>VYLR01000148.1_pt1 | contig 18931 bp, 18 predicted proteins | sample 5114291 | NCBI WGS metagenome assembly VYLR01 (sample SAMN12291774, study PRJNA351875) | freshwater metagenome | isolation source: freshwater lake | place: USA: Michigan, Lansing Lake | collected 2013-08-14
CAATTTAGAAAGTCTAGAAGATGGGAGAAAAAATGGAAATCATAAAAAAGCCACAGAGGAATATATTAATTTACTATTGAAAATAGTTGATGAAGACCCGAAGGAATTTGGATATGAATTCGGGAGATGGACAGCGGCAAGATTAGCAGAGCATCTAGAAAAGGAAACAGGAATTAAACTGAGTGGCTCGCAAGTGAGAAGAATATTGAGAAGAAAAAAGTATGTGTATATCTGGGCGAAATATAGTCTAGAAGATAAGCAAGACAAGAAATTAAGAAAAGCATTTAAAGAAAAATTAGATGAATATTTAAGGTTGGCTAAAGAAAAGCCAGAGTCAATCCAGGTATGGTTTTGGGATGAGTGTGGATTTAGTTTGAGAGTAATAAGAAGGAGAGCTTGGACAAAAAAAGGAAAGCGAAAAAAAGTGAATGGACAAAGAAAAAGAGGAAGGGTGAATGTGATGGGAGCCTTAAGATATAATGACAAAAAACGAGTCTGTTTTATGATCAAAAAAGGAAATTCAGAAACTTTCCATGAACAATTAAAGAAACTTCATGAAGAGATTCGTCAAGAATGGATAAACTTGGGAAATCTGCCCGAAGATTTTCGAGAAAAAGGACCGAAAATTATCATCATATTAGACAATGCTAGTTATCACAAAAAGAAAGATGTTATTGAGCAGGTGGAAAAAAAGTTGCCCAATATTAGGCTAGAGTTTTTACCAGCTTATAGTCCAGATTACAACCTAATAGAATTAGTATGGCATTCCGCTAAAGAATACATAGCTAATCGAGAATTTGAAAATAAAGAAGAACTGGAAAAAGTAGTCAATCAGCTTTTAAATGAAGGGGGATTGATTATTAAATGGAGTAGAAAACTTAAAAATAAGGGTAATGCTGTCAATGTAACTTAAATGCGTAAAAGCTTAGTGCTAGGAGAGTAACTAAACATGAAAGAAAAATCTACGAACAAAGTAATCAATGATCCCCTCAAAGATGACGAAATGTTAGATGATTATTCTGAGGTTTTAACGGAGTCTCATTTAAAAAGTGCAGTGAGAGGAAAGTATGCTCGTTCTTTAGGAGATAAGGATGCTTCTACTATTAAGATTATAGCAGAAAATGAAGAGAGATATGTTAACATGAAAACCATTGAAGTTGCAGCATTCGTTAACAACGAAGGTCAATTAACCGTACAAGTTCCCTCAAATTTAAAAGAAGGACAATATCATGCTGTATTGATTATAGAAGAACCCAAAAATGAAAATCAATGATCTTAGAATAGTTGAAAATAAAGATAAAGATTGATGTTCAAGGTTAAAAGAGGATTACCATCACTCTTGAGGAGGGAACTATTTGACCAACTACTACCAAATCATTACCAAAATTTTCAGGGTAAGAGCACCTCAATTAGGCTTGACAAAAGGTTCTCAGCACAGGCATCATATAGTTATTATCCATGGCCTCCCGTTTAATTTTTTGTGCCATACTACGTCGGTAAGTCGATTCTTGGTTAAGAGCGTTAAGTGCTACTCGTCTCAAGAAGGCAAAATTACGAGGGCTCAGGGTGAGCGCATCTAAAACGCTATTGACAATTGGCCAATTTTGTGATAAGGTAGCATGGGCATTTCACATCATAATTCATGAATAGTGTTTATTTTATGAGGCTCTTCGTTACTTGTTATGGTTCGATAGGGGGGCATAAATCGACTAAATCCTTATCTGGCAAAAGATTTAACTGATTAGCTCGCTCTAGATCAAAAACAATTGACAAAAATCGTCCAATGTCTTTCTCTATAAGGGTTCCATCTCTTATAACCCCCGTCCATTACATAACACAAACCGAAGAACCTTTTATGAAAACATCACTCATGCTTTTTTTGTTTACTACCGATCCTGATTTTGCTGCTACAGCAGAGATGTCAGGAGTTGATAGTATTATTATAGATTGGGAAAATCATAATAAGAAATCTCGACAGCTAGATTACTCTACTGAGATCAATTTTGATACGCCAGAAGATGTTGCTAGAATAGCATCGCAAGTACAAATCTCAGTCACTGTCAGAATCAACTCCCTCGGCTTGCACACTAAGTTTGAAATTGAAGAAGCGATCAAAAATGGGGCTAAGATTATTATGCTGCCGATGGCTTCTGATGCTAGAGAAGTTCAGGAGTTTATCGATTTAGTGGATGGCAGAGCTAAAACTATTATTCAAATTGAGACCCAGAGATTAGTTGAAGATTGTGATAAGTTGAAATTTTTGCCTTGGGACTATGCTTACATCGGCCTAAACGATTTAATGGTGTCTCGCAGAGATAATTATATATGGAATGCTTTGCTTGATGGTACTGTCAGCCATATTTATCAAACTTTGGCAGATAAGGATGTTGGCTTTGGAGGGGTAACTGTGGTGACAGGTGGATATCCCATACCTTTCATTGAATTATTAGCAGAAATGAGCCGATTAGGATGTAAGCTTAGTTTTCTAAGGCGCTCTTTTAAAAAAGACATTCAGGGCAGGGATATGGTGGCCGAAATACAAGCTATTCGCTACGCATGGCAAGCCGCTTGCCTCCGAAGTGAATCAGCAATTTTAAGGGATCAAAATAAGTTGACTGAAACTCTTTTAAAACACAGAGTAGTTGATAGTAAAGACATAAAAATGGCCTAAACTCTAATTATAATAGAGCTTTCAAATATGCGTATCCTTTTAATGTATAGTACCCATGAGCCAAGTCTGGCGCATCGACAAAGGCTCATGGCCATGCAAACTGGAATCGAGGTTGTCGTCGCCAGAAGCGAGCAGGAAGCTATTGAACAATCGCCTCTAGCTGCAATCATATTTGGACACCGATATCTAAGACAGTGCCTTCCTTTCGCTGAAAACCTTCGCTGGGTACAATCAACGGCAGGAGGAGTAGATCGCTTGCCCTGCGACGAATTGGCAAGAAAAGGAACGATTCTAACAAATATGACCTTGGCCGCTGACACCATTGCTCGCCATGCAGTTACTATGGCCTGGTCAATCAACAGGAAAATTCCCGACTTTTGGCAACAGCAGACAAAAGGGGTATGGCATCAGCCCTCTGAATGGCTACCCCATCCTCGAAGAGCTATGGTTTTTGGCATGGGTTCAATCGGACTAGCTGTGGCGAAAATTCTTGCCTCGGATGGAATTGAAGTAATAGGAGTCAAAAAAACACCTATAGCCCCACCACTACCGCCTTTTACCAAAGTATGCTATGATGACGGCTCTTGGTTTGATGAACTACCTCATATAGATTGGTGTTTTTTAGCTTTGCCTAATACTCCAGAAACCCAAAATATTTTTAATAAAAGGGTTTTATCCTATCTACCTGCCCATGCTGTTCTGGTTAACGTCGGACGAGGTGAAACCTTGGTCACTCAAGATTTATGTGAGCTATTAAAACGGGGACATCTGGGAGGAGCAGCTTTAGATGTGGTCTTCCCTAAGCCAACTGATTCTCAGGATTTATTATGGATAACACCTCGTCTTTATATTACTCCCTATGTCGCTTCTTATTGTCACGAAAGAGCTAGTAATATTGAGAAGTTTTGTGAGCAACAATTACTTAGATTTCTCAGAAATGAGCCTCTTAGCAACCTCATCAAATTTACAGAATAAAACCTAATTTAGAGGAACTTATATGACAAAATTCCAACATTTTATCATTACCCCTTTTAATGTTGATATAGGGGTCAAGTCTAGAGAATATATTCTTGGTACTCAATATCTTGAAAATCGCCTTAAGATATTTCAAGAGGTATCTTATCCTAGCGTATATAACCAAAGCAATCAAAACTTTCAATGGCTTGTATTTATAGATAAAGAAACTCCTACTTCTTATCAAAAAACCTTTGAAGAACTTTCCCGTTGGCTGCGCCTCAGCATAATACTGACTGAACCGAATGTCAATTTTCATCCTCTCCTGGTTGAAGCTATCAAAAAACGGCTAGATCGAGATACTGAATTTTTAATCACTTCTAGTTTAGATTGTGATGATGCCTTCCACCGCCATTACATTAGGTTTATCCAAGAAAATTTTAGGGAGCAAGATTTTGAGTTTATTAATTTCCCATTTGGCTATCTTCTGCGTAAGGACGGATTATTTTTAAGGCAATATCTTTCTAGTACCTTTATTTCTTTAATTGAGAGAATCAATGACCCGATAATTACGAGTAAGGTAATGTCACACAGTAAAGTTTTTGAACTGTTTCAGCAAGGATTGAAATTGCGTCAAATTTTCACTGAACCTCTATGGCTTCAAACTGTCCATGACAACAATCTCTTAACCAAGCTAGACGTTAATGCGATTTTACAACCCCTTGACAAAGTTAACACAAACTTTCCCATTCAAGAGTTTGTCAGATCCCATGTAGAGAGTTCCTACTCCCAATCTCTAAGTAAGTTCTTAAGCAATAACATCTTGAAGAATAAATATAAATTACCCCTTAGAAAAAGAATTAATAATGCTATAGCTCTAATTAATCCTGCACTGCCTATATTTTACCTGTGGCTGATATTAAATCTCAAATCTCGGCTTTCTGTGCCTCCTGTACTCTCTGTTCATGAGATGAAGTTACTTTGTTTACAGCAACCAACTCATTGGCGAAAAACCACTTGAAGATTTTTGGCTCTTCTAGGTTCTGTGTGATAAGTTTAACTTACATAGGATCGCTCAATCTTTGTGTCCTTTGTGTCTTTGTGGTTCGTTCCACCCCCCCCGCTAGGAGGAATGTATCTTAGAATACATTTTACCCACCAAACCCAAGAGAGCCGATTTTTTGTCTTCCCCAACTTTTCTGGCTTGAAATAGGTAAGCTAAGACGCATTTTAACCGCCTATCCTTAGATTAGCTGAATCTTACCCAATCCCTTTACTGTTGCCTCTTGCAAGAGTGTCCGTTGCCCCATCTCAACAAGCGATTTAAATGCGCGGGCAGCTTATTCAAAAGGAAATAAAATCCCAAAAAAAGCCCCCAATCCCTTGGAGGCTTTTTCAAAGAAAAATAACTGTCATTAACCTTCTGCTAATTTCAGATCCCGCAGGGTGCTAATATCCACTTGAATCGATGGCCCCATGGAAGAAGAAACGTAAACTGTACGCCAGTAACGCCCCTTGGCCCCGGAAGGCCGGTTTCTGTCCACCGTTTCCTGTAAAGCTTTCAAATTGACTAATAGATCCTCGGCACTAAAGGAGGCTTTGCCGAATTGAACGTGAACGATCCCGGTGCGATCAGCCCGGAATTCCAATTTACCCGCTTTAAACTCAGCGATTGCCCCCGTTAAATCCGTGGTTACGGTTCCCCCTTTCGGTGAGGGCATTAAACCCCGTGGACCGAGTTGACGACCTAATTTCGCCACTTTCGGCATCATATCGGGGGTGGCGATTAACACCTCGAAATCCATCATCCCCTTGGCGATTTCTTCGATTAATTCTTCTGAACCAACCATATCGGCCCCGGCGTTGTTCGCTTCCTGTACCTTTTCCCCGCGAGTAATGACCGCTACTCGCACCGTGCGTCCGGTTCCTTTGGGTAAACTTACCGTTGTCCGCAGTTGTTGGTCGGTATATTTAGGATCGATACCTAAACGAATATGAGCTTCGGCGGTTTCGTCGAATTTCGCCGTCGCTAATTCCTTTAATAATGTCAGTGCCTCTAATGGCTCGTAGGCTTTATTTTCTACCTTAGCCTGGGCATCTCGCAAACGTCGTGAAACTTTTTTTACCATCTGATTTGTTGCTCCTTGGGTAATAACGAAGCTTAACTTCTCCCCGAAATAAGATTTAGTCTGAGATCTTGACACCCATATTTCTGGCCGTTCCCGCCACAATATTCATGGCCGCTTCGATGTCGTTAGCGTTAAGATCGGGCATTTTAGTTTGGGCGATTTCCCGTAATTGGTCGCGGGTAATGGTGGCGACAAATTTCTTGTTGGGTTCGTTGGAACCTCTTTCCACACCGGCCGCTTTACGGATGAGAACGGAAGCGGGGGGAGTTTTGAGGACAAAGGTAAAACTCCGATCCTCAAAAACGGAGATTTCCACAGGGATGATCATCCCGGCCTGATCGGCGGTTTTAGCGTTGTAATCTTTACAGAACGCCATAATATTCACCCCGTGTTGACCTAAAGCAGGACCGACCGGAGGAGCAGGGTTAGCCTTACCAGCAGGTAAAGCTAGTTTAATAATTGCGACGACTTTTTTAGCCATGATTTAGTTTTGTTTTTCGACTTGATTAAATTCCAATTCGACCGGGGTATCCCGACCAAAAATGGAGAGCAGGGCCTTGAGTTTGCCGCGCTCGGGACTAACTTCGATCACTTCCCCTTCAAAGTCCTTAAATGGACCGGATAGAACCAAGATTTGATCGCCAACCTCCATATTGATTTTGACGACGGGTTCTTGAATCTGAGCTTGTTTGAAGATGCGATCGACTTCGGACATACTTAAGGGTAGCGGGGTGACGTGACCGCGGCCGCGTCCGTAGCGCCGCTTTTGTTCGGCCCCGACAAAATTGATCACATGGGGGGTGTTTTTTACCACCTGCCAAGCGTCATCATCCATGATCATTCTGATCAGGACATAACCGGGGAAGACTTTTTCCTCACCGTGTTGCCGTGAACCATCCTTGCGGACTTTGACGGTGGCCGCTTGGGGAATCTGGACTTGTAGAATGCGATCGGCCACATCGAGGGTATGGATGCGCTGTTCCAAATTGGCTTTGACCCGTTTCTCACAACCGGAAGCCACCTGCACGGCATACCAACGGGGTTTTTTCGGTAGGCCGCTGAGATTGACTTCTTCGGGAAACTGCTCTTCTTCTAGATTCATGGGAACACCTTCCCCGCACCCCAGGCAAAGAATTTATCAATCAGATAGATGAGAGTGGCTACCAAAGTCACCATTAACATCACGGCCGCCGATTCACTCAAAAGTTGCTGACGGGAAGGCCAGACGACTTTGGCGAGTTCTTCTTTGGTTTCATTGACGAATTCCTTGACCTGAAAAGAGCTTCCCTCTTTCTTGTCGCTCGTGTCTTTTTCTAGGGTTTCTTTTTTGGCCACGATCGCTACTCCTTAAAATGATACTCAGGCTATCCTTAACTTATCATTTTCACCGGACAACCCACACTAACCCCCAGACATTTAGATCATGTCTTTTGCAGTTATCGGCTTGGTGATTACCAAACGCGCCCTGGAGGACTTGAACCCCCGACATCAGGTTTTGGAGACCTGCGTTCTACCAACTGAACTAAGAGCGCCCATTCGCTAAACGATTTGGCTTTTTTAAGGCCCTTATTTATTATAGCGTAGTTGTTGGCGATTGTGCAACTTTCTTGGTTAGGCCGTCGCCGGAAATTTTTTAGAGAGGGCGATCGAAACGTTCTTGTACCCTGGTGGCTTTGCCAACCCGATCGCGCAGATAGTAGAGTTTCGCCCGACGTACTTTACCACGACGGATGATCTTGATACTGGCAACCCGCGGCGAGTGGAGCAGGAAGACTCTTTCTACTCCCACACCCTGGAAGACTTTGCGTACTGTAATCGTTTCGTTGATACCGCCATGGCGTTTGGCGATGACGATGCCCTCGTAGGGCTGAATCCGCTCTTTATCTCCTTCGACGATTCGCACCCCTACCCGGATCGTGTCACCGACATGGATAATGGGCAGATCGCTCTTGAGATACTCGGCTTCGATTGATTTGATAATCTCTTCCGTTTTCATCGGCTTTCGTAAAACTGACAATTTCCCATCATACCATATTTTTTGAGTAAAAGGGATAGCACTCCCCTCACTGATTACTGACAAATCCCCCAACCCACCCATCTTGCCAATCAATCCCCTAGTACCATTTTTCCTTATTCGTGGCGGACATCTTAATCTTTATGAGAAACGCTGTCAGTTAAAACCCGTAATTTTTCTTCTTCAGGTTGCCATCGTTTTGTAAATTATCAAGACAAATTTATTGACTTATTGACCCCTGTGTGTGATCAAAACCCGATCATAAAATATCCGGTAGGATGGGAGATTAACGCAGCTAAAATTAAAGCCTACTTATAGGATAACAACTTCTCGGCTAAAACCGATAAATTTAAACTATTTAAAATACGAGTTTTTATTGGTCGTTTTTCATCCCAAAATATCAAGGATGAATAAAATTCTTTTCCTAAAGAAGAATTGAGAAGCTGTAAAGTTTTTTGAGCGGTATCTAAATCATCGAAGCTTAAAAAGTAAACAGTATCATCGAAAATAACGGGTTGATTTTGATAGGGTAATATAAGGTTAAAATTTAGTTTTTTATAAAGTCCAGAAATGGCAATCTTAAAAGGAGAGAAGCTGTAAGAACCCACACCAAATATACAAAAGTCTGGCTGATTTTGATAAATTTTGCTCTTTCTATCCAGAAAATAATTTTTATGATTAACTAAATATTGCCAAGTTTTTGGTGCTATATCCCGTATATTTTCTGTAGATTCACCGATAAACTTCTGAGTTACCAAAATGTATTTATTGATAACCTCTAGGCGATTTTGTGCCACATCTGAACCTTTAAGGAGAGGATAAAGATAGGTAGGTTCAAGATCAACGACTTCTTTTAAACCATTGACAAAAATTTCATTAACTAACTGTAATTCCATGACTTTTGAGCAATCATGTTTAATTCCTGAACGCCATTTTTCTTGAGGATGCCGATGATATAAATATTTTAATCTAGTAAAAGTATTTAAATCTCTGACTAGGATATTATTTTGATAACCAATGCGCTGAAATTCCCCTTCCTCAAAACTATTGAAAACATCACAAAAATAATTTTCTGAATGAGAATCAAATTGACAAAATAGAAGACAAGCATCTACATTAGCTTGAAAATATTTTTGAGTATTGATCGGATAAATTGCCGAGTAAACGAGATGAATTTTGTGAGTATAGATATAGTTTAAAATTTTTCTAGATACGGCTGTTTTACAGATAATTGCCAGATAAGCTGAACGTCGATCGAGACATTCAATGAGCTTAATTAACATCCACTCTGAAATATCAAAATTACTTCTTCCCGTCATAGCATCTAAACCATGATAGCCTTGAAAGTTGCTTTTTTGAGGTAAATTTTTCCCGTTAATAAGTCCTTGTTTTGAGTTGGTTATCCAAGGCAGATTCCCCAAGAATAAAATATTTTCTGACCATGATTGAGTCAAGGAATACCAGTCACAATCAAAAAAATTCTTCTGTTCAACTTGTATTCTTTGATCTTGGGATATTTGCGGATCTTGATTAATCTGAGTGATATAATTAGGATTAATTTCAAAGCCAAGAATTTTTTCAGTTTCTTTAAAGGTAAGTGAAGCTGCTTTTAAAAAGTTACCTATACCACAAGTTGGCTCAATAATAACATCGGGGTTAACCTGAATTTGCCATAATTTTTGACAAATCTTTTCAGTTAACTCTGGGGGAGTTTGAAAGTCTCCATATTCAATTTTAACCTGAGAAGCTTGCATGACTAATTCTCTCTATAAATGGCTATTAATCCTTCTTCTTGACCGGCAAGATCGATTACCCTAGTATATTGTAATCTCCATTGTAACGCATTAGAAATAGTTAGAAAACCTTGCCCCGGGGGATGAACAAGAATTTCATCAGCTATATTGGCCGCTTCCATTTCATCAACAGGTAAATTTTTATCTAAAATAAAAGCAATTAAATCATCTTTGTTTCCCTGATTGTTTAAGATGTTACGAATACCACGAGTCATCGGTCAATCGGCTGTTCTTTCGGCACTGACAAAAATTGTCCTGATAATTCTTAAACTGGCAGTACGATTTAGGCTATTATCTAACTTTTCATAAACAAAAATAATTAAGGAATATCCCAGTCCAAAAATTTTTTGTCTTGCGGATTTAAAAGGACAAGATGATTGAGGTTGTTTCATGCTTGTTACTTTGATATCTACTAACAAATCAGGAAAATCAATCCCAATAGCTGAATTACCGTCAAGAAAATTGTATTTTTCTTTTAGATATAGTTTAAACTTTTGTTCTAAGTAAGTTCCGATCGCTTTACCATCTGTAACACCATAGAGTGAAGATTCTTGATGTTGAGATTCCAAAGCTGAGAAGACAGCTGCCTCGTCACATAACGATTCTTGGGTCAATCTTGCCATAGATAATACAGGGTTTAAAATCAACTCTAGCAGAAAAATTTATTTAAGTAAGTAAGCAAAATTAATATCGAGTCTGTTTTGACTTTGTGTTCTTTGCGTCTCTGTGGTTGATCCCTAACCCTTCTGGGATAACCCGATAGAAAAGTTTATGCTAGGCTAGATTTAACCGGACTACTCGGCTACTGCACGACAAAAAGATCGATCGCTCCGGTCTAAATTTTTAATTCCCGTAACTAATCCCTCGATACTATCAGGGTTTCATTTCGTGGCATGGAAAAAGGACTGCTGGTGAAATCCCCAAGCTTTAGCGAGGAGCGAGGTGGGAAATGCTTGGACTTGCTGGTTATAAGCTTGTACCGCCTGATTGTATCGCATCCGTTCCACCGCTAGGCGGTTCTCCGTGCCTGCCATTTCGTACTGGAGGTTGATATACAGTTGGCTAGACTGTAACTGCGGATTCGTTGCGGCATACTGGTGGAAACGTGCGATCGCCTGATCGATTTTGGCGATAGCAGCGGCTTTTTGTGCGGGGGTTAGTGCTTGCAAATATGCCTGACGGGATTGCACCAGCAAGGTGACTAAGGCTTTTTCCTGTTGAGCAGATGCTTGTGTGACGCTGACGAGATTAGGGATGAGATCGGCACGCCGCTGGAGTTGGTTTTCCACTTGCGCCCAGGCTGCATTTACTCTTGAGGCAGAACTCACTAGGGTATTATATGTCCACATTCCCGAAAGCGCAATCACCCCTATTATACCTACCCCCACAGATAGCAATCTCTGGCGTTGTTGTGTCGCCTTCCTCTGTCGCTCTAACTTTTGCTGGCGTTGCCTCTGAACTTCCCGAATTGCTTGTTGGATAAATTCAGCCGGAATCCGCACTTCTTTTGCAGCCTCTACTAATTCCGACTCGGCGAAGCTCTGGGTGTAATCAGCATAGTATCGCGAGGCAAGTTCTAGCACCTCTGGCACAATTTCTTCAGGAATGCGAATTTCTTTGTCGTTCATGGCTAATCTTAGAAAATTTCCCAGAGATTCACGGTGTTCGATCACAAACGGCCATTACCAACTGTCCCCAGCACCACCGCCGCCGCTATCTCCACCACCAAAACTACTGCCGCCGCTATCTCCACCACTAAAACTACTGCCGCCGCTATCTCCACCGCTAAAACTACTGCCGCCGCTATCTCCACCGCTAAAACTAACACTGCTGCTAACTACATTGTTATTAGGGATGGGTAGAGGAAGGCGAGGAATTATTTCTTCCCTTTCTTGGCAATAACCACAGCACTGACAGATGGAGATAATGCGGCGTTTCCCCTCTTGATATTGGGTTGCTGGTTGCAGAATTGTTTCTTGTTGCTTCATGGTCAATTCTTGACAAGTTGGACAAGATTCATATTGTTGGGAACTACTGACATTAGCACGTATGTGAAAAGCTGGTTTACTGAGAGAAGAACAGCAATTAGGACACTGCCAGCCTTGAAAATTAATACTGCCAATATCTTGTGCAATTCTCTCTGTTTCACTGAGATAAGGCAGTACTTCGGTTAAATCCAGGAGTTTTAGGGGTTGCTGACATATAGCACAATGTAACCGTCCTCCCAACCAATTTTTGGTGCGTGATCGCCCATTGGGTTCAATATACACGGGTCGAAAAATTAATATCAGATAAATAACCAAACCGCCGCCGATAGCAACACCTAACCACATCCAGAAACGTTCTCCTCGGCTATTATTCTGGAGTGAATCTTTCTGAGGCATTAATGGCTCAGGAAGGCTAAGGGTATCTTGAGTCAACTCTTTACTCAAGGATGGTTCTAAGGAGACAATTATGGCTCTGGTCGCTGCCAAAGTCCCGCCATCAAAATCTTTTTGCCGGAAGCGCGGCGTTATCTGTGTCTTGATAATATTGCCAACTTTCCCATCGGGTAAAATCCCCTCTACTCCATATCCTGTCTCAATTTCTACGCGGCGGTCTTTGACTGAAATCAAAAATAGCACGCCGTTATCTTGGCCTTTTTTGCCAATTTTCCAATAGTTGAAAAGGTTGGTCGTAAACTCTTTAGGAGAGGCGGCGGGAGCAGTTTCCGGTACAGTTACCACTGCTATTTCCGCTCCGTTTTTGGCTTCTAACCGAGCGATCATCTGGTTCAGTTGGGTTTCTGTTTCCGGTTGAAGAATCTCGGCTTTATCTGTCACCCATCCCCCGGAAACCTGTCGAGGATTGGGTACTTCTTGAACCGTCAGAGCTAGGCCAGGACAAGGAACTAGGAAAAAAGCTACGCAGAGCGAACTGAGCCAAATAACTGGATGAGGTTTAACTACTAAAGCTTTCATGACTTTCACCTCCAGTAAGTGAGTATTTGTGCCTTTCCGTTGCTGTGTGGTGACAGAAAGGCACTCTCGAAACATCGTCCTGCTTCTATTATACTAGACTCCAGCTAAAAACCCTGCTCCCTCACTGACAAAAAATTTCTTCAAACCAATTAATAGCTCGATTTGCTAAAGCTTCTAGGGAATATTTTTGCTCGACTACTGCACGACAAGAATATCGATCGATCCGGTCTAAATTTTTAATTCCTGTAACTAATCCCTCGATACTATCAGGTTCAACTAAAAAACCAGTTTTTCCCTCTTCGATAATTTCTACTGGACCACCACGACGATAGGCAATTACGGGAACACCACAGGCTAAAGCTTCAATAGCCACGTTACCAAAAGCCTCAACCCAGCGCGGGGTCATCAACAGGCCAAAACAGTCGCCTAGCTCTTTTTGTAGGCTCCCGGTGGGCAAAAACCCGCGATAATCGACTAAATCGAAACTATAGTTATCCTGTAAATTTTGCCAGTAGAGAGGATCGGAAATATGACCGAAAACCCTTAAAGGGACACCCAACCGTTGACAAGCCGCGATCGCATCTTCTAAAGCTTTTTCCGGGGCAATCCGTCCCACCCAGGCTAGACAGGGGGAGGAATCGGCACGAAACTGATACAAAGATACGTCTAAACCATTAGCCAAACAGCGATAGGGGGGAGATATTGAGAAAGTTTCTGCTTGAGCGACGGTGTGAAAAGCGAGTAAATGGGGAAAACTGCCGTAGGTTTTTTGAATAATATGATCCATCGCCAAAGAAACGGAAGCCATGCTGACTAAATGGGCGACGGGAGTGGCAAAAAAAGGAGTGAGATAAAAAGGGAGCCAATCGTAGGCAAAATTAACAATTAAATCGTACTCATTTTGTACCTGTTGGGCGTAGTGCCACATATTGGCCAAAACGGCATTTTCGGGCATTAAAATCGGGGCTTCCCGGTCTTGACTTTGAGCGGAAATCTGGGCATTTCCCGCTATAGTGATCAAGGGTATATCCTGCAATTGCGAGGCTTCTGGAGCCACTACCCGCACCGCATACCCTTGCTTAGTCAGAGTGCGAGCGAGATTATAAAGAGTTAATTCTACGCCACCGCCGCCCCCCGAACCCAAAAATCCCACGGGGGTGGAGAGAAATAACAGTTTTCCACTCAATTTTGCACCTCAGTCGGTGTGGTTTCAGTGAAGGAAGTATCCTGTACGTCATCATCATCTTCTGGTTCACCAGTGGTTTCCAGGGGAGCCATCTCTAAACGGGGCGGTAATTGCAGATTTAACTGTTTAACTGCCCAGCGTGCTGTTTCTTGCACTTCCTCATCGGAATCATCAAGGGCATGACAAATTAATTGACTGATCTGAGACATGATATCGTAGAGTCTGGTTAAATCGCGAATGGCATTTTTCCGCACCTGCGGATTTTTATCTTGGAGAGAGATAGCCAAAGCTTGGTTCATCGGTCGCAGGGAGCGGGTACAGATTTGAGAGAGGGCTTCTAGGGTTAAGCTGCGTTCGACGGAATCCCCATCCACCATACTATCGACTAAAGGCTGCATTGCCCTAGAATCGGACATCTGTGCCAGCTTCCAAACCGCCCGTCTCCGGGTACGGGGATCGTTATCGCGAAGACTTTCAATTAAACGCAGGATTAAGTCTACGTTCGGGATCTGGGAGGTAGCTTGTACGGGCAAAGAAGTATTGAAATCGTCTTCCCCATTGCCATTAATGTCACTGCCGGTTTTGGTGTCCGCGTCGAAGGAATTGCCATTGCTCCTAGAAAAGTTGTGGAGTGGGTTTTTAGGATTGACGTAAGTTGTCTTTTTGCGGCGTTTTGAGGCTTTGCCCTTGGGACGATATTGGAAGAAAAGCGATAGTAAAGCTGCCAATAAAGCGATCGATAACAGGGCCGAGCCAGCAATTAATGGTATTGGCAAATTCTCATTTTTGGCGGCAGTGTTGGCAACCGTGCCAGTTTGACCTAGATACTTCTGCGTATCAGCGATCGCACTTTGAGCGGAGTTATCGTTCGGACGTTGTGCCAGAGCTTGTTGAAATTTTTCTAGGGCGAGTTGATAATTCTTTTGGATTTTGGCCTCGTAACCAGCTTTCATCAACTGATCGTAAGTGGCGACAGTCTTGGTTTGCTCTAACCTAGGTGGAGTTTGGGCGTTAGCCGTGGGTAAAGCCTGGAAATGATAACCCCAACTGCTCACACTGATAGCTAACAAAAATAGGAAATTGGGTTTGATCATAGAATTAAATTAATGTAAGCGTTTAGGAGGGGGGAGGTAAAAATATGATAGCCTAAAAGCCGTGAATGACAAGCAGTGAACACCAGAGATAGGTCATAGACCATGATGATTGGGAAAAGACCCTGGTCAGGGTGGGACGGATAGTAGGCAGCCTAGGAGCGAGGATAGAGTTCACTGTTTAGCACTTAGTCGGGGTTATCTCTGAAAAACTGGCTTAATTAAGCTTGCACAGGAGTTCTGCGCCACGTTCGACCGTGAATAGTCGTGTGGAATTGCCAATTGGCTAAGGTTTCCGGATAATCGCCCCGATAGTGACCGCCTCGGCTTTCTGCTCGTAATAAGGCACTTTCCAGAATTAAGTCAGCGATATCTAGAAGATTTAATGTCTCGATCGCTATTCTTATTTCTAACTGCACCGAGGCGCACAAAAATAATTGTCCTTTGTCGGCAAGAAGATTCTGGAGAAATTGGCCCATCTTTGAGGAATGTAACTGTTGTTTCCACTGCTGCACCTGTAGGATAGCAGTTTCTAACTCGTTTTGAAATCGGCAAATCCCCGCATTTTCCCACATTAAAATCGGTAATTCTCTCCGTACTTTTTGCCAGTATTCCTGTTCTTCCTGCCAGTTTTCCGCGATTTCTAAGGGTTTTTCTGGTCTTTCCCCCAGAAAGTTTTCCGGCTCTAGACCTATTTCGGCTAAACTTGCCGCAAAGACAATACATTCCAAGAGAGAATTACTGGCTAAACGATTGGCTCCGTGAACACCTGTACTAGCTACCTCGCCGATCGCATACAAACCGGGTAGAGAAGTGCGGGCGTTTAAATCGGTGGCCACTCCTCCCATCCAATAGTGAGCGGCGGGGGCGACGGGAATCACATCTTCAAACACATTAATGCCCCATTTTTGACAGATGCGGATAATATTGGGGAAACGATAACGCAGACGATCCGGTTCGATTGGTCTTAAATCTAGATACACTTTGGCATGGGCGGGATCGTCGGAGGTTTTTTGCAAATGGCTAAAAATCGCCCGACTCACCACATCCCGGGGAGCCAATTCTCCGGCAGCATGGTAATCGAAGGCAAAACGCCGCCCCTGGGCATCAATTAAATGCGCCCCTTCGCCACGCACCGCTTCACTAATTAAAAACCGCGGCGCCCCTGGCACAGTCAAAGCGGTGGGGTGAAACTGAAAAAATTCCGGGTCGCGAATCACTGCCCCAGCACGCCAAGCGAGGGCGACTCCATCCCCCGTGCTAACGGCGGGATTAGTGGTTTGGGCATAGACTTGACCGCCGCCTCCCGTAGCCAGAATGACTGCTTGCGCTCGCAACCAACAGAGATGATCTTGATGGAGTAAACAAATACCTTGACAGCGTTGCCCTTCTGGGTCAAGCCAGAGTTTCAGCGCGATCGCTTGGGGAATAATGGTAATATTGGGCCGCTCGACCACTTTTTCCATCAGGGTACTGACGATCGCTCTCCCCGTGCGATCGGCTGCGTGTAGCACCCGGGCCTGGGAATGGGCAGCCTCAAGAGTGCGGGCTAAGTCGTCTCCAGAGCGATCAAAACTAACCCCTAACCGCAGCAAATCAGCGATCGCTTGGGGGGCCTTCTCGACTAAAAACTGCACGGCATAGCGATCGCATAAGCCCGCTCCGGCTTTCAGGGTATCTTCTAAATGGAAAACGGGGGAATCCTGGGGGGACGTGGCTGCCGCAATACCCCCCTGCGCCCAATCACTAGCTCCAGTTTTTAAATCTTCTTTGGTAATTAAACCCACCTTTAAGTTAGGGGGTAAACACAGCGCGGCATACAATCCCGCCGCTCCCGATCCCACCACTAAAACATCTTGATAACTCGGCAGTTGCGAGGAAACGACCATGTAGGAGTTAATTGATAAATTCTATTTATTCTAGCATTTCGTTTCTCTATAGCTCTGGCCAAAATCCCCAGTCTTTCGTTGGCGCAGTATATGGTCGCCAGTCGTCAACTTTTGACTGAAAACTCCAATCTGATCCCTAGACCTCTTATAAAAATCAAAAATTGTTGTTAGATTTAGGAGTCAGTATTCTCCGAGTCAGTAGAATTAAAAATGAATAATAATCAATTAAATAATCTATTTACCGATTTTATGCAATTTAATCCCTATTTTTGCCGTTTTTAAACCCTGAAAAATTAATTATGCCAGAGCTTGACTGAATAACTGATCACTGATCACTGATCACTGATCACTGATCACTGAAAAAGGTGAGCGATCGCCCACCTAGGAATTTTTTTTAAACCGTAATTAACTGGATTTAGTAAACTCCGGGGTTAAAACGGTCATCACCCTCGATAAATTCTTTAGAAGGCTCAGTAACGGTGAATTTCTCCAGATTAGCCTGTAAACGCTCTTTTTGAGTGGCCGAGAGTCCGGGTATATTGAGGACATCTTCCACTTCTTGGTAGGGGGCGTTTTTGATGATTTTACCAGCTAAATTGGGATAGAACCCTCTCAAGTCCCGGAAATCGCGAATATCACTGTTATTGAGGTCGATTTTCGCCCCAAATTCTGTAGTTAGTTTAGCATCAGCCGCATTTAAGACCGCCACAGGAAGAGAAGGAAGGGCGATCGAGGTGAGATTGAGAGCTTGAGCGGGAACTTTGCCCCAAAAACTCCCGATAATCAAGGCAATTACCGCCAGCAGACGAACAAGATTCTTCATTGCAGTTGTGGTCTCCTAAAACCAAGGCAAATTAATGATCAGGACAAGAAATGAAGCCGTCAGCTTTCCGACTAGGCATAGGGTGGGGAATTGGGATTTGCCACCGCAGCCTAGCTATTAGCTGAACGCTGATAGCTAGTTAAAAAAGTTATATCATGCCATTAGACCAGATCTTAACCTAGTTTGCCGCCCTAGGGGAAGGGTTTTGAGGGATGGGGGATGGGGTTTTAGGGTTTTGCGGTTTTGGGGTTTGATCACAAAGAACGAGTTGGTTAGGACAATCTAAATCGCTAAAACCCGTTTCTGGCAAGGATTTTCCTGCTGCCATCCGTCGGCTGCTACAGTTGAATTTCCCTATTTCCCTATCTCGCCACTTCCCCCATTTCCTCATTTCCCTATCCCCTAACCCAATTATTATAAATCCCTAAAATTATCAATGACGAACAGCACTCCTATGGCATCATAAACTGTTGCTTGTCTTGAAATATATAATAAGGAAGACACAATTATGGCTCTCCAATTGGGTGATATCGTTCCAGATTTTACACAAGATTCTAGTGACGGTCCGATTTCTTTTCACCAGTGGGTAGGAGATAGCTGGGTAGTGCTGTTCTCGCACCCGGCTGATTATACCCCCGTTTGTACCACGGAATTGGGTACGGTGGCTAGTCTCAAGTCAGAATTTGAGCGACGTAATGTGAAAGTGATCGCTTTGAGTGTGGATAGTGCCGAATCCCATCGGGGTTGGATTAATGACATTAACGAAACTCAAAACACTACCGTTAACTATCCGATTATCGCTGATGGCGATCGCAAAGTGTCCGATCTCTACGGCATGATTCACCCCAATTCCCTCAATAATCTGACGGTGCGTTCGGTGTTTATCATCGATCCCCAGAAAAAATTACGTTTAACTATTACCTATCCTGCCAGCACGGGACGCAATTTTAACGAGATCCTGCGCGTAATCGACTCCCTGCAGCTCACCGATAACTATCAGGTGGCTACCCCCGCTAACTGGACCGACGGCGGCGATTGTGTGGTGGTTCCCTCTATTCCCACTGAAGAAGCTCGCAGCAAATTTCCCAAAGGGGTTGAGGAAATCAAACCCTATCTACGCATGACTCCCCAACCTAATAAGTAATTAGTGGCTGGTAATCAGTGAACCATATCCTTGAAAACTGACAATCCAAAAACCATAAAATCTTGAGCGAGGGTTGGCTATCCGTTTTAACGGATGCTACCCCTGGCAACAGCGGATTTATCTCCCTTTATCATTTATTAGTTTGATTGTCAATATATTTTTCATAGTGGGACTTAAACAAATTTCAAGCCCAAACAAAGCCTAAACTGGCTTTGTAAGCGGCAAACACATCCCGATTCTCGGTCAGCCACTCAAAGAAACGGAAAGACATCGCTGT
>VYLR01000149.1_pt1 | contig 18870 bp, 17 predicted proteins | sample 5114291 | NCBI WGS metagenome assembly VYLR01 (sample SAMN12291774, study PRJNA351875) | freshwater metagenome | isolation source: freshwater lake | place: USA: Michigan, Lansing Lake | collected 2013-08-14
GACAGCGATGTCTTTCCGTTTCTTTGAGTGGCTGACCGAGAATCGGGATGTGTTTGCCGCTTACAAAGCCAGTTTAGGCTTTGTTTGGGCTTGAAATTTGTTTAAGTCCCAATAACACAAACCGAAGAGCCGAAAAGTTTTTTTATCTAACCCTGTTTCTCTAGCGGCAAGTAGGCAAGCATTTTGATAACACTGATCAAAAACTTCCTCAAAATATACCTTGAGACTGGGGCTATCTTCAAAAACTTCTAACAATCTCAAACATTGTTCGGTGATAGAATACTGCCAACTATGAGAACGTTTAGAGGGTTGATACTTCCATTTAAGGAGGTGAAGCAATAGCTTTTCTAAATTACTTTTTAAAGCCTTTTTATCACTCCTACCCATTGCCTCAATTTCCTCAATCAGATTTTCTAAATCGAGGTACTCCCACTTACCTTCTTTAAGTAGGTTAGCAGTTTCTTCTACCCACAGATTAAAGTCTGTGTCATAAAGTTTCTTGGCAGTAGATAGCATATCAGGTTTCTCCTACCTCCTTCATTTTAGGGGATTGTGACTGGGAATCTTATAATTTTCGTGGGATAGGTTTGCAATCCATCCTAGCTAATGATAGCTTGCTGATTAGGGATAATAGGTACATCCAGAGGTACAGGTTTCGCGGATTTCGACGGCATAAAGGTTGGGTAAACCAGCTTTTGCCAATTTTTCATAGATCCAGCGCGATAATTCTTCACTGGTGGGATTTTCTAAACCAGTGGTTTCATTGAGATAATGATGGTCGAGAAAATTATCGAGTAGCGGCTGTAAATATTGTTTAATTTCGCCAAAATCCATCACCATTCCCTGTTGTGAGCCTTGGGACTGTAAATGATGACTTTTCACATAGACGCGTCCTAACCAACTATGACCGTGGAGACGACGACATTTACCTTCGTAGTGGGGTAAACAATGGGCCGCTTCAAAGCGAAATTCTTTGTAAATAATCCATTCTGCCATGGTTAATCGGTCGATACTATCGGTTACAGCTGCTTTATTTATTTTGCCACCGATAGTTATCCATTCTAGTCAAAAGCTTAGTATTCTTATACCATTTTTTCTGCCATTACTTTTTTAAAATGGTATGAGATGCGCGGGCAGCCGACGAGGGATTCCTGGAGACGAACCTAGCTAAAAATACCCCCAGGCAATCGGTCAACCTGATTACGTTAAAATCAAAAGCAGGATACAGTGTATGACGGAAAAACTCGATGAACTCAGTGATTAAAGCGGTACAAACTGCCTATTATGGGGATGCAGCCTATCGGACACCACCACCGGACTTGGAATCTCTCCTACTCAAAGAGAGAATTGTCTATCTGGGGTTGCCCTTATTTTCCTCCGACGATGTCAAGCGCAATGTCGGGGTGGATGTGACGGAATTAATTATCGCGCAACTGCTCTACCTGCAATTTGACGATCCCGAAAAACCGATTTTCTTCTATATCAACTCTACCGGCACATCCTGGTACACGGGGGACGCGATCGGCTACGAAACCGAAGCTTTCGCCATCTGTGACACCCTCAACTACATTAAACCTCCCGTTCATACTATCTGTATCGGGCAGGCCATGGGAACTGCAGCGATGATTCTTTCCGCAGGAACCAAGGGTTTTCGCGCCTCCTTACCCCACGCTACCATTGTTCTCAACCAAAATCGCACCGGGGCCCAGGGACAAGCCACCGATATCCAGATTCGCGCCAAGGAGGTAATCGCCAATAAACAGACGATGTTAGAGATTTTCTCGAAAAATACGGGTCAAACCACCGAAAAACTGGCGAAAGATATGGATCGCACCTTCTATCTCACCCCACAACAGGCGAAAGACTACGGATTAATCGATCGCGTTCTGGAAAGTCGCAAGGAACTACCGAAACCCCTCGCCCAAGTTAGTTAAGATTTATCTTAAGTGTCGGGTGAAGACCCTCAGTTTCACTGACGGGATGAAACCCGACCAGTATAAAAAAGCACTTCGACACATTTCGACAGGAGTTCGGCGAGGCTCACTCGGGCCGCTCAATGTAAAGGCTCAGTGACACGAAGCACGATTGAATCCTTGACAATTTTGTGCGGATGCGTTAGCATAAAAATAGTTGTTTGAGGTCGATAAACAATGATTGTCTTAGAAATGAAAGCCGTGGTCAAACCGAGTCAATGTTCTGCCATTGATGAGGCTATTCGTACAGTACAATTCATCCGTAATAAGGCTTTAAGGCTTTGGATGGATGCCAAGAGAGAAGACAAAATCGATAAATATTCCCTCAATAAATATTGTGCAGTTCTCGCCAAACAGTTCAAGTTTGTCGATACTCTAAATTCTACGGCTAGACAAGCATCTGCTGAACGAGCTTGGTCGTCTATTGCTCGTTTCTATGACAATTGTAAGAAAAAAATAAAAGGTAAAAAAGGTTATCCTAAGTTTCAGAGAAATAATCGTTCTGTGGAATATAAAAACTCCGGATGGAAACTATCGGAGGATAGAAAGAAAATCACTTTCACAGATAAGAAAAATATTGGCACGGTTAAACTGAAAGGAACCAGAGACTTAAACTTTTATCCTATAGACCAAATTAAACGAGTTAGGATTGTTAAACGAGCGGATGGTTATTATGTCCAATTCTGTCTTAGTGTTGATATTCGGGAATATGCTAAACCCCTAGAACCAACAAAGAAATGTGTGGGATTGGACGTAGGTTTAAAAGTTTTCTACGCTAACAGTGATGGGGAAACGGTAGAAATACCGCAACACTATCGCAAGGCAGAAAAAAGATTAAACCGTCTGAATCGTAAAAAATCTAAAAAGTTTAGAAAAGGTCAACCCCAATCAAACAACTACCAAAAGGCTAGAAAGAGGTATGCTAGAAAGCATTTAAGAGTAAGTAGGCAACGTAAAGGCTTTGGCTCAAAAGAGGCATTGCGCGTCATTAAATCTAACGATTTCATCGCCTACGAAGATTTAAATGTTAAAGGCATGGTAAAAAACTCTAGACTAGCTAAATCTATCAATGATGTGGCTTGGTCAACTTTTCGGCAATGGTTAGAATATTTTGGTTTTAAATATGGTAAGGCTACGGTAGCAGTAGCTCCCCATAACACGAGTCAAAACTGTTCTAATTGTGATCAAAAAGTACCTAAATCTCTATCTACGAGAACCCATGTTTGTCCCCATTGTGGCTATGTAGAAGATAGAGATATTAACGCCGCTATCAATATTCTCAAAAAGGGACTAAGTACGGTAGGGCATACCGGAACTCAAGCTTGGGGAGAGATTTCCTCTGATTTGGTTGGACACGTCCTGTCAGATTAAGAAAACTCGTTGAACCAAGAATCCCTCGTTTTTAGCGATGGGAGTGTCAATACAAATTAGCAGGAGTTGTTACCAATTATGCCTATCGGTGTGCCAAAAGTTCCCTACCGTCTGCCGGGTAGCCAATACGAACAGTGGATTAGCATTTACAGCCGTCTTTCGGTGGAACGCATTCTTTTTTTGGGGCAGGAAGTCACCGACGGGTTAGCCAATGCCCTTGTGGCCCAAATGCTTTATCTCGACTCGGAAGACCCCACTAAACCCATCTATCTCTATATCAACTCGCCGGGGGGTTCCGTTACCGCCGGTATGGCCATCTACGACACCATGCAGTACATCAAAGCGGAGGTGGTGACTATCTGTGTGGGATTAGCGGCCTCTATGGGGGCATTTTTACTGGCTTCTGGTAGTCCGGGTAAGCGTCTCGCCCTTCCCCACGCGCGGATTATGATTCACCAACCCATGGGCGGAACCGGGCGCCGGCAAGCGACGGATATCGACATTGAAGCTAAGGAAATCCTGCGTATTCGCCAGCAATTAAACGAAATTATGGCTAATCGCACTGGACAAACCATCGAACGCATCGAAAAAGACACGGACCGCGATTATTTCCTCTCCGCCGAGGAAGCCGTCGCCTACGGTTTAATCGATAAGGTGGTGGAGGGAAGACCGGCTTAAGTCAGCCATAGGTTAGAACAGGCGAGAACCCTGTTCTAACTGCCATTGGACAAACTTCCTTAGATGGTAGGTTGGTTGATCGGATAAGAGGGTATCTGTTGGGTATGGAATTTTTAGCAACTTTAGAAACAGGCTTGATCTCTGCTGTGGCAATCATCAAGTTTTGCCTAGAAAGTATTTCGATCGCTTGTGTGGTGATCGGATTAATTAAAACCCTACAATTAGCTTGGCAGTCTAATCGTCACCGTCGCAGTCTTCCCCCTTTTTCCTTCAATCAAATTCGCATTCGTTTCGGTACTTGGCTATCTTTAGCCCTAGAGTTTCAGTTAGGTGGAGACATCGTGGCTACTACCGTCACACCTACTATAGAAGCCTTGGCACAACTCGCCCTCATCGCTATTATCCGAACTTTCCTCAACTATTTCCTCAGCCAAGAATTGGAAACGGAATTGTCCATGGAAAAAGAGCGATCGCAACTAGCAGCCCAGGACAATCTCAGGGATTTTTAATGCCAAAAAAAGGTGAGTTGACAATCACCTGACACTAACCCCTGATCCTAAATCCGGTTATTTAAATCAGTAGCCTATAGTCAACGGATTTAGTATCAGATGGGAAATAGGGGGCTGATGGTGGAGGGGAAAAGGGAATCGATCGAGAGCCATGATCGGGATAAAACTGGTAAAATTCGCCTATTTTCAATAAATATCTTGATTTTGACCCCTAAAAGCTGACGGCGGACGGCGGAGATTGATTGCGGCAAAAAGCGCAAAAATGATTACAATCGATCCAAAATATCAACGACTAGGATTAAATGGCTACTCATATTGTTACTGGTGTCGCGGGTTTTATCGGTTCTAACTTGGCAGAAAAGCTTTTAGAACAAGGAGATCAGGTGATCGGTATCGATCAATTTAACGATTATTACGACCCCAGTTTAAAGCGCAAAAATGCCCATATTCTAGCAAAATATCCCGAATTTAAGTTAATTGAAGCGGATATACAAGCCCTTGACTGGCGACAACTGTTGCAAGGAGTAGAAGTATTATTTCATCAGGCAGCCCAAGCGGGAGTCAGAGCAAGCTGGGGTGATGGATTTCGTCAATATACCGAAAGGAATATAAATGCCACTCAAATTATTCTTGAGGCCGCTAAAGAAACCCCGTCTTTACAACGGATGGTTTTTGCTTCCACTTCCTCGGTGTATGGCAATGCGGAAACGATGCCGACTCCCGAAACCCTTTGTCCCCAACCGGTTTCACCCTATGGTATCACCAAATTAGCGGCAGAAAGACTCTGTTGGCTATATCACCAGAATTTTAACGTTCCCGTCACTGCCTTGCGTTATTTCACCGTTTATGGACCGCGGCAACGTCCCGATATGGCTTTCCATAAGTTTTTTCAAGCAGCGATCGCAGGTAAAGCTATCGGCATCTACGGGGATGGCAAACAAACCCGGGATTTTACCTTTATTAGCGATGCTGTAGCCGCTAATTTAGCCGCTGCCGTAGTCCCGGAAGCGGTGGGTGAGGTGTTTAATATTGGTGGTGGTAGTCGCGTGGTATTGTTGGATGTCTTGGATACCATGGCAAAAGTCATCGGTAAACCTATCGAGCGCTCGCATCAAGGACTCGCCCGGGGAGATGCCCGTCACACCGCCGCCGATGTCACCAAAGCCCGTACTATTCTAGGTTATAATCCCCAAGTCTCTTTAGCCGAAGGATTAGCCCAAGAATGGCAGTGGATTCAGGAATTATATTGTTAATGGTTAGGGTGTGTTAGGGCATCGTGACACACCTAAAAATCCCATCACGGGAGCAATTGCTTAATAATCAAAAAATCTCCCCGTAAAAGGGAGATTTTGGCCAATATCTAGGGTTATACCCCGACAAATTACACCAATTTCAGATCGGGATAATTAGCGAGAATGTCGTCTTGACTGAGAATATCACCCTCGCTTTGAGGAGTCCAAATCACTTCTACCGCTAAAAGTCGATCGCCTCCCATACTACCAATTTGTTGCAGGGCTTGTTTCAAGTCTTGGGAATCATTAATTTTGGCTAGAGAAAATTTACCGACAATGCCGGCTAAAATAGTCACCAAAATATAGCCTTCCGGTGCGCTTTTAGCTAATTCCCCAGCCGATTCGGGTAAAATATTGTCTCTAGAACCTTGACGCAGTTGATTATTGTAATTAGTTAAGGTTTCCGCCGTTAATTTACCGCGTTCGTTGAGAGACCACTGATTAAACTTCGCTTCTGCACTGCTGAGGCTGGTTTGTTGGCAATCGACGTTACCATAAACCCAGTATTCTGGATGACGTAACAGGGCCAAGGCCGATTCTTGTAAGACTTCGACTCGTCCCTCGGAGGTGCTAGTATCGACAGTTAGGGCGATTTGATTTAATTCTTGTTGCAGATAACGGGCATTAGCCAACAAACCCACCTGTACTTTAGCCACGGAGACGGTTTCATATCCCGGTTCAACAGCCATACCATTCTCATCACTGCCTCCACCATTACGGAAAGCATTAACGAGGAAATTGGCAATAGCAAAAAAGATTAACAGAGAAATTAAGCCACCGCCACCACCACCCCAAAAGAAGGGTAAGAGGAAGGGAAAACCAATACCTCCACCGTAACCGGGGGAACTGTAACCACCACCTCTAGAAGGGCTAATACTGCGACTAGGGGCGCGAAAACTACCGCCACCCATTCTACCCCCCGATGCCGCTAAAGCACTGGGAATAGAACCGAAAATCAGCGTTGTCACTAATCCTAGAACTAATAACGGCTTGGCAAGCGATCGAACTTTAGTTAAAATTTTGTCAATCATAAGAACACCGAAGCAACCCTTTATTTACTAGGATAACCAGTTTCTCGCTCAGAGATAGACAAATCCCCAATAGGGATAACCGAATCAGTTATCAGTGATCAGTTATCAGTTAGAAGGTGTTGGGTATTGAGATTTTAGGGTTTTGGGGTTTTGGGGTTTTTTAGTTGAATTCCCCCATTTCCCCATTTCCCCATTTCCCCATTCCCCCATTCCCCCATTCCCCCATTCCCCCATTTCCCCAAATTTATGACTTGGAATTTCTCCCCTCCCACGGATTCGGACTTAGGCGATCGCGAAGTACCCTTAGAAAATCATCATCTCTGGGGTAAAAGGATTGCTTTACTGGTGACAGGAGGGATTGCGGCCATGAAAGCGCCGCTAATTGCCCGATCTTTGCGGAAATTCGGGGCTACAGTCGTGGCTTTTGTCTCGGAAGAAGCTTTAAGATACGTCACTAGGGAAGCTTTGGAATGGAGTACGGTTAATCCCGTAATTAGCCAATTAACGGCAAAAGCAGAACATTTAAGCGATCAATCTCCCTTTGATCTTTATTTAGTCGCCCCCGCTACCTATAACACGATTAATAAGTTTCGTTACGGAATCGCTGACGGAGTGATCACTTCATGCTTGGCCTCGGCCTTGGGACGACAGGAAAAGGGAAAAACTAAAATTCTGCTTGTCCCCACCATGCACGGCAGTTTACATAATGCTATTCTGAGCGAATCTTTACAAACGCTCGATCGCTGGGGAGTCGAGATTATGCCACCCCGGGATGATTACGGTAAGCACAATCTCCCTGGGGAAAAAGAGATTACCGTGGCAGTCTGTGGGATTCTCAGTAATTCTGTCCTGAAAAATAGGCCGATTTTAGTCACTGGTGGACCCACACCCGTGATTATCGATAATATTCGTCGTTTAACCAATCGTTTTACTGGACAATTAGGGGCCGCTATTGCAGAAGAATTATACCTGCGCGGGGCAAAGGTGCAGTTAATCCACGGACGCGGCAGCTATACACCCCCCGCTTATTTACCCCACGAAATTATTGAAACTTATGACGAGTATCTAGGGAAGGTGATGGGAGAATTAGGGAGTAAAGATTATCAATTTGGGATTTTCTCGGCAGCCGTGGCAGATTATCGCTTAGAAAGCCCTTTTTCTGGTAAGATTCCCAGTGGAGGGCAGTTAAATCTTAATTTTGTGCCGACGGAAAAAGTGATTGACAAGGTGAGAGAAAATTTTCCCGATTTAGAGATGGTGACTTTCAAGTATCAGGAGGGAGTTAGTCAGGAGGAGTTACTGGAAATCGCCCGTAAACGCCTAGAAAAGGGCTATCAGGCGGTCATTGCTAATAGGGGTGAGGAAAAGGGCGATCAAGGGGAACAGGTGGCTTATTTGGTCACAAAAGCGGCATTGGGGAAATTTATCGGTAAAAAAGCGATCGCTATTGCCATCGCCGAATATTTAGAAGAGCGAGCCAAAAATGTTACAATCAAAAAAATTTAATATTTTTTAATATTAATTTGCAAAAATTTAGGGTAATACAGTCATGGGTAACATCAACTTCGTCAAAGAGAATAAGATCGTGGTAGCGGCAGATGGAGCGAATTTACGAGAGAAAGCAATCCAGAATGGCGTTGATATCTACACTTTTGGCGGTAAATTGATGAATTGTGGCGGTTACGGTCAGTGTGGTACTTGTATAGTGGCAATTGTCGAGGGTCTGGAAAATCTCTCCGCTAAAACCGACTTTGAGCAGCGCTGTCTGAAGAAAAAACCCGAAAATTATCGTTTAGCCTGTCAAACCATGGTTAATGGCCCTATTAGCGTCCAAACTAAACCAAAATAGCATTTATCAGGAGACAGGAGACTCCGAGACAGGAGTTTATTTTTATTTATTCTTCCCACTTCATAATCCATAATTCCCACTCCCTTCTCCCCGCTGCCTGTTCCCTAAAACCAGAGACTTCGTACCTCACTATTAAGATAAGTGCGCTCACTGTGTTTTTGAGTATATTTTTCCTGTCCCCACTCCTAAATCAACCCGAACCCGAAGAAAAATTTACCCCTACCCCCTACCCCAAAAGAAAAATTTTTTTCTGGAAGGTTTTTCAGCATCAGGGTTTGATGATTTGAGTGCAAGCTTGATCAGTTTAACCAGTATCATCCTTGCCCTTGCGGAGGGTTAAATTTTGCTGCTATAAATAAGAAAAAAAGTTTTTGTGTGCTTCTCTCTGACAACAATCTCTAGGCAAAAAGCCGGAGATTTTTTAAAAAGCTGATAACTGATCACTGATAACTGATCACTGATACAAACTAACTGGGAACAATATTTAAGAAAGCATCGAAGTCTTTTAATGCTTCTTGGAATTGATTAGCAGCAAGACTAGCATCTTTTTCTTTGGCTGCCGCATCGATACGTTCAAAGTGAACGAAAAGATTTTTCGCTAACTGCTTGGCTTTTTCTTGGTCTTTGGGCAGTAAATTACGGGATAATCCTACCATTTCCTGACGCAATTGCCCCAAAGGACCGTGGATATAGGTGCGAGTATCTACCCAATTTTTGTCAGCGATGAGGTCTTGCAAAACGCTCATTTTTTCGCGAAATCCTTCTATGGGTTGGATGTAAACCTGTAACTGTTCGATTTTTTGGGGACTATAAACGGTGGGGATAGTTGCTTGGGGACCACTGCAACTAACCAGCAGGGTAGTAACTAGGACTAAAACTAGGGAAATAATCGAGCGAAGACGTAGCATTGGTTTATATGTACTATTTAACAAACTATTGACGTTCTCTCCCGATAACTGGTCAAGCTATCGGGACGATTTTTACTTTATCAGGTTGTGGGATTCCCAAATCAGATTTTACTCCCAACGGCCTTGACAGTAACTCGGTGCTATTGGACGATAATCAGCAATTTTGCCTCTGATCCCCCCTTAATCCCCCCCTTGATAAGGGGGTGTCTGATAATTTTTAACACCTACCTACTTATTGATTACAGCTTAAACTGTTTCATAAAAGCTCGATCGATCCGATCTTTCCATGTCCATAATAACGGTGATTGCCATGCGAAACCGCCCCAAGATGCGATCGCTTTTTGGTCTCCTGTACCGATTAAACTCAGATAATTTTTCTGGGGAAAATAGGGTTTTAAGGGCCGATTTTGCAGAATTCTTTGTAAATTACCGTATAAAGGTTTTCCTTGTCGGACGGCAAAAACTCCCGCTTTCGGACGGGGATAATCTGGAATCGTGGCAATATCTCCCACGGCAAAAATATGGGGATGAGACAGAGATTGCAGATAATTATTCACTAAAATAAACCCTTTTTCATCTGTCAGTAATCCCGACTCTTTAATCCAACTAGGGGCCGAGGCAGTCGTTACCCAAATTGTATAATCTACGGGCAAAATTAACCCCGATGAACAGATAATCTGATCTGCTTGCACTGCCGTCACATCCGTTGATAAATATAATCTAATTCCCCTGTGTTTAAAAATCTTCTCTAAACGTTGACCGACCCAATTATTATGGGCTGGTAGTAGTTTTTTTCCTCGATGAATTAGAGATAAATTCAAATTACTGCTAGAGTTGAGAATTTTGGACAAACGGGACTGCATATTTAAAGCTAATTCAACTCCGCCTGCACCACCACCAACAATGACGATATTGAGAGGATTATTAGGGTTACTAACCGCTTTTTTCAGGATTTCTTGCCATCCTTCCCGAAAAATCGGTACCGGTTTGGCGGGAATAGCGTACTCTTTAGCACCGATAACATTATCCACTGCTGGGATGCTGCCGATATCGATCGAGAGATAATCAAAGGGAATCTGTAAAGAATTATTACAAATTACTTGACATTTTTCCGTATCTATGAAACTAGCTTTAGCCAAACAGAATTGCGCTTGAGAATACCTAGCTAGAGAAGGTAAATCGATATGAGTCTCGGCAAAATCATAAAAACCGGCGATGTGGCCAGGTAACATTCCCGAATAGGGGGTATGGGTGACATCGCTAATTAAAGTTAATTGAACGTTTTTTAGGGGTGATTGCCCCCAAAGACGAAGGGCGATCGCATGACTATGACCCCCACCGATAAAAACTAAGCGCTTGACTAAATCCATAAAAAAAGGGGATTGCTGCCAGAAAAGTTAAATTCTAATGAATATATCTTCTTACCCAGAAATTCTGTTGCAAAATCGAGGGTAGATAGACAAAAACTCAAGGCATCGAGGCCATAAACTTTTAACCAATGACAGTAAATTGGGATTTTGCTTTTTTCGGACTCGATATTCTTAAGCAAATTCTATCTAATATCTTCGCTTCCCAATAGAGAGAAGTCTATGCAAGAAGTTTATATCGTGGCCGCAGTCCGGACTCCAATTGGTCGTTTTGGTGGGGGATTGATGGGATTATCCCCAGCCGATTTAGGGGCAACAGTGATGAAATCCGCCATAGAAATCGCTAATTTGCCCCCAGAAGCCCTAGATTTGTACATTTTCGGCAATGTTTTGGGAGCGGGTCATGGTCAGTTAATTCCCCGGCAAGCGGCGATTAAAGCGGGAATTCCCCTAGCCGTGGGCGGATATCGGGTGGATATGGTTTGTTCTTCGGGAATGATTGCCGTTAGTAATGCTGCTACCTTAATTCGCGCAGGCGAAGCGGATATCGTCCTCGCTGGTGGCATCGAATCCATGTCCCAAACCGGCTTTTTTCTCTCCCATCGGGCCCGGTGGGGTTATAAATTCCTCATGGGTGCGCCAGAACAATTAACGGATTTATTACTCCACGATGGCTTAACCGATGCTACCACGGCTGAGGGCATGGGTTCCCAAGTCGATCGCCTCTGTCTCGATCGCGGGGTTTCTCGGCAAGCATTAGACGAAATTGCCGCCTTATCCCACCAAAGAGCGGCCACAGCCACAGAAAAAGGCTGGTTTAAGGGTGAAATCGTGCCGATCGAGCTTAAATCTAAGAAAGGATCCACAATTCTTGATCAAGATGAGGGTATTCGTCCCGATAGTACCGCAGAAGGCCTAGGAAAACTGCGACCGGCTTTTAGTCCGTCAGGAGTTTTAACCGCGGGTAATAGTAGTCAAATTTCCGACGGGGCTGCCGCATTACTTTTAGCCAGTAAAAAAGCCGTGGATCAGTACGGTTTAAAACCAATTGCCAAAATCCTTGGCGGTGCTGTGGGTGCTGGAAAAACCGATCGCTTCCCAGAATTCCCCGTCCTCGCGGTGAAAAAATTACTGGCATCCCTAGATAAAACGATCGAAGATTTCGATTTAGTGGAAAATAATGAAGCTTTTGCCTTAAATAATCTGCTTTTTGAGATGAATCTGGGGTTAGCGAGGGAAAAACAAAACGTTCACGGTGGTGCGATCGCATTGGGTCATCCTATCGGCGCTTCCGGCGCGCGAATTCTGGTGACGTTAATTAATGCGTTGAAAGTACAGGATAAAACCCTCGGCATGGGAGCCATCTGTCATGGGACCGGTGGCGGAACAGCGATCGCAATTGAAAGAGTTTAGGAGGAAAAAATTATGGTATCTCTGGGACTAGAGGAGAAAGTTATCGTCGTCACCGGCGGAAATCGAGGCATTGGGGCGGCTATTGTCTCTCTTTTGATAGATTTGGGGGCCAAGGTGGCCTACACGGATTTAGCCACCGATAATCCCCAGGGTTTAGGCATTGTGGCCGACGTGACTAAGTTGGAATCGATGGAAGCGGCAGCTCAACAAATTGAAGCGGAATTGGGACCAGTGTATGGCATCGTCGCTAACGCGGGAATTACCAGAGATAACTTTTTCCCTAAATTAACGCCGCTAGATTGGGATTTAGTGATTAATGTCAACCTAAAAGGGGTTAATCACACGATTAAGCCATTTATTGAGGGAATGTATGAACGACAAGCGGGATCGATCGTTTGTATTAGTTCTATTTCCGGTGATCGCGGTAATGCCGGCCAAACTAATTACGCGGCCACAAAAGCGGCAGTTATCGGTTTAGTCAAATCCCTAGCGCGAGAAGCTGCCCGTTATAATATTCGCGCCAATGCGATTGCGCCGGGGTTTATTAACACGGAAATGACTTTAGCGATTCCCGAGAAAGTTCGCGATAAAATCACCGCCGAAATTCCCTGTCGTCGCTTCGGTGAACCCGCAGATATCGCCTGGGCAACTGCCTATTTACTCTCTCCTGTTGCCAGCAGTTATGTCTCTGGAGAAGTCCTCAGAGTTAATGGGGCCCATCACACCTAATCAGTTATCAGTTATCAGTTATCAGTTATCAGTTATCAGTTATCAGTTATCAGTTATCAGTTATCAGTTATCAGTGGGTAAGTTAAGTAGGTGGATGGAATTAAATATAAGATGAACGTAGAACGTAGGTTGGGTTGAAGCATGAAACCCAACGCCCGATTATGTTACGCTACCGCTAACCCATCCTACAAATAATTGTGCTTAATCAGTTATCAGTGGGTAAGTTATCAGTTATCTGTCTTCTGTCTCGGAGTCTCGACTAGGAAATTAATTTTGCACGACTACTTATCAGTTATCGGGTGTAGAGTGGGTTAGTAAACTAGCGAAATCAGCGTTATAAGGAAAAGGGCAAAAATAATGGATAAACCGACACAAGCTTGGAGTGAGATGGCTGCCGATTACGTCAATCTTTGGACAGAAACTGGGGCAAAAATGTGGTCAAGTTGGTTTGATATGATGGGGGCGATACCGACTCCTATGGGCAATATTAAACCAGAATTGCAAGAGGCAACCCAGCGCTATTTTGATAATCGGGATTTATTGATAAAATTCCTAAAATTATCGATGGAAGCTTGGGAAAATATCTTTCCGAAAATGCAAACAGGAGAAGACTGGCAAACAATTTTAAATAATTATACCCAACAGATGCGCGGTCAACTGAATAGTTTTACTACTACCACTTCCCAAAGTAGTCAAGATGTCAGTCAACTATGGACAATTTACCTGCAACAATTGCAAAGTCTCAATCATTTATGGTTCGATCCTTTCGTCCTGTCAAATGACACAATAACCAAAGCTTGGTTAGGTAATACTTCTTCCTTGATCGAACTCAATAATATCTATTGGCAGAAGTTTTATGATGAGACTTTTGGTCAATGGTTACAGATGCCTTTATTGGGATTGCCCCGAGAATTTAACCGCAAATTACTCGATAGTTTTGAAACTTGGCGCGTTCTTTATCAAGCTAGTATTAACTATCAAATTGTGCTGGCTGATATTCAAGTGAAATCCTTTGAAGCTTTAACTAAAAAATTAGTTTTCCTAGCAGAAAAAGGTCAACCTGTCAAGGATTGGCGAGAATTTCAAGATGTGTGGAGTGTAGTCGCCGATGATATTTTTGAAAAGGCTTTTTGTCAACCAGAAAACCTAAAAGTACGGGGAAAATTTATTAATTCCCTCAATGATTATCGCCTCAAACAGCAGGATTTAATGGAAATTTACCTGCGATCAATGAATCTGCCTACCCGCAGCGAAGTCGATGAAATTCATCGGACTATCTATGAATTACGCAAAGAGGTAAAAAGTCTCAAAAAAACTTTAGGAGAAAAAAAGCAGTAGAAAGTAACAATTAGTTAATTGTACTTGACAATCAGTTATCAGTTATCAGTTATCAGTTATCAGTTATCAGTTATCAGTTATCAGTTATCAGTTATCAGTTATCAGTTATCAGTTATCAGTTATAATCCCCACTTCCCCAATTCTTTAGGAGAATTAAATTATGTGGCCATTTTTGACGCAAGTGAAACTGGAAGATTTTACCCAAGATTATCTAGAATTAACTCAGAAAAATCTCAAAGGTTTAGACAATCTCAAACGAGTTAAAGAAGAAGATATTCAGTGTGGAGTCTCGGAAAAAGAAGCAGTTTATCGGGAAGATAAAATCATTCTCTATCACTTTAAACCCGTGGTCGAAAAACCCTTCGAGATTCCCTTGCTGATGGTTTATGCTTTGGTCAATCGTCCCTACATGGTAGATTTACAGGAGGGGCGTTCTTTAGTGGCAAATCTGCTGAAATTAGGCTTAGATATCTACTTAATTGATTGGGGATATCCCACGAGGAGCGATCGCTGGTTAACCCTTGATGATTATATCAATGATTATGTCGATAATTGCGTCGATTTTATTCGTCAAAGTCACCATCTCGACAAGATTAATCTGTTAGGAATCTGTCAGGGAGGAACCTTTAGTTTATGCTATAGTTCCCTCTATCCCGATAAGATAAAAAATCTGGTGACAATGGTGACACCGGTGGACTTTTATCAAACCGAGACCCTCTTAAATATGCGCGGGGGATGTTCCTTAGGCTCCGAAGCATTAGACATCGATTTAATGGTAGATGCTATGGGCAATATTCCGGGAGATTTTCTCAACTTAGAGTTTCTAGAATTGAAACCTTTGCAGTTAGGTTATCAGAAATATCTTGATTTTCCTGACATCATGGAAGACGAATCAAAATTAGTTAATTTTCTGCGTATGGAAAAATGGATTTTTGATAGTCCCGACCAAGCGGGAGAATCCTATCGACAGTTTCTCAAGGATTTCTATCAGCAAAATAAACTGATTAAAGGGGAAGTGATGTTAGGAGATAAACGGGTAGATTTACACAATCTGACCATGCCAATTCTCAATCTTTATGCGGATAAAGATCACCTTGTACCTCCCGCTTCTTCCCTCGCTTTAGGGAATTATATCGGTACTTCTGACTATACCGCTTGTGCTTTCCCGGTCGGACATATCGGAATGTATGTCAGTGGCAAAGTGCAACGGGATTTACCCCCCGCTATTAGCGATTGGTTAAAAGCAAGAGGTTAACAATCCTAGAAAATATCCCCTTTTCCCAGTTTGGGAGAGGGGTTTATAGTAGTTATGTGGCCAATCCACCCTAGGAGAGGAACCTAAAGCTTATCTGTTGGCGTTCTGAGTTAAATTAGCGTGAAATTGTCGGTAAGTAATGTGCTTTCAGAGTTACGCTGATCGATCGCGCACCAGAGATTACTAAGTTTAAGGTTCGGCAATCTGGCATAATCCGAGCTATCTCTGGCATAATCCGAGCTATCTGACCTACTTGACCATTTGACCTGTGATCGCAATGAAACCCGATTCCCACAACAAAACGATATTTAGGAGCATCTGGGGATGGAAAGGAAAATCTGGTCGCCTACCACAGACCGCTCCTTCTGTTCCCCCATTATCATCTACAAAACTGATTCAGCTTGCTCAAGCCAACATAGAAGCAGTATTAGAAATGCTTAATACCTCTTCCGAGGGATTAAGCGAACTCCAGTCCAATCTCCGACTAAGCAAAATTGGGTTAAACGAGATCGCCCATGAGAAACCACCGAAGTGGTATGTTCAGTTGTTGAAGACGTTTCAAAATCCGCTGGCGATTTTATTAATTATTCTGGCAGTTATTGCTTTATTAACTGAAGATGTCAGAGCCGCCGTAATTATTTTCAGCATGGTGATTTTCAGTGTTATTCTCCGCTTTTCTCAAGAATTTCGCTACAGCCAAGCAGCCGAAAAACTACGGGAAATGGTACATACCACTGCCACTGTGAGCCGAAAAGATCCCCGGAAAGATATTTCTCCCAGCTTGGCACAGGATATGGGTTTGATCCTCAATCTTGATGTTCCAGACCGACAAGAAATCCCCATTAAATTTTTGGTACCCGGTGATGTAGTTTTCTTGGCGGCTGGAGATATGATCCCGGCGGATGTGCGCTTAATTACGGCTAAAGATTTGTTTGTCAGCCAAGGTACTTTGACTGGGGAGTCTTTGCCTGTTGAGAAACAACCCACGTTGCCCAACGATCAGTTACAAAGCCAAAATCCCTTGGAATTGGCAAATCTTTGTTTCTTAGGCACAAACGTGATCAGCGGTACGGGAAAAGCCATTGTAATTGAAACTGGCAGCAATACCTACCTGGGTTCTCTGGCGAAAACCCTGGTGGGTCGGAAAACCATGACCAGTTTCGATAAGGGCGTGAATGATGTCAGTTTACTGCTACTGCGTTTCATGCTGGTGATGGCTCCGATTGTTTTTCTGATCAATGGTTTGATCAAAAAGAACTGGGGAGAGGCTTTCTTTTTTGCCCTCTCGGTAGCGGTGGGTTTAACCCCAGAGATGTTGCCAATGATTGTGACTGCAAACCTGGCCCGGGGAGCGATCGCCATGTCTGAGAAAAAGGTGATCGTCAAGAATATCGATGCTATTCAAAACTTTGGGGCGATGGACATTCTCTGTACCGATAAAACGGGAACCCTCACCCAGGACAAAATTGTCTTGGAAATGCACTTAGACATTTATGGGGAAGAAAATGAAGAGGTTCTAGAATTTGCCTTTCTCAATAGCTTCTACCAGACGGGTTTGAAAAATTTGCTGGATGTGGCAGTCCTGGAACATGTTGAACTCCACGAAGCCTTAAAAATTGAGCATAAGTTTCTCAAAATTGATGAAATTCCCTTTGATTTTCTCCGTCGTCGTATGTCCGTTGTGGTGGAAGAAGAAAACCACCACCATGAACTAATTTGCAAAGGGGCTGTTGAAGAAATTCTTCAAGTCTGTACGCAGGTCAAAGTAAATGATCAGATTTTGCCCGTTGATGCTTCGATCCACGCACAAGTCGCTCATTTAAATCAGGAACTCAACGAAGATGGACTAAGAGTGATTGCGGTAGCTTATAAAGAATTGCCCCTCGACCAGCGCAATTACTCTGTTGCTGATGAACAGGATTTAATTTTGATCGGTTTGATTGCATTCCTAGATCCGCCTAAAGACTCGGCAGCCCAGGCGATCGCTGCTCTCAATAACAGCGGTGTACAGGTAAAAGTATTGACTGGCGATAACCCGACTGTCACCCTTAAAACCTGTAAGGATGTGGGTTTGTACGTTCATCACACTCTTTTGGGCAGCCAGATTGAGTCACTATCAGATGAAGAACTGACCAATCTTGCCGAAACTACGACAATTTTTGCCAAACTATCGCCTCTGCAAAAATCGAGGATTATTCAGGTGCTGCGTCGTCAAGGTCATATTGTCGGGTTTATGGGAGATGGGATCAATGATGCTGCCGCACTACGAGAAGCGGATGTCGGTATTTCTGTAGATACAGCCGTGGATATTGCCAAAGAATCCGCTGATATAATTCTGTTAGAAAAAAGTCTGATGGTCTTGGAAGAAGGAATTCTCGAAGGTCGCAAAACCTTTGGCAATATTGTTAAGTACATCAAAATGGGGACGAGTTCTAACTTTGGCAATATGTTTAGCGTTCTCGGTGCTAGTGCCTTGCTGCCGTTTCTGCCCATGCAACCTGTGCAAATCCTAGTCAATAATTTGCTTTATGATTTCTCCCAAACTGGAATTCCCTTTGACCATGTAGATAAGGAATATTTGACCAAACCTCGGAAATGGAAGGTGGCTAATATTCAGAAATTTATGCTATACATTGGACCGATGAGTTCAATTTTTGATTATGCCACATTTGCTTTGATGTGGTTTGTTTTTCAAGCTAATACCGTTGAACAGCAAGCCTTGTTTCAAACAGGTTGGTTTGTCGAAAGTCTGATGACTCAGACCTTGATTGTTTACATCATTCGGACTCCCAAAATTCCCTTCTTGCAAAGTCGTCCGTCTTTACCCATGCTACTGGTGACTCTCACCGTCATGGCAGCGGCCATCTATCTGCCATTCTCGCCGATCGCTTCTGCCCTAGGATTCGTTCCCCTGCCTGCTAAATATTTCTTCTGGTTAGCATTGATTTTATCCAGTTACTGTGTGCTTACCCAAATGGTGAAAACCTGGTTTGTTAGGAGGTATTGTAAAGTTTCAATACAAATATAGTCAGATATAGTCAGACATAGTAATATATAGACATGAGACGCTCAGACTAGGCAAAAAAAGCAGCAATAAGTTATCGAACGGCTTGGAGGTGGTGGAAACAAGGGAATTTAACAGGCTATCAATTGCCTT
>VYLR01000276.1_pt1 | contig 18825 bp, 17 predicted proteins | sample 5114291 | NCBI WGS metagenome assembly VYLR01 (sample SAMN12291774, study PRJNA351875) | freshwater metagenome | isolation source: freshwater lake | place: USA: Michigan, Lansing Lake | collected 2013-08-14
AGAACAGAGTAAATCTGTTAAGGCAGGTGCGAAAAATCCTTCGGGAAAGAAGCAGAAACTCAAATCGTGAGGTTTGGGAATCGCCGTCCGTTTTACGGCGGCGAGGATGTCAACTGTCTTTACTGAAATTATGCGCCGCCGCCGTTAAACAAGGTGATGCACAAGTACAGCAATTTGTCAAGTTAATTGAGGTGCGCGATCAGCTAACCGCTCAATTAGCCCATCGTCCCTCCCTAGAACGCTGGGCAAAAACCGCCCAAATCAGGGTGTCTGAGTTAAAAAATGCTTTAAAAGCAGGGAAACAGCGTTGGGCGCACCTAGCGGGCTTAGAAGTGGGGGAATTAGAAGAAATTATTGCCCTTGGTACCCGTGCCAAAGAACAGATGATCAAGGCCAATTTACGTCTGGTGGTGTCGGTGGCCAAAAAATATCAGAATCGCGGTTTAGAATTATTGGATTTGATTCAAGAGGGAACCCTGGGTTTAGAACGCGCCGTCAAGAAATTTGATCCCACCAAAGGCTATCGTTTTAGTACCTATGCCTACTGGTGGATCCGTCAAGGAATTACAAGAGCGGTCGCAACTAAAAGCCAGATTATTCGCTTACCGGTTCATATTACCGAAAAACTCAACAGAATTAAGAAGGCACAACGGAAAATCTCGCAAATGCGCGGTCGCACTGCGACCGTAGAGGAAATTGCCCAAGAGTTAGCTCTGACTCCTGAAGCTGTGCGGGAATTGTTGATGACAGTGCCGCGTTCGGTTTCCTTAGAAATAAAAGTGGGTAAGGAAAAAGATACGGAATTATTAGACCTTTTGGAAATCGAAGCAGTGTCTTCAGAAAATCATTTTGTCTATGAATCTTTGCAAAGAGATATCAGAGAACTATTGGCAGATTTAACCACTCGCGAACGACAAGTGATTGAATTGCGCTATGGTTTTCTCGATGGTAAATCCCATTCTTTGGCTGATATCGGTCGCACTTTGGAATTATCCCGGGAAAGGGTACGACAAATTGAGTTGAAAGCTTTGCAAAAACTGCGTCAATCCCAGCTACATAATCACATTCGCGATTATTTTGAAGCGTTGAGTTAGTTAGGGTATGTGGAAAAAGTTTTTCCTGGGGGCAGGGTGTGGGGAGTATTTTCAGTGAACAGTAATACTAAATCCTGTTATTAAAAACTGATTATTTATTCCTCCTTTTGCCTATTGCCTCTTGCCTATCCTGATATGTAGCCTATACTCAACGGATTTAGTATAATCAGTGATCTGAAAATACTCCCTATTTTTTAAGGAATTTCTGAAATGGAATTCAGTCTGTCTATATTTGACTATACTTTTACTAACTATTAATATGTCCAATTTTGTTTCGTCTGTAGGGTGTAGGTTCCGTCGCGCACATTGACCCGATGGGGGATCAGCTTCAGGTCTCGGAAGATATGAGCTTGGTGTTGTAGGGCCGTCAGAGAGCGATCATCGATCGGGATAATGGCACGTTCAGAGGCCCGTTGTTCGAGATTAGTCACGATCGCCGGATCGATCTCGTGGTGAGCTGCCAAGCGTCTCGTCGCCTCTAACTCCTGTTGTTTCGCCCAGGCACCCGCCTCGTTCACCTCTTCTAAAATCACCTTCAGTACATCGGGATAATCCCGCACCAATTCGGGAACCGCATAATAATAGGTCGGCACTTCTAGAGAGGCGTTTTCCCCGAAGATGCTCTCTAGATCGGCCAACGATCTTCCCGGATAGGTGCGCGTCTCGGTGGGGGAATAGGGAACCCAGACCACCCAAGCGTCGATCTCACCGCGACGAAAAAGCACCAGTGCTTCCGGTTGAGTCGCATACACCGGTTCGATATCGCTTAATTCTAGATTCACTCTCATCAGGGCGCGGATGAGGACATAATGGGCGCTCGAACCTCGATCGAAGGCGATTCTTTTTCCTTTTAAATCCGCCAACGTCTCTATTGGCGAATCCTCAGGCACGAGAATCGCCTGACCTTTCGGGGCGGTATATTTTTCCTTGGCTACCCGGACGAAGACGTGTTCCGCCGCTTGGGAGAAAATACTCGCCGTACCGCCACCACCGCAGAAGTCGATCGTTCCGTTGCTCAAGGCCTCGATCAGAGAGGAAGCCGCCAGAAAACTCGTCCACGTTACCGTCACCCCAAAGGGTTTTAAGCGTCTTTCCAGAAAGGCCTGGGAGCGGAGAACTTCCAGATTAGTCATGCCCTCAGGGTAGCCGATCTTGAGGGTTCCTAGCCGCCGCGCTTGTTTGGCTAGGGGAGTGATAGCAGAGGGGGTTGGGCGCTTGAACCAGCGATCGATCACGATACAGAAGAGAATTCCAGCGATAAATAATCCCACGGTTTCCAATAGCCTGGGGGTCGTATTCCGGGGGAATTTAAAGCTATCGACGAGGTTGAGAATCGGGTTATCTGATCGAGAATTTTGACCGACGGCGATCGTGTCGGAAAATCCAGCCAGGAGAAAGCTCCCCACCAGGCTGCTCACAAAAAGCACTGCGGGACGAACTCCCCGGCAATTTCGCCAGGGTTTCCAGAGACACTTGATCGAACGGTGGAGCATGGGATTTCTCGCAGAAAACAAGATTTATTGTCGGGCAAGGAGACAAGAGGGAAGGGTTCCCCAACTCGATCGGGAGAGGTTCCATTAGTTTTATCTACATACTATAGAAATCCACGACTCCTCGATTGTGTAACAAAGTACATTTATAAATGTATTGAAAATGATATAGTTTTAAAATTAAATTGCGCCCGCCTTTGAGAGATCGAGGTAATATGGATGGATTGGTTGATCGAAATCGTCAAAATCGCGGTGGCCACCGGCATAGCCACCACCTTCGACGACAATATTTATCTAACCGGCTTCTTTAGCGAGGTAAATCGTACCTTTCGCCCGGTTCACGTTGTCGTCGGCGAGCTAGTCGGGTTTACAGCCTTAGTATCGGTTAGCTTGCTGGGTTTTCTACTTGGCCTAATCATCCCGCCGATTTATATCGGTCTTCTCGGAATCTTGCCGATCCTCATCGGTGTGAGAAATTTACTGACGTTAAATCGCGATAACGAGAGGGAAACCGCAGATCGCAAGGTGAATTTGCAAAGAAACGCCCAATTTCATGGGTTCGCCTCCCGCAGACTACCCCTCGGTCAAGTCCTCAGAGATCGCCAAACCTATCAAGTTTCCGCAGTCACGATATCCAATGGCGGCAATAATCTCGGTATCTATATTCCCCTATTCGCCAATAGTACCGTGGCGCAGTTAGCCGTAATCATCCCGATCTGCTATTTAATCGTCTGTACTTGGTTATTTCTCTCCTATAATCTAACCCGCCAACCGGGGATCGCGGTTGTCCTCAGCCGTTACGCGAGTAAGCTTTTCCCTTTTGTGCTGATGTGGTTGGGCCTACGGATTATTCTCGATAACGGCTCCTATCGCCTGTTGATTCCCACCGGCTAAATCAGACCCCTGTAAAAATCGCGATAATCGAGAACCTCTTTAAATCAACCTTATCGAGACAATCCCGATGAATGATCACTGATGAAGATTTAGAGTTGTTCGGCAACAATCGCCAAGAAAGTGGCACAGATCTCTCGAAGATAGTGGGTTAAGTGATGGTCAGGAGGATCAACGAGGAACAGGAACGTTAATCAAGGATGTTTCTAATATCTCTCGTAATTTTTGTAAAGCATCTTCAGGAGTTTTAAAAACTACTTCACCGATTTTTGTAGGGATACCGCGAGGGAATCGAGAGATTGTTTTTCCTTCTTCGTACATGAGAATCACGGGAGTCTGATTCATTTCCGCGTAAGCGATTTCCATACCCACACCGAAGGAAGGCTGACCCATATACACGATCACGAGATCCGCTTGACGCACCATTTTTTTATCGGTTTCAAAAACCTGTTGCGGGGTCACATCAGGATTATTCACAGGATCGGTGTGAAGATGCGGCACATAGGCGTTAAATCCCATTTTCTCGCAGAGTAAGCCGATGCTTTCGTAAAATGCTTTTGTTGCTTCTGGATTGGCAATTCCAGTTAAAGCGCCTGAGATATAAACAGTACTATTTTTATTCATAAGTAAGCCTTATATTATTCTTTAAAAAAACGCTTTTTTACAATATCGAATATAATATATGAAAAGCTTAAGATAGCCATGATCGCCATAACTTGATTTGAATAATCTTTTTTTACAACAAATAAACAGATTACAGCTATAGTAACAGTTATAGCAATAGCGCAACCCAGTAAGCCCAGAATTATTTCATTTTTTTTGTCTGTGCGTTTTCGTTCTTCAGATTTTGCTATTAACTGATCCCAAATATCTGTTCTATTCGGTTCTGTACGCCGATTATCTGTTGCCTCACTACTCATCTTATAAAAACAGATAGTGCATAAACGATCTTTATAATTTAAAACAACAGGTATATCACGATAATTATGAATTGCAATCAATAATTGACCGTTCCAGCCCGGATCTACTGTTGTAGAGATATGCGATAGACCATCTATAACAACTCTTCTGACTATTGAATGGATAGTGCCTGATATATTCATGGACAAACTAATAGACTCAAAAGTGTAAATAACAAAAGTGTCATCAGGATCGATTTGTATTGATTTTTGTTCTTGTATATTTATGATTTTTTTTCTTTTCCATGAAAATCCTTCATCTCCTACTCGTAAATCATAGCCTACTGGTGTTAAAGAATTAGGTTCAAAATTGTCTATATTTAAACCATTGACTTGAGGTTTATTTGCCCAAGCAGTTAACTCATCTCGTATATCCTTATTATTCAGCATTGCTTATTCCTCTATTGTTAGATATTTACCGATCCTGAATATAAGCTCGATCGCTCTGTAAACACTCCCTAGCTTTCTGCAACTCTCTCCCCAGATATCCGATATGTTCGGGAATAATTGCCGGGGAAGCGGAACAGATTTCTCGAATCAATTTTAAGGGAATTTTTCCCGAATAGCAAGCGACAATCTCACCGCTACCCGGTGTGGTTTGTTGGACAATAATCTGTCCGTCTTGTACTTCGATTAAAAAATTACCACTGGGATCATGGAAATCGCGCGCGTTAATAATTCTCTCGTATTGATTAGCGATCAACTTATCCACATTCTCCCAGGTATCATCATAAATATGTGCTGATTGACTAATGGTAATCAATAATCCCATTGTTAAATCATACTGCGATCTTGCGTAGTAAGCACTTTGCCTTCGCCCTGCAATTTCATCTCGTATATGTCCCTGTAGCGCGCGCAATCCCATCCCATTCGCGGGCCACGCGGCAAACTCCTGAAGGGGAAAGTCTGAAGGTTTTTCCCTACACCTTCCCCCCACACCCTGTTTCACTTTCAATCTGCTTGTCACCCCTTGAGATTCCCCTCGCATTTTTGGCCTTAGCAATTAGCTATCTCTGGGAGATCGCCAGTCGCGGTCAGGGACTGGCAAAAAAATAAAGTAGCGTTTATTTACTAGGCAGAATTATCACATCTCAAGGGGTGATTCCCAGTGGGGTGTGGGGGTTAGAAGATTTTAACTCACCGAGAACAACGATTTGATGCGTTGCATTCCTGCCGTTTTTGACGCTCTGCTAAGATTGTTGGTAAATTCGGTCTTCCGGTTAAGGTTAATCGCCAAGAAGCCCAAATTTCATAGATAATATCCACTAGAAACCCAATAACTGGCCATTTGGTAGCGGCATAAATCCAACCGATGCCTAAAATGTCATAGACTTGGCGAAACACTTCCACATTTTGGAGAATAGTACCATCGGCTAGTACAGCGTGGATTCGTCCCATGGCTGCCGCGAAGGAAATACCGCCATTTTCCTCTGGATTATAGTTTTCAGCGGCAATATCGACAAAAGCAACTAATCCTCTCCCAGCATCCTGTTTTTGCAGAAAATTGACCTCGCGCAAGCAGAGGGGACATTCTCCATCGTAGAGGAGTTTAATTTTCCAAGAGGGCGATCGAGTAGAATTTTCTAAGGTATCAGCAGATGGAGTCGGTAAAGATGACATGATATTCTGGGGATTCTCTTTTCAGTGATTAGTAAACAGTAAACAGTAAACAAAAACTCAAATCTGATCACTGATAACTGATGATTATTTTATGGCAATTTATCCGATTGGATGGTATCATTCTCTATGGGTTCTCGATCGTTGCGTTTTGAGAAACCCCAAGCAAAGAGGATAGCAATTAAACTGATCATAATCCATTCCGGCGGCACAAAATCGGGACTAATCACCCGCAACAGCAATCTTAAACCCACCAAACCGACGGTGACAAAACCAGCATCTTCTAGGTGGGTGTATTCCTCTAACCAGCGAATAAATAAACCGGCCATAAAGCGCAGGGTAACTACTCCGATCGTACCACCAAGCAGGATTAACCAAGTATCATCGGCCACGGCGATGGAAGTGGTGACACTATCGAGGGAAAAAGCTAAATCAGTAACGGCAATTAGGGGGATAGCTTGCCAGAGAGATTGAAACTTGAGACTATGATGGGTGTGATCCTTGTCTTCAGGGGAGGCAAAGTAATTAAAGACTAACCAGAGCAAATATACTGCTCCCAAAAGTTCAAACTGCCAGTATTTAACCACCCAGGTGGCGGTAAGAATCAAGATCATACGGAGAATATAGGCGAAAACTAAGCCAATATTCAAGGCCTGACGTTGACGCTGATGATCTCCTAATCCCTGTGCTATGGAAGCGAGAGCAATGGCGTTATCTGCTGATAATACCGCTTCTAGGGCAATGAGAACCAACAGAATTAACGGGGTTTTTAGACTAAGGGTTAGAGATGAATCAAGGAGCGAGTCTAACATTGAGGCCGCAGGTAAAAATAAATGTAATGATGGCGATACCTCAGCTTAACGCTTTTACAACTTTCTTTTCTAGGGGAGATAACCGTCATCGGAGTGGGGAGATATGAAGTCTTGTAACGAAATGATGCAGAGAACCCCGATGATGTCGGAAAGTATTGGATGAATATCTTTATGAGGAGATAATCAGCAATGCTTTCTGATACTCAAGTTCTAGTCGCTCTGGTAATTGCTTTAATCCCCGGGATTTTGGCTTTTCGTCTAGCGACGGAACTTTATAAGTAAAGTCGCTTTCAATAAACCCCAATCCCGTCTAACCTAGTTATAGGATAGACCGATTGGGGTTTTTTCGGTTATCGGTTATCAGTGATTGGGTGTAAATTGAAAGTAATTAGCCACCTTTCTCACCGATTTTACTTGTACTCATAAATCTATGACCGCACGAACACGAAACCAAACCGACAAAAAAACACCAAAAAAGCCAAAAAGCGGCAATAAATCCCCAAAATGGCAAGTTATTGAGATTTGGCTGCGAATTATTGCCTATAGCGCTCTTTCGATCACGGCAGTTTTTGCGATCGCTCGTTTGCTGCCCTACCAACAGATACAACAGGCAAAACTGGAAGAAGTGCGTTTGGCAGCCCAAGAAAAAGAGGAACGGGTTAATCAATTGCGAGATCAATTTACTCGCAGCTTCGATCCTAGTCAAGCGCGGCAAGTAATGGGAGAACAAAGTCCCCGACGGGATCCTAATCAAAGACGCATTTTTTGGGTTTCTCAGTAGATTAGCTGCCCGTGCATCTCAATTACTTGTTAAGACTCTAGGGGAGAGGAGAGGGCCACAGAGTCGGGATAAAACTAATGACCACAGCGACACAATTCTTAAGCATTTCTGCCTTGACAAAAAAGGATTATTATGGGTGCAGCTGAATTTTGAAGAAATATCTATAGGACATTTTGGGCGCACGCGGTGCGCCCCTACCATTGGCACAATAATATTATTGTAGGGGCGAATTGCATTCGCCCTCTTTGAATAACTTCTGCTGCTCACCAATATGTGAGAGAAAGTCACTGACTTGAGCGAATCAGATAGGGAATTTACAAGGGGATAAAAATTAAAATCTTTCCGATTTCAAGCTACCAACGACCGGCGCTAGTCACTGATAACTCACATCTGATAACTGATAACTGATAACTGATAACTGATAACTCACATCTGATAACTGATAACTGATAACTGATAACTGATAACTGATAACTGATAACTGATAACTGAAATGACTCGATCCTATTTTGCTACTACCGCTAGGGGACTAGAAGAAATTGCCGCTAGGGAATTAGAATTCCTGGGGGCCAAAGAAGTGAAACCCGTATTCACCGGAGTCCATTTTCAGGGAGATCTGGCCCTACTCTATCGAGTCAATCTTTGGTCAAGAATTATTTTTCGGGTTTTGGTTCCCATTGCCGAAATTCCCTGTGGGGATGGGAAGGAACTGTATGATGGCATTCAAGCCATTGATTGGCGCGATTATCTCACCAGTGAGGAAACTTTAGCGGTACAATGTACGGGAACGAACGATCGCCTCAATCACACCCATTACACCGCTTTAAGCATCAAAAACGCTATTATCGACCAACAGCGTCAACAGGGGAATCCACGTTCTTTTGTGGATACAGAAAACCCCGACCTGCAAATTAACGCTCATATCGAGAAAAATCGCTGTGTGCTTAGTTTAGATAGTTCTGGCCACAGTTTGCATCGTCGCGGGTATCATCGGGCCATGGGAGTCGCACCTCTGAAAGAAAGTCTCGCCGCTGCTTTGGTAGAATTATCGGCATGGCAGGATGATATGGCGCTTTTAGACCCTTTCTGTGGTTCGGGAACCATTGTCATCGAAGCGACGTTAAAAGCTTTAAATATTGCCCCCGGTTTATCCCGTTCCCAGTTCGGATTTCAGAAATGGCCAGACTATCAACCGGATTTATGGCAATCTTTGGTCAAGGAAGCTAAAGAAAAACAAAAATTTCAGCTAAATGCGCCAATTTATGCTAGTGATGCCGATTACGAGGTTCTACATCAGGCCGAGGATAATGCCTATTTTTGTCAAGTGCAGGACCATATTAATTTTAGCTTGCAAAGCATCACCGACTTAGAACCGACGAGCGATCGAGGGATTATTCTCTGTAATCCCCCTTACGGCAAAAGATTGGGCAATACCGAAGAATTAGGGGCCTTATATAAATCCTTCGGTGATGTCTTAAAACAGAGGTTTAAGGGTTGGACAGCCTATATTTTATCGGGAAACAAAGAACTGACCAAACAAATCGGTCTGCGTTCTTCCCGTCGCACTCCCTTGTATAACGGTTCTTTGCCCTGTACCCTCTTAAAATATGAGTTGTATTAAGCTAAGACGCATTTAAGCCGTTTATTCTTAGATTAGTCGAATCCCACCCCCCCTTGCCCTAGGGTCGTTTCATTCTCGCAAATGTCATTCAATCAAATCCTTATCTGGCAAGGTTTTCAGTCAATTTCTCAGAACAAATATCTGAAAAATTTTTAAAATCTAGAGAATGAATCAGCCCTACCCCTTGCCCCCCCGACATCGGGGGGGTTGGGGGGGTCTTGCCTCTTGCCTCATCTCAACCAGTAATTTAAATTCGCGGGCAGTTTAACTACATCAAAACCTTGAGACTGTCAAGGGCTAAATGAACATTCTGACGAACTGAGGCAGCGGAAGTGTGTAGATCCAGACGTTCAGCATCGGTCAAACGCACTTCCAGAATACTTTCCACCCCCCGACAGCCTAAACGACAGGGAACCCCCAAATAGACATCCTGTAGGCCGTATTCACCCTTAAGATAGGCTGCCGCCGGCAGTAAACGGGATTGATTTCTCAATATCGTCTCGACCATGGTACAGGCAGAGGAAGCGGGGGCGTAATAAGCGCCGCCAGTTTGCAGTAATTTGACGATTTCAGCCCCACCGTTGCGAGTTCTCTCCACTAAACGGTTAATCGTCATCTCGTCCATTAATTCGGTAATCGGCACACCACTGACGGTACAGTAACGGGGTAGGGGTAACATTAAATCACCGTGACCACCCAAAACCATAGCATGAACGTCGGCGGTACTAACCCCCAATTCCATGGCGATAAAGGTTTGTAAACGGGAAGAATCGAGGACCCCTGCCATTCCCATCACTCTTTGGGGGGGTAAACCGGTTGCTTTCCAGACTAGATAGGTCATCACATCCAGGGGATTGGTGATGACGATGAAAATGGCTTCCGGAGAATACTGGAGGCATTTAGTGGCGGCCTCGACGACAATTTTAGCATTGACATTCATGAGATCATCGCGACTCATGCCCGGTTTTCTGGCTAATCCAGCCGTAATCACGACAATATCCGAGCCTGCCGTGTCTTCATAGTTATTAGTGCCGATAATCTCGCTGTCGTGCAGTTCTATGCCCTGAGCTTCCATCAAATCTAGGGCAATACCCTGGGGTAAACCATTGACTATATCGAGGAGAACCACATCGGCGAGGTTTTTTTCGGCGATGCGTTGGGCCAGGGTGCGTCCGACGTTACCGGCACCAATAACCGAGACTCGGGGCGATTGGCAGGGGATGAGTGTATCGTAGAAGTCAACCATGATTTATGGATGAGGCAATATCCTCATCAGACGGGTTCCAGTTGTTCGAGCTTTAGCCACACACTGGGGGTAGGAACATAGAATTTAATCAAAGCGTAATCATCTTTTACATCCAAGACTTCTGCTGTCGAGTTGAACATATAACTGGGTAAACGGCGATCGCTGGCTAGGGCTTCGAGGCTATTTTCTAGGTTTCCCGTCACCACGCGGACTAAAGCTCCTTTCTTAATTGTAGCTGCCATGTTTTTCTCGTTAAATTTGCTTGGGGGTTTCTTCTATAAATTGTTACATATTCGGGCAGGCCTCTGACAAGAGGGTGCGGGGTGCGGGGTGTGGGGAGAATAAATAAAAGCTGTCTCCTGTCTCCTGAATCCTGTCTCCTGAATCCTGTCTCCTAACTCCACCAATAAACTTTTTCAGTAAATCCTAATTAAAACTCAACCATTTGACCATAACTTAAGAGACTTTGTAGGGTGGCGAGGCGATTTTCCCAGACCTGTATTTGATAGGCAGATAAATCTTTTTGTCTGGACATCACAGATTTAAATTGATAGCTAAATCGCTTTAGAGCATTTTGAGTTAAAGTCAAATTGCGAGGGCTGGGATTATTAGCTAATTGCTCTAATAAATTAGCCATTTCGTCCACTTCTTGCCCCCAAGTTTTTAAGGTTCCTTCCTCCATTGCCCATAAATTATTCGTTATTAAAAAACTCCACTCTTGACGCAGGAAATTAAACCGCGCTGCTGCCGTTTTGAAGGGTTGACGGTGGGGTAAAGGTTCGGCTTTTTTCGTAATTATCGATCCCTGAATGCGATTAAGAATTGTTTGCAGATTGGGATTGAGATTTTCTGTGGCAAAAAGAGCGAATCCCGAAGTGGGAAGATTGCGAATAAATTGTAGTTGATCTATCATGACTTGATCGGGTACTTTTAACAGACGGATACCGGGTATAATCAGAGCATTTCCTGCAATTTTGCGATCAAACAAAGACTTAGTTTTATCTTCTAAAGTCCCTGTATCGAGAGCATAAGTCATTAAAAAGATCATGTCTATCCATTGATTCTGTCCCCATTCTTCCCAGTTTTGTTGAATACGATATAACCGTTCTTTTTGTTCTAAGGGAAACACCGCCGCCGACATTTTTAATTGGGGACGAATCTGTTTTAAACGAGTAGAAACCTGCGAGACAAAAGTATCAACCTGACGAATTTTAAAGCTAGTCCATTGTTCCCATAAAGCACCCCGGGGATTTAAAGTAATGGGATCAACTCCCGTCATTTGTTTAAATAACCAACGGCTGGATTTACCATAACCATAGGTTTGATGAGAATTTTGACTCTGGAAGGGATAGCGAATATAATCTAACTGCAAGCCATCCACATCATAATTCTTGACAATCTCCTCGTAAAGAGATAAAAGATAGTTCTGTACTTCGGGATTAGCAGGATCAAAAAAGGCTTTTTTCGTGCCTTGACTGTAATCAAAAGAACCACCACTTTTATTAGTTGCCCGCCAATCGGGATTACGGGATAAAACTGGACCGAGATAATCTAATGGTTGCCCTAATACTTTATTATGAGCTTGATTAGCCGCCGCAAAAACCCACACCCAGGCGTGGATTTCCATATTGCGTTCATGGGCTAATTTAACGGCAACTTTGAGGGGATCCCAACCTCTAGTTAAAGGGTTTTGTTCGGGGGCAACTTGACTGGGATAAATAGTATAACTAGCATTAACTGTCTCGAAAAAGACCACATTAATACCCGCTGCCGCCATGCGATCGAATACTTTAGCTAAATCCTCCTCGTTTTTAGCTTGTACGATCGTGCCTCTATCTAACCACATTGCCCGTATTTCTGGTTGGGCAAATTGTCGATTAGTGGGATAATTATCCCAAAGATTTCGCCGCGCTTGTAACCAAAATTCCCGCGCTTGCGTATAGGAACCCTGGGCGATTAAATTCTGAAAACTATTTAAGGTTCCTTGGGCATTTTCTAGGGCTAAACGGAATCGTCTAGCTGTATCTGATGCGCTGGAATTTTTCCCACGATTATGAAATGCTTGTGCTAAGGATTTATCAGTATTGGATATATTACTATTACTGGCTTCTAAAGCTAAGAGAGTCACCCCATAACGCCCGATTAATCCCTGCAATTCCGCCGTCATCTGGCTAATTTGTTGAGGAGTTAGACTTGCTCTCGGGGGAATTGCCTCGGTACTCGGACTTAATCTCGCCGTTTCCCTGGGGGGATTTTCTGCAATCTGGGGTAGAGGGCGACGGGGTGCGATCGCAACGCGCTCGCTACGCGAGATCGCTGTTGGGGTATTGTTAATATTATTAACTATTGTTGATTGCCCTTGACAATAGGGCGCAATTGTGTTAATAGAAGAACTGCGATTAATGCCGTAGCGTTGCAGGGCGGTTTCTAGCCAAGCGCTATCGAGGGCGAGATTAGCGACGGCATCGCTGCCCCAGCGCCAACCGAGAAAGATCGAGTTATTATTGAGGACAACGGCGGGGGGATTATTGCGCGCCCCCCAAACGGCGACGGTTTGGCTATTAACTCCCGTGGGGATAACCACGCCACCGAGGAGACTGCTGGCTAAAGGTTTTTGGTTTTTCAGTTCACCTAAATTAGTCGGCCGCAGGGTGTAAGCTTGGGAGTGGGGATAGGCCCAGTAAGCCCCAAATAGCGATCGCAGTTGATTACGCACAGCAGGTTCCGAAAGATTTCCCGCCGGACCGGTGACAATAATTTTACCACCGCGATTCAGCCAACGACTCAAGACACTAGCTTGTAAACCGGAAATAGTCTCGACGTTGGGGATGATGAGAACGCTAATTTTATTTAAATCCGCGTCGCTTTGCCACTGATTACTCTGGAGAATGCAGTAATTAACCCCGACATTTTGCAAACGATTGGTGATAGCTGTCCATTGATTGGCATTTTCTTGACTTTTTAACACTGCCACCGGTGTCGCTAAAACTGGGATCGGTAGCAAGACACCCACACAGGACAAAAGACAGGCAATTAGGGGCTTGTTAAAAAGATGATCAAGACGGAAGGACGATCCCAGCACGTTTTTTTTCTCTTAATTTTTTGGTTAACTCCTCCTGATTTTACCCAACTTAGCCAAAAAAGAGTATCTTTGGCAACAAAAATTGCGTCTTAGTCGTCGGCAACAGGGTTTTAGGTTGTTAGGGTGTTGGGGTTTTAGTTGAAATTCCCCACTTTCCCATTCCCCCACTTCCCTACAACTGTAGAGACAATTGCCGAAAGTGATCGCCGCGATGTTCAAAACTTTGGTATTGGTCAAAACTAGCGCAAGCGGGGGATAATAACACCACTTTAGCCTCTTTAGCCGGTCCTAGTTCAGCCGCGCGTTGAACTGCCCTGTCCATCGTCTCTACACATTCATAATCTTGATAACCTGCTGACTGTAAACGACGGGCAAAATCGACGGCAGCGTCACCAATCAGCAGCACAGTGGCGACTTTTGCCTTAATTTCAGCGATCCAAGCCCGATCATCCCCTGCTTTCGCTTCTCCCCCCGCGATTAAAATCGCTGGACTAGGGACGGATTTTAAGCCCACGGCGGCGGCATCGTAGTTAGTTGCTTTACTATCATTAATAAAGTCTAGTCCCTTATAGGTACAAATATACTCTAGACGATGGGCAACCCCGGGGAAGGTGGCGATCGCTTCGGTAATGGCTTTTTTCTCGATTCCGGCCAATCTAGCGGCGGCCACAGCCATAAGCAAATTCTGCTGATTGTGACTACCCACCATTTTCAGGAGATTAACCGGGGCAATTAATTCCCCAAAAGCCACGATCCAGTTATCTTGCCGATAAACACCACGACTAGGATCGCCCAAAAGCGCATCTTTGCCTTTCACAGAAGTCCAGTAAGCTTGTTGCCATTGACTAACACCGATTTGACGCAGATAGGGATCATCACCGTTGAGGATTTGGCGATCGCTTCTTTGCAATAAAGAGGCTTTAATCTGATAATAATTTTCCAGGGTTTGATGACGACTGAGGTGATCGGGGGTAAAAGTTGTCCAGATGCCGATTTTTGGCGATAAATCCCGACTGGACTCGATCTGATAACTACTAATCTCCGCAATAATCCAATCGTATTTATCGGCTTTTAAAGCCAATTCACAGGCGGCATAGCCGATATTACCGCAGGAAGGGGCATTTAACCCCGCTTTTTGAAAAATAGCGGCACAGAGGGCGGTGGTGGTGGTTTTGCCGTTAGTTCCCGTAATCCCCAACCAAGGGGAAGATTGTAGATAACGCCAAGCTAATTCTAATTCTCCGATCGTATCGATGCCTTTTTCTCTGGCAGTAATTAAAATCGGGACATCCCAAGGCACGCCGGGGCTAACCACGATGAGATCAGGCAAGTAATCTGCCTCTAGACTGAGATTTTGACCAAGATTGACAATAATTCCTTCCCTTTCCAGATTGGTTTTGGTTGCTTGTAAACCGGGAGAATCAGAGCGATCGCTTAATGTCACCTGCCAACCATCCCGTTTTAAGCATCTTGCCGCTGCTATTCCCGATCTTCCCAATCCAATAATCGCCGCTTTCGCCATCTTGTTGCCACTCTACTCAAGAGTCAATTTTTAGCAATCTCTATCCTACTGTGGATTGTGACCTTATTTCTGTCCCTAGATCAGCGATAATCTTAGTCTATTCTGTCTGCTCCTTGCAGTATAATAAAATGGAATGCTTATAATTTAGTCCTTGAACTAACAAAAATTAGTATGAATATTCAACTAAAAACCAATCAAGAAAAATTTATCGAAGAACAGTTAAAAAGTGGCAGATTTGATAATGTAGAGCAGCTCATAGATACCGCTTTACACTTGCTGTCCCACATCAATTAAGATTATTTACAATGGCGAGAAGAAACTGGTCATCAAATTGATATTGCTGTAGCTGAATTAGACAATGGGGAAGGATTAGAGGTCGAAACAGTTATCAACAATATTTTAGAAAAATTTCAGAAAGAGCGTCAATCCTAATCATGAATCGTTATATTATTGCCCCATCAGCCAGTCAAGATTTAAACAAGATTGCTGATTATTTTTTAGCGGTAAACCTGGAAGCTGGGGAAAAACTATTGATAAAATTTTCCCAAAAGTGTCAACAATTAGCACAATTTCCCAATTTAGGACGTAGTTACAGTCATATTAGACCCGTCCTTGAGAGGGTTGCCTTTAGATGGATATATTATTTTCTATCGAGTTATTGATGACACAGTAGAGATTTTAAGAATAGTTAGCGGTCGTCAAGACTTAGAAGCTTTATTCTCCGAGATAAAATAAATCCCTAGCAAAAATCCAGCAGAATTGAGCAGACTCCAAGACCTTTCAATTGGCCTGATTGCCTTTCCTAGCTGATGGCTGACGGCCGACGACTGAATTATGGCTCTACCGAACCTGTCATGCAAAACTATCAACAACTCATACTTGTAAAGCTTGCATACTAAAGCTTTGAGTTGTTGTTAGATTGATATTTATCAACTTTAGAGCATTGCTGGACAGAGAGGGAGCTTGGGGAGTTTTCTACAGTGTAAGTTCGGAAGAACCTGAATTATAAAACTATTTCCCCTAGGAAAACAAAATTCTCTCGCTTACGTCTAGATCGATAAAATAAATGCAAGTACGATCTCCATAACAACGCAGCCTATTTATGAATCTAAAATCATCCTTAAAATTTGCCCTACTGTTTTCACTTCTGGGGGGTTGTCTCCTGACAACACCGAGTCAAGCAACTCTCTTTGAACAACGAGAAGTTAATCAAGAGGATTTTATCGCTATTGCCCGTCCCTACGGTAACGGTAAATACGATTTACTGATTTTGCAACAAATACCCGGAAAACGCCAATGTTGGGCGGTAAATGGCAGAGAACCGACCATTGTTCAGCCTCTCCTCCTCGATTTCGATTTTACCGGCAGTTGTGAACGGGCCACCGACAGTAACGGTTATTCCCTTCGCATTCGCGGCACAGATTACGGTTTAGAATACCTGCTGCGTATCGTACAACGCAACGGGGAATTAGTCCTCGTGGGAACCCCCCGCAATCCCAGACAATCGGAGGTAATTGTTGGACGGACAAAAGGTTTAGGGACTGGTTTAATCCAAATTTATCTTATCGATGGCTGGCGCTTTACTAAACGCAGTCTAGCCGGTCAAAATCTCAGTCATATCTATCTAACTGCCGATAGTCCCAGTTTCAATCCTCCCCCAGAATTACTCGCGGGTACCCAATCGTCTATCCCCCCCACACCCCCCCCCAGAGAATCCGTCAAAGCAGAAACACCGGTTAATCCTTCCGCTAATCCCGAAGTGCGAGAATATACCTTTACCGCTGCAGAAACAGCAGTACGAAGCACTCCTCAGCCAGTGGTCACTAATCGAGTACCAGAGTCAAATTTAACGCCACCGTCCCCAGTTAGCCCTAATTTACCTCCCCTGACTCCTCCCAATCCCCAGAATAGTAATGCAATTGTACCACCACCGCCACCGCGTAATTTAGGCAATCAGAGAAGTTTATCAGACGTAATCACTTTTAATCGACCAGCTGCTAATCCCAGTAGTGGTAATATGAGCAATAGTGGCCGCAAAGGCTTTAAAGTAGTAATTGAAGCTAAAACCGATAGCGATCGCAGCAAAATTCGTTCTCTCTATCCCGACGCTTTCCCCACTTCCTACCAAGGTCGTTCCGTCTGGCAAATAGGTGCGTTTAGCAGTCGTGATAAGGCTGAAAACGCTTTACAAAGTCTTGCCCCCCTGCGCGGATCGATCGTACCATTTTAGGGAACGCTGGAACTGCGTAACGGGGAACAGAGAGTGCATAGGGGTAATGGGAAAATGGGAAAATGGGAAAATGGGGAAATGGGGAAATGGGGGAATTTCAACTAAAACCCCAAAACCCTAAAACCCCAACTCTCAACTCCGGCCTCCTGACTCCTGACTCCTAGAGTAACTGATAACTGATAACTGATAACTGATAACTGATAACTGATAACTGATAACTGATAACTGATAACTGAAAACATGGAAATATCGGAACTAAAAAAAGGTATCGAGATAGTAGGATTGCGCCTGGGTAAAACCCAGGACTATCTTTGACTTACCCACTTTAAGGGCGAAAATTAAAGACTTAGAACAGGTGGCGGCCGTCCCTACTTTTTGGGATAATCTCGATACGGCTCAAAAAACCCTGCAAGAACTAAATGAATGTAAATCTTCTTTAGAAACCTATCAGGGTTGGTGTGGACAATTAGAAGATACCAAGGCAATTATCGAGTTATTAGAATTAGAATCCGATCAAACTTTACTAGAAGAAGCGACAGACAACTTAACTCATTTACAGCATGACCTCGATCGCTGGGAATTGCAACAGCTTTTAAATGGTCCCTACGACCCAAAAGGAGCGGTTTTAACGATTAATGCGGGGGCCGGGGGAACCGATGCCCAAGATTGGACAGAAATGCTCCTGAGAATGTATTCTCGCTGGGCCGAGAAACAGGGTTATAAAGTCACTTTAGCGGAAATATCAGAAGGAGATGAAGCGGGAATTAAATCGGTGACAATTGAGATTGCCGGAACTTATGCTTACGGTTATCTGAAAGGAGAAAAAGGCACCCATCGGTTAGTAAGAATTTCCCCTTTTAATGCTAATGGTAAACGTCAAACCAGTTTCGCCGGGGTGGAAGTGATGCCAATTTTGGGCGATGATGCGGTGAGGGTAGAAATTCCCGATAAAGATTTAGAAATTACCACCACTAGATCGGGGGGAAAAGGTGGACAAAATGTTAATAAAGTGGAAACTGCCGTGCGTGTAGTTCATCTTCCCACAGGTATCGCTGTGCGTTGTACCCAAGAGCGATCGCAATTACAAAATAAAGAAAAAGCCCTAGCTTTATTAAAAGCGAAATTGTTAATTATCGCTCGGGAACAACAGGCTCAAGCGATCGCAGAAATTCGCGGCGATATGGTGGAGGCCGCTTGGGGCAATCAAATCCGTAACTATGTTTTTCATCCCTATCAATTGGTTAAGGACCTCCGTAGTAATGTGGAAACCACCGATGTTACTGGGGTAATGAATGGGGATTTAGATAGCTTTATTGAAGCCTATTTACGTTTGGGGGGGAACAGTGCGGGTTATACTGATTCCTAAGTTGACATCCTCACCGCCGTAAACGGACGGTGATTCCCAAACCTCACGATTTAGGTTTCTGCTTCTTTCCCTTGCGGGGTTCCGCACCTGCCTTAACAGATTTACTCTGTTCTG
>VYLR01000154.1_pt1 | contig 18037 bp, 7 predicted proteins | sample 5114291 | NCBI WGS metagenome assembly VYLR01 (sample SAMN12291774, study PRJNA351875) | freshwater metagenome | isolation source: freshwater lake | place: USA: Michigan, Lansing Lake | collected 2013-08-14
CTGGCCAACAATGACATTGTCACCTGCACCATGCTGCCAGGCCTGAGTGGTTGTACGCTCGTGCCACCTTATACTTCCAACGCCATCACCAACAAAGCCGTGCCAGCTCCAACAAGTATCGACTTTTACCTCTCAGGCACCATTTCAACTACTGCCTGCACAGAGGCTATCGAACAAGTAGTATGGAAGATTGCAGATCTGGTAAACACTCAAGCTACCGGGAATAACCTGATAAAAATTAACGGAACCGGTTGGAATGGTGGTGCCGCTTCTTGGAATACCGTGGCGAACAATGGTTACCTAGAGTTCACTGCAAGTGAAACAAACAAAGACCGCATGATTGGGCTAAGCACAACCAATGCCAGCGAAAGCTCTACTACGATCCAATACGCGATTAACTTAGTGAATAACGGGACAGTAAGAGTCTACGAATCAAACTTGGATCGGGGCGCTTTTGGATCTTATGCGACAAACGATGTCTTTCGGGTAAGTGTGGAAGCCAATGTGGTAAAGTATTTTAGAAATGACGTTCTTTTCTACACGAGTACAGTTACACCTACGCTTCCACTTCTTGTCGATATTTCAATCAATCAAACCGGTGGAACGGTCACCAATGCTCGTGTTGTCAATAACTCAAATGCAGGTTCATTTGCCGTAACGGCCATCAATGCAGGGGTCAACCCCAATTTTAACTGGCAGGTAAATGGTTTCACCGTGCAAACGGGCACAAGCACAACGTATACCAATACGTCCCTAGTGTCCGGTGATGTAGTCACCGCTATTTTAACGCCAAATCTGGGTGGATGCTCGTTGACCAATTACACCTCCAATTCCATCACAATTAATGGCCCCGGGGCATTACCCACCACCTGGACAGGCGCCATCAATACTAATTGGTATGATGCAGCGAATTGGAGCAACGGTATACCCACTAAATTTAAATCTGCAATTATCAACTCGGGTACACCCAACAATGTTTCGTTGAATGCTTCTGCCAATGTCTATGACATCACCGTTCAACCAGGAGCCACTTTCACCATTGCTGGAACGAATCAACTTTACGTATTCAGGAATTTCACCAACAACGGTACTTTTGTCGCTAACTCCAGCCGTGTGCATTTTGTTGGTTGCTCCAATGCGAGTTTGTTAAGTTCGGCAGGCACACAAACATTTTTTAACGCAACGGTTAACACAAGTTTTGGCCTGACGATTTCCTCTGGCACACATCAGGTATCCAATAACTTCACATTCACCAATGGAATTGTTACGCAAAATGCCACATTGTTATTTTTAGCTGGATCATCAACAACAGGAGCTAGTGCATTGAGTTATGTAAATGGCCCAGTACAAAAGGCCGGAACAACCGCTTTCACTTTCCCGACAGGGAGCGCCACACGTTTTGCGCGCATAGGAATTGGAGCACCGTCTGCTTCAACCACGTTCACGGCTCGTTATTTCTCCGCGCCATTTGGCACGTACACCAATGCCGCAACGCCTGCACCCGTATTCAATAATGTGAGTGCCCGCGAATATTGGACACTCAACCGAACTGTGGTATCAGCTAATGCTACCGTAACCTTGTTTTGGGAAGATTCACAATACAGCCAAATCAATGATTGCAGTACTGCAGACCTGCGCGTTGCCCAATACAATGGAACAGCTTGGCAAAATAATAACAATGTGGTGACCACCACGGGCGCATGTTCACTATCCAGCGCGTTGGCCGGAACGGTTAGTACTACAGCCGTGGTTACTCAATTTGGCCCATTAACATTTGGCTCACTTTCCAATACTGTCAACCCATTGCCGATCGTTTTAAAGAACTTCACGGCAAACTTGGTCGATCTGCAATCAGTAGGTTTGAACTGGGTGACTTCGTCTGAGCTTAACAACGATTTCTTTGAACTACAACGGTCAACTACCGGGGAGTCATTTGAAAAAATTGGAACGGTGAAAGGTGCCGGCACTACGGTGAAAGAAACGCGTTACCAATTCAATGATAAATCCCCTGTGAGAGGAATCAACTATTATCGCTTGAAGCAAGTTGACTTTGATGGGAAGCACACCTACTCTGACTTAGTTTCCATTGAGGTTGATTTTGACGTCCCTGTCATCCCTGTGTTCTTACCCACTTTATTTCCCAACCCAACAGATTCAGAAAACATCAACGTGCGCGTTGAAACATCTGATAAGCAAGAGCCCGTTCGCCTTCGTATTCTGGATCAACTCGGAAAGGTGGTATTCGTTTCAACCATTGAAAACGCGGATGGTCAACCAATGGAAATTAAACTAGCAAGCAAATTAGCCGCTGGTCTTTACATCGCCTATTTTGAACAGGGTGTCAAGCGCGAAATGATTCGCTTGGTGATAAAAGAATAAATTGGACTATGGAAGAGGGCGTTAAGCGTGAAAGGCTTCCGCTTTCTTGCATGATTTCTGTTTGTTATCGAGCAATGTGTTATTATTCGAGCTACTGACTTTTTTAAAGGTTAACTTATTTTTACAAAAATGAGCGAAACAAAAATCCAAATACCGTCTCGTGATTGCTTCCAGCTCGACTCCATCTTGTTGGAAGCTAAGTTATCTGCAAAAGGTGTAGTACAACTTGCTGGCGGTACTGGTATCAAAAAAGAATTTTACCTGAACTTCGCCCGCTATCTGCAAGAACAAGGTTACCATGTTTTACAATTTGACTATCGCGGCATTGGCGGATCAAAGCCCAAATCGCTGCGCGGTTTTGAAGCCAAAAATCATGAGTGGGGACAAAAAGATATGGCAGCCATATTGGATTGGCTATATGATCGCTATCCGTTATTGCCCAAATTTTTAATTGGGCATAGCGCAGGTGGTCAACAACTGGGTATGATGGACAATCATCACAAATTCTCAAAAGCACTTTTAATTTCAAGTTCAACGGGCTATTGGAAATGGATTGCCTCGCCTTACAAATACTTTACGCTTTTTGTTTGGCACGGCCTTACGCCACTTATGCTCAACACCGTTGGCTACTTGCCAGCCACCTGGTTTGGGTTGGGTGAAGATTTACCTAAAGGAGTGGCTGCGGAATGGCGAAGCTGGTGCTTAAATTCTACATACTTTGGAAAGTACTTTGGTACTGTCATTCAAAAGCAGTTTTACAGCGAAGTGAAAATACCCATGCACTTTCTCTATCCCGAAGACGATACAATTGCCACTGATAAAACCGTTGAAAGCCTGCGCGGATTTTATACCAATGCCACTACAACCACTGAAAAAATAATCCTCGCAGAAAACCATTTGCAAAAAGTTGGACATCTTGGATTTTTCTCACGCAAATCAAAAGGACAATTGTGGGGGAAGGCAGCTGCATATCTTGATGAAAATTGATTGGAAGATCACCTTGCACAACGTCTGCTTTAGAATTAAAAAGGGAGTAGCCTCGACAGGAATCGAACCTGTATCAAAAGTTTAGGAAACTTCTATTCTATCCATTGAACTACGGGGCCATTGCTTTTAAGAACTCCTTACCAACTCCGGACTTTAAATACTTTTCTCGAACTCTAGCTTGGGTGCGCAAATGTAACGATTCAGTATAAATCGATTGCCAAGGAGTATAGCCTTTTGTCGATTTTGTTTTGCCAGCATTATGCTCCGACAAACGCTTTGAAACATCATTTGTCATTCACACATATATGCGACTGTCAACTAAGCTTCTGATTGCGTAAACGAAATACATAATCGTAACAAACAGTGGGAAACCTCCCTGCCTGCCGGCAGGTATTCTATCCATTGAACTACGAGGCCAAGAACGAAGGCAGCAAAGGTATAAAAAATACGTTGTGGCTGCTCTCTCAGAACGAGAAAAATGGCTTTTGCCATCGATCGTCACCAAGATAAAAACGGATGTCGTTGGCCACGATGACTGCGAATTCAAACCAATTTTGAAGGCCGATCAATTCAGCAAATTAGAATCATTCTCAAGAAGAAAACGCGTTCATAGAAGTCAAACAACCCAAACAAGTAACGTGATGCCAACTGTCCACTCATGTAAAATCAATAACCATTTCTTCGGGCAGGCGTGTAACTTGCACCATTTATATCTGACTAAAAAAACAAACCTTTCGATTCTTGGTTAATCAGGCTGTTTTTGTCTGTAACCCTAGCATTGGCGAATTAATCTAATGAAAAATATTTTTTATATCACTGTATTATTAAGCGTAAGTTACTTTGCCGCGGCCCAAACTGAAGAAAAGCTCAAAGGCAACGGAAAAATCACAGGCATTGTGCGAGATTCTACAAACACTCAACCCGTTGAGTTTGCTAACATTGCGTTGATAGACCCAAAGACAAACAAGCCAATAAATGGTTCGGTAGCAGATGAAAAAGGCAAATTTTCTATTGTAAAAATCCCGAACGGAAGTTATTTCGTTGACATTTCGTTTATCGGATACAGAACAAAAAGATTACCTATCAAGATTGCTGAGAAGAAAGGAGACATCGAATTGGGTTTTGTAACACTTAGCCCCAGCGACAAAGTGCTAAACGAAGTAGTCGTTCAAGGCCAAAAAAACCTGATTGAGGAAAAGGTGGATCGCACGATTTACAATGCCGAAAACGATGCCACAACCCGCGGAGGCGATGCCACAGACGTGCTCAAACGAGTACCTATGCTCTCTGTAGACCTAGACGGAAACGTGTCGATGAGAGGCAGTCAGAACATTTTGGTATTGATTAACAACAAGCCTTCTACCATTACGGCAAGCAGCGTAGCCGATGCTTTGAAGCAGATACCTGCCGACCAAATAAAAACGGTAGAAGTAATTACATCGCCTTCTTCAAAATATGATGCCGAGGGAACGTCCGGTATCATCAACATCATCACCAAGAAAAACACGCTGCAAGGCCTCACCTTAAACGTAGATGCAAGCGCTGGTTTACGAGGTTCTAACTTAGGCTTAAACGGAAACTATCGCACGGGTAAGATGGGTTTTTCACTAGGCGGCTTTGGGCGATCTAACTACAACCAACCGGGAAGTTTTGAGAACACACAAATTACCCAGTCAAAGGATCAGGATTTAAATCCGATCGGATCTGTTAATACAAACATTCAATCGGCAAATACCCGAGTTGCCAATATTTTCGGTCAATACACGCTAGGTTGGGATTATGACATCGACAAAAAGAACTCACTCGCGGCTTCGTTGCGTTATGGGTTGCGTAACAACCTTAACTGGCAAGATGGTCTGCGCACAAATAGGAACGGGGTCGATCGATCGCTCAGTAATGTAAATGTAGAAGATAACTCAGGAACATCTGATGCAAGCTTAACATATACACGGACGTTTGATAAACCGCAAAGAGAATTGAGTGTGTTGGGCCTTTATAGTGTTAACAATCGCACCAATGATTTTGTCAATCAGCGTCTAGATGCGGTAACTCCTCCTGAAAGAGTATTCACAAAAAATGACAATAAGAGCAAGAACGAGGAAATAACCGTTCAAGTTGATTATCAAACGCCTATTGGAAAGGGCTCTATTTTAGAATTGGGCGGTAAGCAAATCATACGAAGAGTAAATAGTGATTTCGTTTCCACTTTCGCTGACGCAGATGGGATTTATGACCCTCCAGCAGCTAACACAAATTTGACAAATGCACTTTTTTATAACCAAAACGTAACAGGCGGCTACACATCATTCACTACGCAATTGGCAAAAACGTATAGTTTAAAAGCTGGTGGGCGTTATGAGTACACTACTATTGATGCCTCTACACGTGACAACAAATCGTTGAACATCCCCGACTATGGTATTTTTGTGCCTAGTCTAAATGTTTCAAAACGGTTAAAAAACGGAAGCGCTTTTAAGTTGGGTTACAACCGAAGAATTCAACGGCCATCGATCCAATTTCTAAACCCAAATATTCAGCAGAGCAATCCGCTGAATATCACGTTTGGAAATCCTAATCTTCAACCTGAGTTCACGAACAACTATGAACTATCCTACAATACCTTCGTAAAAGGAAGCTCCATCAGCATTTCGAGTTTCATGAGAAATACGTTTGGCTCTATCCAACCTGTGCGCGACACTATTCCGGGTTTGCCTGGTGGCGTTCAAACCTCCTATCAAAATATTGGAAATGAAGATGCGTATGGTGCCAGCATTTTTGCAAATGTGAGTGCAGGCAAGCTTTCACTGAATGGTGGTGTTGATACCTACTATGCTGTGTTGAGCAACAACGTGACCGATCGAAGGTATAATGCAAGTAACTCAGGCTGGGTGTACAATGCGCGGTTATTTGGAAGCTATAACTTAGCCAAGGGTTGGGGACTTCAGTTTTTCACTTTCTATCGTGGACGTCAGGTACAATTGCAGGGAACCCAGGGAGGATTTGGTGTGTACAGCCTCAGCCTGCGAAAAGATCTGCCGAATAAAAAAGGAAGTATTGGTTTTGGTGCCGAGAACTTCTTCTACCCATCGATCACCATTCGCAACGAACAAAATTCTCCGCTACTTAGTCAGAACATTGTTAACGAAATTACAAACCTCAATTTCAAAGTAACATTCAGTTATCGCATTGGTAAAATGAGTATGGAGGCACCGCGCAGACGGAAGAAATCCATCAACAATGATGACATGAAAGACGAAGGCGGTGGTGGAGATGGTGGCCAAGGTGGCGCACCTGCAGTAGCAGGTGGCGGTGGCGGACGCCCACAAGGTGGCCCTCCTGTAACGATTCCTTCGACTGCAAAACCTGCACAATCAACACCAGCCAAAGCTGACACAATTACATACGAGGCGGCAGGCACTTGGAATTACACCATCGAATCACCACAAGGCGGAGTGGGTACGTTGAAAATTAAGAAAGAGGGAAGTATTTACTCAGGCACAATTGCTAGCAACCGATCGCCACGCGAAAATCCATTGAAAGATGTCGTATTTAAAAACAATGAGTTAAGCTTTACTTACGAAGTCAACTTTGGAGGAAACACTGCGGTAATAGCTGTCAAAGGCATTATCACCAAAGATCAATTTGCAGGCACAATGTCTGTTGGGCAATTTGGATCGTTCCCCATGAATGGGACAAGAAAGGTGGAGTAATAACGATTGCTCGTAATTCAAACAAAGCCTCGGGGATTATCCTCGAGGCTTTTTATTGAACTCAATCTTCATTTTTTGGTTTTTGTGATCACTAATCCTTTCGCGACATTTGGGTAAACTCAATTACCCATGAAACAGTTGCGTACTCTCTTGATATTACTTACCACCATCCTCCTTGTTCAATGCAAGAAAACAACCAACCAACCAGCAAGGGTACAGATTAACCCAGCTTTTGCCGAATTTATTTCTACCTACACGACGGGTGTAATCGGCTCGGGCTCATCGATCCGAATCATCCTTTCTAAAGAAGCTGTTGACTCTACTTCTGTCGGGCAAGAAACTTCGGTGAAGCTTTTTGAATTTAGTCCGTCACTAAAAGGAAAGACAACGTGGCTCGATCGAAGAACGCTGGAATTCAAACCTGAAACCAGAATGACGTCCGGGCAAGTTTATACGGTAGCGTTCAAACTCTCAAAACTTTTTGAAGTGCCCAAGGAGTTGGCTTCATTTGATTACGCCTTTCAAATCATGCCTCAGCACTTTGAGTTGACTATCGACAACGTTAAGCCTTACGTAAAAACAGAACTTAAGAAACAAAAGATTGAGGGAACATTACTAACAGCTGATTACGCAGAGACCGAGGCAGTAGAGAAGATCGTGTCGGCCCAACAAGAGGGAAAAAATCTAAAAATCAATTGGCAACACGGTGGCGAAGGAAAACAACACACCTTTATTATTGAAGATGTTGCCCGCAAAGAAGAAGCAAGCTCGGTGATGTTGTCGGCAAACGGAAAAGCCATTGGTGTGGATCGCACCGAAGAAGAAAAAGTAGAAGTGCCTTCGCTCAGCGATTTTAAATTGACGACCACCAAAGTAATTCAAAATCCAAATCAATACGTGGTCTTACAATTCTCTGATCCAATCAAAGAAAAACAACAACTACTTGGCTTAATTACCATCGGTGAAGATCGTAATCTCACCCTCGACTTTGATATTCACGACAACGAAATCTGGGTCTACCCTCCCATTCGGCAGGCAGGAACAAAAACGATCTATCTCGAAGCAGGCATCCGAAATATCAATGACTATAAAATGAAACAAGCAGCCACCACGGAAGTGCTGTTTGAACAATTAAAACCGGAAGTGCGATTCTTGGGCAAAGGCTCTATTCTACCTAGCACCGATGGTTTGATTCTCCCATTCGAAGCTGTCAATCTAAAGGCGGTGGATGTTAGCATCAACAAAATATACGAAAGTAATATTCTTCAATTTTTACAAAACAATCGGATCAATGGGTCGAGTGAGTTGCATCGCGTTGGAAAAAATGTATTGAAGAAAACCATTCAACTAGATAATACAGGTATCACTGATTTGGGAAAATGGAATCGCTTCACGTTGGACTTAGCGAAACTACTCAACACCGAGCCCGGAGCCATTTACCAAATCTCTTTAAAATTCAAGAAATCGCACTCTGCCTATCTCTGCGAAGGTGAAACAGAAACAGAAATCGAGATTGAAGATAATGAACAAACCGACTATTCGGGTTATCGCGAATATTACTATGAAAATGACTACGATTACTACGATGGCGACTACGACTGGAACGAACGCGACAATCCCTGCAATGGCTCCTATTACTCTTCTTCTCGCAAGGTTCAAAGAAATGTACTTGCTTCTGACCTTGGTTTAATCGCCAAACGAGGAGATGATGGCACTACTTCTGTTTTTGTAACGGATCTAAAAACGACAGCTCCCCTTTCAGGAATAGCTGTAGAAGTTTACGATTTTCAACAACAACTTCTCTCCACACTCACTACAGATAGTGAAGGCAAAGCTGTTTACAATTCGAAAGAATCTCCTTTTGCGTTAATTGCTAAAAACGGAGCACAGCGCGGCTATATGCGTTTAGTCGATGGCGAATCTTTGTCATTGAGTGGCTTTGATGTATCGGGCGATGCGCTCAGCAAAGGGTTGAAAGGATTTTTATATGGCGAACGTGGTGTGTGGCGCCCGGGAGATTCACTCTATCTCAGTTTTATTTTGGAAGATAAAAACAAAGTACTTCCGGCTACACATCCGGTCGTCTTCGAATTGCAAAATCCACAAGGGGTGGTTACCAGTCGCCTGGTCAGATCCACTTCTGAAAATGGATTCTATCGCTTTGCCACGATGACTTCGCCAGATGCACCCACCGGCAATTGGATGGCGCGTATCAAAGTAGGCGGCACCGAATTTAGTCAAAACATAAAAATTGAAACGGTAAAACCCAATCGATTAAAAATAAATTTAAACCTCGGCTCCGAACGACTTACTTCCCGGCAAGTACAAGGCGATTTAAATGTAAAGTGGCTGCATGGCGCGCTTGGGAAAAATCTAAAAGCGGAGTTTGATGTCACCGTACTCAAAAGCAATACGTCTTTTGTAAAATACGATGACTTCGTTTTTGAAGAGCCTTCTTCCAATTTCAACTCCGAAACACAGACATTCTTTGAGGGATTTACCAATGCCGATGGCAATGCTTCAATGAGCGCTTCTCTTCCTGAGGGCAATTATCCCGGGTTCATGACAGCCGTTTTCAGAGGAAAAGTTTTTGAAGAGAGTGGTAACTTTAGTATTGATCGATTCGCGCTTCCTTTCTATCCTTTTGAATCGTATGCCGGCATTCGAGTTCCAAAGGGAGAAGAATACAGTGGCATGCTGTACACCGACAACCCCCAAAAGATAGATTTAGTTTTCTTAGACATCGATGGCAGGCCGGTTGACAGAAACCAAGTATCTGTCAACCTTTATCGCCTGGAAAGATATTGGTGGTGGGACAATACCTACGACAACATTGCCAACTACGTAGAGGGCAACAACTCAAGCTTGATAGCAAATGAGAATATCAATACTGTTGGCGGAAAAGCAAGTTGGTCTTTTAACATTGCCAATGCCGACTGGGGCACGTACTATATCAAAGTGTGCGATCCAGTCTCAGGTCATTGCACGGGCAAAATTATTTATGTCGATCAGCCGGGCTACTTTGGTCGCAATAGCCGCGAAGAAACCAAAACCGCAGCTACACGCCTCACCTTTGCCGCTGACAAAACAAAATACAACGTAGGTGAAAAAATAAATATTTCTATTCCCGGCAGCGGAGAAGGTCGTGCACTGGTTTCCATCGAAAATGGAAGCAGAATTCTTTCCACCCGATGGATTGAAACAAAGAAGGGTGAAAACAAACTTTCCATCGATGCCACCGCAGAAATGACGCCCAATATTTTTGTGAACGTCACGCTACTGCAACCGCACTCTCAAACCATTAACGATTTACCGATTCGCTTATATGGCATCATCCCTATAGGAATCGAAAACCCGAAAACACATTTGGAGCCCGTCATTGAAATGGCCAACGAAATTGAGCCGGGACAAGAGGTAAAAATCAAAATTTTTGAAAAATCAAAACGCAAGATGACGTTTACACTTGCAATGGTCGATGAGGGACTGCTTGACATCACCCGATACAAAACACCTGAACCGTGGAACAAATTCTATGCGCGCGAAGCATTGGGTGTAAAAACTTGGGACTTATTCGATGACGTAATGGGCGCCTTTGGCTCACGCATTGAACGAATACTGGCAGTCGGTGGCGATGCCGAGCTACGGGCCAAAGAAGATGATCCGCGTGCTAATCGTTTCAAGGCAGTGGTAAAATATTTTGGTCCGATTACTATTGATGGAGGAAGTCACGAATTAAAATTCACGATGTCGCAATATATCGGCTCGGTAAAAGTGATGGTAGTAGCAGGCTATGAAGGTGCTTATGGAAATACAGAAAAAGCAGTGCCCGTTCGCAAGCCACTAATGGTATTGGCCACGTTGCCACGCGTGCTTGGCCCAAACGAAAAAGTAAAACTGCCCATTACCCTTTTTACACAAGACAAAAAATTGAAAAATGTCAAAGTAGAAGTAAAAGTAGCGGGCGCAGTTTCATTAGCGGGTGAATCTACACGATCTGTCGTTATTCCTTCCTCCGGTGATCTTACCATTGATTTCGATCTAAATGTAAAATCCGAAACGGGTATTGGAAAAGTAACAGTGATTGCCACGTCCGGTAATATTAAATCAACAGACGAAATTGAAATTGAAGTTCGAAATCCAAATACGCCCATCACTCAAGTGAGCGAGATGTACGTAGAGGCCGGCAAATCGTGGAATAGCGCCATCATTCCTGTTGGTGTTGCCGGTTCCAATTCCAGCACGCTGGAAGTGTCATCCATCCCTCCTATCAACCTGGGTTATCGCTTGCGCTACTTGATCGAATATCCGCACGGATGTATCGAACAAACGACTTCTGCCGTTTTCCCTCAGTTGTATTTAGATGTAGTGAAAGAATTAACCGATTCAGAAAAATCCAGAACCAAAAACAACGTAACCCGCGGCATCGAGCGATTGAAACTATTCATTGCACGTGATGGCGGCTTCGGCTATTGGCCGGGTTACCAAGATTCTGATCAGTGGGGAACCACCTATGCGGGTCACTTCCTGTTATCGGCTATCGACAAAGGATACTATGTGCCCGATGATATGATGAAGCGTTGGAAAAAATACCAGAAGAACAAAGCAGCCGAATGGCGAAGCAATCTCCACGCAGGTTACTATAACACCGATTTGATTCAAGCCTATCGCCTCTACACGTTGGCATTGGCCGGTGTGCCGGAGTTAGGCGCCATGAATCGTCTGCGTGAGTTAAAAGAAACAACCTTGCAAGCCAAGTGGATGCTGGCAGCAGCCTACGCGAAGGCGGGCCAGCCTGAAGCGGCTCAAGCATTGGTAGCTAACCTTACCATGCAAATAAAACCGTATCAGGAAATGTCTGATTCTTATGGTAACGACCTGCGCGATAAAGCAATCATTCTTGAAACGTTGGTGCGACTCAACGAAAAAGCAAAAGCATTTGAGTTAGTGCGCGAAATTTCGAAATCGTTAAGCAACCAAAATTATTGGATGAGTACACAGACAGTAGCGTATTGCTTAAAATCGATTGGTCAGTTCGTTGCTTCAGAAAAACGAGGCGGCCTCGCCTTTACCTATACCTACAATGGCAAATCGATTAATGCCTCTTCGCAATTGCCGCTGGCACAAATACCATTAGAAATAAAAGGCGTGCAAAAAAATTCGATCAATCTAACTAACTCGAGTAGTGCAGGGCTCTTTGTACGCGTCATCAACATCGGCACGCCTTCTCGTGGCAATGAAGAAGCACAGCAATCTAATCTAGTTGTGAATACTTCGTTCACCGATTCAAAAGGCAATCAACTTGACGTAACTAAGTTGGAGCAGGGCACTGAGTTTTATGCAACTGTCACGGTAAAAAATCCGGGCTTGCGTGGCTCGTATGAGAACATGGCACTATCACAAGTGTTCCCATCCGGTTGGGAGATCAACAACTTGCGCATTACCGATGACGAAGGCACAGAGAAAACAGACCGTGGTGACTACCAGGATATCCGCGATGATCGGGTATACACCTATTTCAGTTTAGGTGGCGGCAGACAGCGCACCTTACGCGTATCACTGACCGCGAGTTTCAGTGGCACGTTTTATTTGCCGGGTGTGAGCTGCGAGGCCATGTACGATCACAGCGTGAGTGCCAAAGAAAAGGGGCAAGTGGTAGAAGTGGTGAAGTGGGTGGTGCAATAATAAACGTGAGGATTGGTGCAGACAAACTGTAGTTACAAGCGAAATACCCGCAACCGAGTTGCGGGTATCCTAATGTTGGCAGTAATATGGCTCGGGACCATTTGGCCATCGCACAGGTGGTACTCTTCTCTGCTCAAAAAAATGATAATTATTATTAATTTTAGAAAAATATCAGTCTATGAAAAACATACACTTCTACTATCTTATTATCTGCCTGAGCGGCTTAATTGGCAGCGCTAAGGCGAACAATCTTGTTATTGGAACCCCAACAGTATCAGGCGCCAACCTCCAGTTTACTATCCAATGGGACAATAGCTGGAACACCGCTTTGGGGCCAACTAACTACGATGCCGTTTGGGTTTTTGTAAAAAGGCAAGTGTGCAGTGGTGCTCAAACTTGGGACCATTCTCTTTTAAGTACTATCTCAGGCAACCACTCCGTTACCGGTGGTGTTTTACAAGTTGATGCTGTCAGTGATGGTGTTGGTGTCTTTATTCGAAGATCAGCAACCGGTAATGGAAACATTACATCATCAACAGTAACACTTGCTCTGCAAACAGCGGCAAATTTGGTTGATAATTTTCAGGTGTTTGGTATTGAAATGGTTTTTATACCCACCGGTAATTTTATAATTGGTGATGGTGGCTCTAGTAACGGGTTTAACGGCATAACTATTACCGCGGCCACACAGGCTGCCGGTTTTGCTACTGCAGGGGCATATCAAGTTGGTAGCTTTGGTTCAACTGGCAGTCCAAGCCTTCCATCCGCATACCCTCAAGGGCATAATGCCTTTTACTCTATGAAATATGAAGTTAGCCAAGAACAATATATTAGATTTTTAAACTCACTTACCTTTAACCAGCAAACTGCACGCACCAATATTTCTCCGGCTTCTGCAACCGGTTCTTGGCCTATACAAACAGCTGCCCCAAACAATGCTCGAAATGGAATACGTATTATGACTCCGGGTACAGCTACAACAACGCCAGCTATTTACGGGTGCGACTTAAATGTGAATGGAACCTTTAACGAAGCAGCTGACGGCCAAAATGTTGCTTGCAACTGGCTATCATGGCCCGACTTAATGACTTACTTGGATTGGTCTGGTTTGCGCCCAATGACAGAAATGGAATATGAAAAAGCTTGTAGAGGTTCTGGAATTCCTTCTGTTGCCAATGAATACGCCTGGGGTAGTACAACTATTCTTCAGGCCACCTCGGGTGCACTAACAAATGGTGGACAAGGTGCTGAAGTTTCAACCGCCTCTGGTAATGGCTTGTGTGCATATGGATCTGCAAATGCTACTACTTTTGGTCCACTTCGTTGTGGTTTTGCTGCCGGTGCTGCCACCACCCGCGTTCAAGCTGGCGCATCTTATTATGGGGTAATGGATATGAGCGGTAATGTTTTTGAACAATGTGTAGGTGGTCGTAGTTTCGATTATAGCAGTTTTAATGGTTTAAACGGTGATGGCACCATAACAGCGGCCGGTTTATTTAATACGGCTAACTGGCCTACAGCTGGTGGTGGTAATGCTGGTGGGATTACAAGAGGTGGTTCATTTAATTCAGGAGCACCAGGTGAATTAAGACTTAGTGATCGCAGTCGAATGGATAATAATACTAATCAATCAAAACAAGCTGTTGTTGGTGGCAGGGGAGTAAGAATTCCATAATTGTCAGAAAAGCTTGAACAAGTTACTACCTATAGTATTATTAGTGTTTACAGTTAACTCCGTTATAGCACAATATACGGGTGGTGATAACGAAGGGTATAGTGATGGAACTTTAATACAATCTACTTGCCCGGACCTTACCCCAAATTTTATCTATTATGGTGGTAATGACGATGGGTATAGTGATGGAACCTTGACACAATCTACTTGTACCAACCTTACCCCAAATTTTATTTATTATGGTGGTAATGACGATGGGTATAGTGATGGAACCTTAACACAATCTATTTGTACCAACCTTACCCCAAATTTTATCTATTATGGTGGTAATGACGATGGGTATAGTGATGGAACCTTAACACAATCTACTTGTACAGACCTTACCCCAAATTTTATTTATTATGGTGGTAATAACGATGGGTACAGTGATGGAACCTTAACACAATCTACTTGTACCGACCTTACCCCAAATTTTATTTATTATGGTGGTAATAACGATGGGTATAGCGATGGAACTTTAACACAATCTACTTGTACCGACCTTACCCCAAATTTTATTTATTATGGCGGTAATAACGATGGGTATAGCGATGGAACTTTAACACAATCCACTTGTACCGACCTTACCCCAAATTTTATTTATTATGGCGGTAATAACGATGGATATAGTGATGGAACCTTAACACAATCTACTTGTACCAACCTTACCCCAAATTTTATTTACTATGGTGGTAATAACGATGGATATAGTGATGGAACCTTAACACAATCTACTTGTACCAACCTTACCCCAAATTTTATTTATTATGGCGGTATAAGTGATGGATTTGGATGGCACTTCATCCAGCCAGTAATTTGCACAACTCCACTTCCAATTCAATTATTGGAGTTTAAAGCCAAGCTTGGGAAAGAAGGAGTAGAAATATCGTGGATAACCGCCACCGAAATTAACAATGACTTCTTCACAGTAGAAAGAAGTAGTAATGGAATAAACTTTACCACGCTAGCCACAGTAAAAGGTGCGGGAAACAGCACACAAACTCTGAAGTACTATGCTACTGATGGCTTTCCCTTCGATGGTCCTAATTATTACAGATTAAAACAAACTGATTTTGATGGAATATTTAGTTATTCTAATGTTGTCGTAGTTTATTTTGGTCAGTCGTCAAGTTCTGCCATTACAATTTATCCAAACCCCAACGATGGCAAAAGTTTTTATGTGAAACTGGCAGGTTCAGGCGAGAGATTTATCTCATTAGAAATTCACGATGTAACGGGCAGGAAAATTCTTAGCGAATCGAGGTATCTTGAATCAAATATATTCGAGTTTGTTCCTTCCGTTGCTCTTATACCTGGTATATACCTCATTTCCATTATTGAAGATCAGAAAATCAGCAAACAGAAATTGGTTGTGAAATGATCTTGTTATCCAGGCTTATAGTAATCTTATTTCTTCGCAGAGTTACTCGTTTCGAGAACTCTACGAAGAAATAAAATAAATTAGGCCGGTGCGACTTCCGTATGCAATATTTTGATTGTGGGATCTAGATAGCTAAAATATTCTACCTCAAATTGGCTATTTTGCTTTATGAAAAAATTCCTCAAAATCCTCCTCTTCATACTAATAACCGCCATAGCAGGCTTTTTTCTCTTTGTCCCGCGTTACCTTGATCAAACAAGCAATAAAGTCACGCTGTCTGGTGCACCAATAAAAAACGTTTGGTACGATTCAATCCCCTTCATTGCGGACTTGCATTGCGATGAATTGCTCTGGGATAGGAACCTGTTAAAAAAAATTAACTATGGCCATGTAGATGTGCCTCGCATGCAACAAGCGAATATGGCGTTTCAGGTTTTTACCATCGTGAGCAAAGTGCCGGCAGGCAGCGCACCTTCCGTATATCACTCACTGCGAGTTTCAGTGGCACGTTTTATTTGCCGGGTGTAAGTTGCGAAGCCATGTACGATCACAGCGTGAGTGCCAAAGAAAAAGGCCAGGTGGTGGAGGTGGTAAAGAGGGTGGTGCAGTAATTGAAGTAAGATCATCGGTTGCCATAAGCGAAATACTCGCAACTGAATTGCGGGCATTCTAATGTTGGCGGCTATTATTCCGGGGACGACTAAACCGTGAGACAATGAGAAGAATAATTTGCCTAGTTTTGTTATGACAATATCCTGTTCAACTCTAACATCTAGCTCAGGACTGGAGAAGAGTGAACCAGCAACAATTAACTTTCTAGAACCAAAAATTGATAAAGCAAATTTATTTATTTCAACAGTACAAGGTCTAATTGCTGCTGTTTTATTAATTACAATACTAATTGAGGTAATTGAATCATTAAGGGAATACAAACAAAAAAATAATATTAATTACATAAACGTAATTATTGAAATTGCAATTATCGCTGTGGTTAGACATATTTTAATAATGGAATTCGAACATATAAATGGCAATACTTTATTAGGTGTTTCATCATTAATTTTTGTTTTGGGTTTATTATATTTTATTCTAAATAAAAAAATTAAACTTGGTAAAAATGAAGAGTAAATTAAAAAATGGGCTTATTTTATTTTTTTTTGTATCAACAACTGTTTGTGGGCAAACTGATTCGTTATCTATTGAAAAATTAAGAACAGAATCGGGTGTTGATCCTACACGAGTAAATTCTAGAGTTGGTTACTCTGGTTTGTATTTTGATAAAGCAAATAATGCTTCTTCTATCAGTAATAAATTCAGTCTTGTATTAGGGGTAAATCGATGGAGTTTTTCTGTTAAACCAGAAATAATGACTACTCATAGTGGGGTTAGTGGAACTGGATTTCAATCATCATTTTCTGATGTAAAATTTTCGATATTAAATGCTTTTTATGTCAAAGGTAAAAACTCATTAGCAGGCTCAGTAGAATTCAATTTGCCAACGGGAAAACAAGGTTTTGGTAGCCAACTATTTTCTGCGACACCAGCATTAACCTACTCCTACACCATAAATCAAAGTTTGTTTTTAGCCATTCAACCACAATATACCTTTGCCATTGCCAAAGATGATTTGTATCCCGATTTATCAATTTTAACCAATCGTATTTTCATCGCAAAATTTACAAAAACTGGACTGTTTTATGTTTTTGAACCCCGAACAATCATCGATTTTGAAAACAAAAATTTTGATTTAATTCTCTCCCCTATAGTTGGTAAATCATTGGGTGCAGGTTTCAATTTAGTTGGATTGATGGAAATCCCCACTAAAAAATCTACAATTGATGATAGAGGAATACTGTATCAAATAGGTTTCAATAAGAACTTTTAAATATTTTATTTATGAAATCAAAATCACTACAACTAGGTCTGTGCGTTTTGTTAATTGCAATATCATCAAACATTAGTGGGCAAGGACATTACATTGGAGGAAGTTTCAATACAAATGATTATTTTATTCCATCTGCTTCAGGTTGGGTATTTTCATTATACTATTCTTTTTCAGAAATGAATTATTATCTGATGTTACGCAAAATTGAGTTTGAGTTGAGTTCCAGCTTTTAGTTTTTTGAGTTCAGTTAGGGCTTTTTCCATAGCCTTTGTGTACAGGATTGCTTTCATGGCAAAATG
>VYLR01000318.1_pt1 | contig 16827 bp, 12 predicted proteins | sample 5114291 | NCBI WGS metagenome assembly VYLR01 (sample SAMN12291774, study PRJNA351875) | freshwater metagenome | isolation source: freshwater lake | place: USA: Michigan, Lansing Lake | collected 2013-08-14
AGACTTCTGTTAAAGAAGCAGCATCCCGTGAAGCGTCAACCCCATTCAGCGACCATTCTAAAAAGGTGGCGTGGTGAGGAATCGCCGTCCGTTTTACGGCGGCGAGGATGTCAACTACCCGAAATTGTCGAGTCAGCTATTGCTATTCAGGCTGCTACTCTTTGGACACAATTAAAAATTTATCACCCAGTTGCCGAAAAAAAAGCGATCGAGGCGGGTTTAAATGTGATTATGGACGCTTGTATCCAGATAGAATATCAGCGTTTATTTGCCTAAAACAAAACCCCACCATCGGTGGGGTTTTGGGTTTAATTTAGGAAATCCTAGAAAGTAAAGGTTCCTCGGAGAGTGCCAATCCACTCGTTACCAGTGCCTTTGAACTGTTCAGGTGCAGAAATCCAGATGACACCGGGGGTGATAGAAATATTGTCGGTGACTTGGTACTTGTAGAACAATTCAACGTGGTAGGGAACGATGTTAGATACTTTTAGCCCCATGTCTCGGAAGCTTAAGTGACCGATGTAGGGCTGCGCACCAGCAAACAGACCTAAGATATTTCCTTCTTTACCCAAGTCGGGGAAGGCAATACCAGCACCGTAGGTCCACACTTCCGCGTCACCGAGACCGAGTAAACGCACGGTGGAGTAGGAACCGAAGGCACTCAAGCTGGCGAAACCAATATCCACTGCACCGGTTAAACCGTAGCTATTGGATACTTTGGCTCCGAAGTTGAAGAAACCGACTTCATCCTGTAGGGTGACGCTATCAGGATCGTTGCCGTTGACGTTGAGCAGGGTATTTAACTGAGTTTGGGAAAGGTTAGCGGCGGAAGTACCCGTTACACCGAAGGAACCACCGTTACCGAAGATGGCGGTATCGGCACCTTGGTAAGCGTTAACGTAGGTGAAGCCAACGTTCAAGAAGTTAAAGAGGTTAGCGTTAATCTGTGCTAAAGCGGCGTAATCTCCGTTAAAGAGACCATTACCCGGGTTAGGATTGGCCGCAGAACTAGAGCCACCACCACCGGCTAAGTAACCCAAGGATAGGGAGGTCGGACCGACAATGCTTTGGAGGAAGCCTAACTGTAGGCTAACACCGGCCCCAGAACCACCACCGATACGATATATGGGGTTTTCGGAAGCGAAGGTAGATAGCGCACCATTACCACCGTCGAAGTCTTCAAAGAAGGGATTAGTGGTGGGAACGAAGTCATTCCAAATACCGCCCCAAGCGGCAACATAGGTATTGAAGCGACCAAAATAACCTAAGTCAATCGGGGTATAGTAGGCCAACCAGTCGAGAACCACATTGCTACCGTTACCGGCCGCGGTCCAAGTTTGGAATAGGGAAGGGCTTTGCAGATTATCGAATCTGACGGAAGCGGGATCACCATTTTGTAGTGTGGTGGTCGATTTGTAATCAAATCCGAAGGGAGTGGCACTACCGGCCGCTAAACGGGTTTTCAACACGTCCTGACCGGTGAAGCTCGTGTTTAACAGCAAACGAGCGCGGTATTGCATGGCGGCCTGGGAGGCGGGGCTACCGGCACCGACCGTGTCGGTAACGGCGAAGATAACTTCCCCAGCTAATTTGGTGGTGGTGGAGAATTGGTTATTTTCGAGGAAAGACACCCGGCTTTCTAAGTTATCAACTCTAGCTCCTAAAGCTGCCAATTCGGCTTGGAACTCATCCATCAAGCGCTTGAGAGCGTCTAAGTCTTCCTTGAGGACGTTGACACCATCTTGAATTAAACGTTCCATCACGTTTAAGCAAGCGTTTAAACCAGCAGCAAATTCCCAACGGGTTAAAGCTCGGTCGCCGCGGAAGGTGCGATCGGGATAACCAACAATACAACCATAGCGTTCAACTAAACTTCTTAAAGCCTCGAAAGCCCAAGCGGTGGGGGAAACATCCCGCAGTTGGTTAACGCTGGTGACTTGATCGATGGTGTTGCCCTGTACGGGTGCAACTTGACCTTCGTTACCGTAGCGCTCGATCTGATTGAGTAATTCGCCAGTTCCTGCACTGTTGTCCTGAACTTGGGCGATTTCTAGATTGTTAAATTCGGTAGAAACACTGGTAGATTTGACGGGGTCGAAGCTACTAGCATTAGCGGAAGCTACCAGGGTAGCCCCTAAAATCGCTGGGCTAACCAGCAATGATTTCCAGAACATTTTTAACATGATGGTTTTTTCCTCACACCTTATAGGTTGACTACACAGTTTGATGCCGCATATAGCCTTGCTATTCTTCTGCCATTATACACAACTTAATTACTTAGGGAAAGATGCGATCTCATTTTTTTGCCTTGACCAGTTGACAAAGTGGCCACTCTGTCGCCCCTAACGGCACTTAAACAAAACCCAGGCAGAAAATAGCTTAAAATCATTACAGGAAGAGGGATTAAGCCGAAATAACTCGCTCATCCAGTCGAATTGGAGGGTTTTTTGTCCTAGAAGCCCTATTGACCTACTCCTCCTATCCAGAGGGCTTTTCAGAGCCAAATTTTTCGATGATTAAACAAAGAAAGATTTTGTTGGCCTTCCTGAGCCAAAAACGGCAAGAGAGGGGAAATATTGAAGAGGGTGGACTTGCGCTAGAAGAACTCTTTATCTGAGGGGCATCTTAGGTCGGAAGACCTTGATGAGTTGAGCAGGGTTCCAGACTTTGACGACGGCGACTGGACGAAGTTGTGTAAGGTTAATTGATGATTTCTATATCGCTTAGAGTAGTATAGCGTTTTCAGGTTCTTCGTTACTTGGTATGGTTCGATCAGGGGGCAGAAATCGGCTAAATCCTTATCTGGCAAGGGACTTAATTGATTAGCTCGTTCTAGATTGAAAACAATTGGCAAAAATCCGTTTTCATTAGTTTAGGAGCTATTGAGGGTGCTTATACACTAATGTAGTAGTGTAATCGTATATAATAGTATAGTAGTGTAATTGTAGTTTTCGTCTGATAACCAATCTTAGAAGAGTGCTTGAGATTATTGGTTAAGAGGTGTGAAATGCTAAGACAATCTTTTATCGGATTAATTTCATTGATTATCTTCGCTCTGTCAGGGCTTGAAGCAAAAGCTAAAATAAAGGGACAATGTGGAACTTTCAGACCTCGAATTGGGGATGGTTGCTATCAAGATGTTTATGTGAGAGCTAGGTCAGGCTATCCGGGAAGTCAAACAGGAAGATCTCAGAGTACAAGCTTTGCCGGATGGTACATTGTAGGCTATGACCGTCCTGTAGATCAGGGTAGCTTTGGCGAAATCAGCGGACCTAATGTTCAGTATGTAAAAGGTGGGAGCAATTTTGATATAAGAAATTCTGTTAATTCTAATAATCGTCAACTGCTTGATGTGAGGAATAGATTAAAGGCCAAGGCTAGTGTTCCAGTGGAGGGTGTACCTGTAAACATAGAAGGACTTGTTGACTCAATTAACAGAACATTAAGAGATAACCAATCTAGACTTGAGTCATACAGTCGAGCAGTCAGTAATGTTGATTTTGTTGATGTTATCGTTACCGTAGCTGGTCGATGCACTAGGCATGTTTTAAATGTATGTGTGGATAATCAAGGAGGGAAATATGAGGGGTATGTCAGAGTTTACATGATTTATGTAGGTACTCCCAACGAGATCGCATCTTCTACTCAAGCAATTATCAACCGAGCAAATGACGCTCTCAATCGGATAAGACAAGCAGAAGGACGAAATCCTCCCCCCCAACCACCGGTGCGACCAAATGACTCAAAAGATCCAGCACAAAACAGGCGAAACAGGTGGGAAGCTAGAGATAATCGAGGTACAACGACTTTTGTTGAAATCTTACCTGGTAAATGGGAAGGGAATATTTATGATGTGAGGTTTTCATTGACTGAAACCCGCAGAACTCCTGATTATGTTGAACTCTACCATGCGAGTAGTGATCTTTATATTCATCTCAGAGATAGAGGTTTCTGTTTTAAAAATCCTGGAAATCCAAACTGGCAGTGCGGTAGCAATGGTCAATGGATTTGGTAGTTGATTTAGTTGTTTTTTGCTTACTTCCCAGCTTAGAGTTAAAGTAAAGAAAAGTTAACTTAGCACAAAATCAGGGAAGGTTTAGACGATGCTGACTCGCGTTGAGGGAATCTATCGTAACGGTCGAATTGAATTAACACAATTGCCTGACAATGTTCCCGAAGAGACAAGGGCAATTGTCACATTTATTGAGCTAGAAAAAGAAGGAATTGACCTAAGTGCCTACGGCATTGACGAAACCCAAGCTAAATCCTTACAAACTAACCTTGCTACTTTTGCCGAGGATTGGAATAGCCCAGAAATGAGTATCTACGACCACTATGATGCCGCTAAATCCAACAGTTAAGCGGGGTTCCCTGTCGTCTGGAAACCATCAAAAACTATCCGCCCTTACCAATTGCTCGGTAAGGGCGGTGTAGCGGGTCATCGGAATCGACACCAGACTGCCGGAAGGAACTCCAGCTAGTCTAAATCTTGTTTAGACGTGGGGTCTAGAGAACAGCCCCGGCGCACAGCCGGCTATTGTCGATTAGGAGACCCATGCTTTTACTACTTTCTACCATCGACATCACCTCCTGTATCCCTTAGCGGATTGATTATCAGATTTATCTGCAACTAGCTTAACGCAGCTGTGCGGAAAAAATCAAGGCCGGCAGCTAAAAATTTTTTCGGCAGGCTGAGATTAGACCCAAAATGTAGGTGGAGATAGGAAGCGTGCAGATTCTTACCTTGCCACCCTTCGGCATTGATAGCACTTTTGGGGAATGCTTGCAGTTGATAAATCGGTGCGTCGCTCACCCCGCTTAATTGGGAGCGATGGAATTCATGGCCGCGCACTGGTTGACCTGGTTTGAGCAGGATCGTCTCCTGTTGGGCGATGGCTTGCCGATAACCTAGGGTTAACTTCGGCGACATTATAGCAGATTGGGGGATTATTTGCAACATAGAATGATTTTTTTGCTCAAAATCAACTATTTTTTCACATAAATACATTAATCCGCCACATTCGGCGTAGGTGGGCATTCCAGAGGCGATCGCTTTTCTCACCTGAGTTAAGATAGGGGTGTTAGCGGCTAATTCTGGGGCAAAGATTTCGGGAAAACCGCCACCAAAGTACAATCCTTGTAGGTTTTCGGGCAAATTTGCTCCTTGCAAGGGACTCCAAAAGATTAATTCTGCGCCTAAATTGGCTAAAATATCGAGATTATCGGGATAATAAAAGTTAAAAGCCTTATCTCTGGCAATACCGATACGGATAGGGGGAAAAAGCTTATTTGCTTCTGGGGGATTTTTCGGGTTCTCTTGGGGAGAAATAGTCAGTAAAGGCAAGAGAATGTCCCAATTAAAGCAGTTTTGGGCAATAGAAGCCAGTTGATCTTGCAGTTCCCTGATTTCTCCTAGTTCATCCCTGGGAACTAATCCTAGATGGCGATCGGGAATTGTCAGGGAATCTTGACGACGCAAAACCCCAACAATCGGCATATTGATCGATTCTAGGGCGGTTTGCAGTAATTGCCGGTGGCGATCGCTACCAACCCGATTGAGGATAACTCCGGCTAGATGGAGATTTTTGTCTAAAGATTGATAACCGCGGACAATAGCGGCGACAGAGGTAGATAAACGACTACAATCGATAACTAACAGCAGAGGAAGCCCTAAAATACGGGCAATATGGGCGGTACTGGCATAATCAGGAAATTGAGTATCGCTTAATTGAATACCATCAAATAGCCCCATTACCCCTTCAATCAGAGCATAATCGACATTTTGACAATGTTGGGCAAAACAGGTTTTTACATAGTCTTCAGAAGTTAAAACCGGATCGAGATTGCGACAGGGGCGACCGGTAAAATGAGTATGGAACATGGGATCGATATAATCGGGCCCGACTTTAAAAGATTGCACTTGATCGCCACGACTGATTAAATAGGCTAAGATTGCCAGAGTAATCGTCGTTTTACCGACTCCGCTTCTTTCTCCTGCGATGATCATTGATTAGTTGTTTGTTTTCGAGATCGAGCTAGACTTAATTAAGCTGTTACACAATCAATTCTAAGGCTTGCCAACGGCTAATAGAGTCAATTTTGGCCGCTAACTGGTTCCTGTGTCAATCGACTTTTTTTTATTAGCGGTGAAATCGATTTGACCACGTTTAGGATCATTGTCATCATCTCTAGACAACCAGCTATTGTTCTGACTTTCCCAAAAACCAGAGACTTCCTCCCCCACCATTAAGATAGGCTAAGACGCATTTTAACCGCCTATCCTTAAGATTGGCTAAATCTCCTCAAATCCCTTTACTGTTGCAAGAGTGCCTCATCTCAACAAGCAATTTAAATTCGCGGGCAGCTTAAGTAGGGAGGCACAATTATTTGTAGGATGGGTTAGCGGTAGCGTAACATAATCGGGCGTTGGGTTTCATGCTTCAACCCAACCTACGTTCATCTTATATTTAATTCCACCCTAACTTTTGTAAAAAAAACATCGTCTGTATCCTATTGTACAGCTAGACTAAAAATAGCTAGAAAAAGCAGTTAGATCGGCAAGAGGGAAAAGGTAAAAACCCTGACTAGAGGATGACGGGTAAATAAACAAAGAATCCTGAATTACCGCTCTAAAGTTGGCTTTACCGACAGCAAAAGACCAGACTAATCAGGCAAATATCGTCAAATAAACTAATCAATATAGCTTCTTAGGTGTCTGGGAGTGAAAAAGACAGAAAACGAGGGTTTTCTAGTTTCTATAACTGCACTAATCAGAGACCTAGAACTTAGCTCTAAACCGACAACTAAATTATCAGGAGAATTGGGGTTATGCTGACTCTACACACGCTGACCAATGATAGTATCTCTTGTCCCTTGTCCGATCGCATGGAGAATGTCAATTTCCACTACGAATTAGAAAATCAAATTCATCCCACCTACGGCCTCGAAAACCTAGGCATGAAAAATCTCGGTCGCGTTTATCGCAATCTTTCCGTACCGCAATTAGTCGAACAGGCGATCGAACGTCATGAGGGCGTTTTAGCCGATAATGGGGCTTTAGTGGTGGAAACGGGTAAATATACCGGTCGTTCCCCCAAAGATAAATTCATTGTCAAAGAAGCCAATAGCGAAAAGGAAATCGACTGGAATCAGCATAATGCCCCGATTAGCGAGGAAAAATTCGAGCAGTTATACCGAAAAGTCCTCGCCTATGTGCAGGGAAAAGACCTATATATCTTCGATGGTTACGTCGGATCCGATCCTAATTGTCGCTTTGGCGTGCGCGTCGTCACCGAAATCGCCTATCATAATCTCTTTGCTCATCAGTTATTCCTCCGGCCTAGTGCGATCGAACTAGCTGCCCATGAAACTGATTTTACCGTGATTGCCCTGCCGGGGTTACAGGGAGATCCCGAGGATGACGACCTGAACAGCGAAGCCTTTATCGTCCTCAACCTGGCCAAAAAAATCGTTCTCATCGGCGGCACTCGCTACGCTGGCGAAATCAAAAAATCCGTCTTCTCGATGATGAACTACCTGATGACCAAACAAGGAGTTTTACCGATGCACGGTGCCGCTAACATCGATAAACACGGTCATACGGCCCTCTTTTTCGGTCTCTCCGGTACGGGGAAAACCACCCTTTCCGCCGATCCTAAACGCAGCCTCATCGGTGATGATGAACACGGTTGGTCAGAAGACGGCATTTTTAACTTTGAAGGCGGTTGTTATGCTAAAACCATCCGTTTAAGTGCCGAATACGAACCCCAAATCTGGGCGGCGATTCAATTTGGCACTATTCTCGAAAACGTGATCCTTTCCCCCGATAATCGCCTTCCCGACTACGATGATGGACGTTTGACCGAAAACACCCGCGCCGCCTATCCCCTGCGTTATATCCCTAATTGTGCCGTATCCGGCATGGGAACCCACCCGAAAACGATTATCTTCTTAACTGCCGATGCTTTTGGGGTACTGCCACCGATTGCCAAATTAACCACAGACCAGGCGATGTATCATTTCCTCTCTGGTTATACTAGCAAATTAGCGGGAACGGAACGGGGAATCACCGCCCCACAGGTGACTTTTTCCAGTTGTTTCGGTCAATGTTTCTTCCCTCTCTCACCCCTCGTTTATGCCCAAATGTTAGGGGAACGTTTAGAACAACATCCCGAAACCTCCGTTTATCTGATTAATACTGGTTGGTCCGGTGGTCCCTACGGAGTCGGCGATCGCATTTCGATCAAACACACCCGGGCTATGGTTTCCGCCGCTTTAAATGGCGATTTAGAGGAGGTCGTTTGCCATCCTCATCCCATCTTTCAAGTTCTCGTCCCCGAAATTGTCCCCGGAGTTCCCAAAAAAATCCTCGACCCGCGACAAGCATGGCAAGATGGCGAATCCTACGACCTACAAGCGCGAGAATTGGCCCATCGTTTCGTGGAAAATTTCCGTCAATTTACCACTGCCTCCCAAGAAATAATTGCAGCCGGTCCAATTTGGGAATAGTGGGACTTAGACAAAAAACAAATCGATAAAAGCCTCAACTCCAATCCCCGCTTGGGATTTACTTCGAGAAGCCCAAAATCGCTGAAACCCAGATATATCAAGGAAAATCAGGTTTGAGCCTTTTTTGCTGCCCGAAAATGCCTAAGTCCCAATAGTAACATCAAGGAATCGGTTATCAACTATCAGTTAAAGTGAGATTTTCTCGCAGTTTGATTGCCGTCGGGTGTATTAGGGCAGCCTAATACACCAGCAATACTGCTATCTAGGGTTTGCGGCAAAAAGTTTTTCCTGGGGGCAGGTTGTGGCCCCCCGACATCGGGGGGGTCGGGGGGGGCAGGGGGGGGTGTAGGGTTTTACCCATTTTCAGGACGTTCGGCGAGCTCAGTCGAGTGGACGGTGAGGCTTCGACGGTGAGATCAGCCGAACCGCTTGTCGAACCGCCGGCGTCAATTAGCTAATTTTCAGGGAAAAAGTGCCTAAATCTTCCCCCCGATCCCTCCAATGGCTGGCACTTTTTGATTTCAAAAAAGCCTAAAAGTCTTATCCAACAAGGTTTTTAGATTCATTCAGCAACCCCTAATTACTTTGAGTAATTGCCTTGTGGTACAATTTCTGAATTCCCGTCACTAATTTATCTAACATCGATCGATGGCTATCATGAGTCGGATCAAAACTCTGCACTTTGGTTAATAATTTTGCTTCCTGTACGTCCACGTCGTCATCGCTATAGATTAAAGTGCTAATCGATGTTAGTAGATCTTGATAGATTTCTGGACTAGGATTATCGCCTAAATAGGACTCTAACCATCGATAACATTCACCGGTTTTAACTGGTTTTAGTTCCGATAATAGTGGTTTAATCTCCGGATCATCATCAAGTTTTTCCCTCACAGCTACCTGTCTTAAATAGCTTCTTTCTGATGGTTGAATTACACCATCAATCCAAGCAACACCGATGAGAATTTTCAGTAATTGTTTATTTTTCATCTCACACTTCCTTGACTAACTTAGCCATAAAAAAACCGTCTTGATTATGTCGATGGGGTAACACTTCGATCGCTCCTGTTTCTGTATAGTATTCTGAGAAGCATGAATTAGAGTCAGGAGGAACCATTTTCCAATCGGGATGAGCGGCTAAAAACTGCTCGATCACTCTTTCATTTTCTAACGGATCGAGAGTACAGGTGGCATAAACTAAGATTCCCTTCGGTTTTACCCAAGTGGCAGCCGAGGCTAAAAGTTCCCCCTGTCGTTTGGCTAGTACAGGTAAATTTTCTGGTGTTTGTCGCCAACGTATATCAGGACGCTTGTGCAGGGTTCCCAATCCTGAACAGGGAGCATCGATTAGTACACGATCAGCGATGCCACACCACTGGGGACGATCGCGACTATCCCCTAGATGTATTTCGATCGCTTTTAAGTCTAATCTTTTAATATTGGCTTCTAACTGTCGTAAACGGGATGCCGTTTGATCACAGGCTAATATTCTACCCTGATCGCCCATTAATTCGGCAATATGAGTGGTTTTTCCTCCCGGTGCCGCACAAGCGTCGATAATTGTCTCTCCGGGCTGGGGATCGAGTAGATAAGTGACTAATTGGGCGCTAATATCCTGTAGGGTGTAATTTCCGGCTCGAAATCCCTCTAAACGCTCAATATTGCCTAAACCAGAGGTTAAACGGCAAGCTAGAGGTAATTTAAGATGATGAAAAGTTATATTGGCTGATTCTAACTCATTTTCTAGGGCTTCTCGGCTAGTTTTCAGGGGATTAATCCGAATATCGAGGTCAGGAGAGCGATTAAACCATTGACACAGTTGTTCCGTTTCCGTAACACTAAAGCGATCTAACCACAATTGCACCAACCAATCGGGGAAACTGTGGAGAATACCCAATCTAGAAGCGGTATTTTCCGGTAAAAGTAAAGGATCGTCGCCATTAGCAGTTAAACGGAGATATTGCCGCAGCATTCCGTTAACCACCGCCGCTAATTTGCCTAAATGACTGATTTTAGTTAATTCTACCGCCGTATTCACCGCCGCTGATGGGGGAATCTGGGAGAGATAGCGCAGTTGATAAAGACCAATATGGAGAATTCGCCGTAAATCCGGGGGTTGCTGGGCCGCGGTTTTTTTCCCCAGGCGATCGAGCAGCGCATCCAAAGTTCTTTGTCGGCGCATTATACCATAAACAATCTCCGTTGTCAAGGCTTTGTCAAGACAATTTAAGGAACTAGCGGACAAATGGCGATCAAGAGCGCGATCGGGATAGGCGGAGGAGCGATCGATATCGCGTAAAATCAGCAAAGCCAGCTGACGAGCATTATTCATGCAGTTTCTAGACGATTGCGGAGGAATTGGCGTAATATAGTCAGCGCCGGAATGGGGATTTCGTGGCCCATATTTAACTCGTGATATTCGACGTTAACCCCCAAACCAAGCAGTAAATCCCTGGCTTGACGAGCAGCAGCGATAGGAACGACGGGATCCTGCTTACCATGAACAATTAAGACATTTTGTGGACCCTGGGGATGGGGTTCACCGTGCAGATAACCACTCAAGGAACCCAATCCCGCCAAGGGTAAGGATAAACCCACATCCAGCGTCATCGCTCCCCCTTGGGAAAAACCAGTCAAAAAAGTCCGCTCTAGGGGAATGCCGGTGGTTGCTTCTAGGGAAATAATCCAATCGTGCAACTGTTGACGACTAGCGACTAAACCTTGATAATCGGAGGTTTCTAACGCATACCAGGCGCGTCCCCCCGGCACTTGGGGATGATCGAAGGGAGCATTGGGAAACAAAAATTGACAATCAGCCAGATCCAGCATAGCCGCTAGGGGGGCCAGATCCATGGCATCGGCACCCCAACCGTGCAGCATGATCACAAGATAGCGAGCGGGATTTTCCGGGGAAGGGGGAATGACAATCGGGTTAAAAGACAGGGTTTTTTCCTCGCAATTCTCTTTTTTCTCTATTCTATAGCGGTTTTCCCCGGGGTGAGATGGCTGTGGGGGAGTCTTTTCAGTGATCAGTAATCAGTGAAAAGAAAACTCCGATTACTACCCCCTTCCTCTCTCGGAGAAGGTTTGAGGATGAGGACAATTAACCAGAGTTGCCACTACTTTGGAAAAATGGTCTTAGTCGTCGTCGAGTATAGTTGTTGTCAGCAACTACTAAAATTAATTAATATATCCGCCGCTCACCGTCAAGCTAAAACTAGACAGAATGATCTGGCTATTCTTGCCCAACCCAGCCTTCAGCCGGTGAAAATTGAGGCTAATTGGCAGTTTTTCGGCAAAAAAGTTATCCACACCTGTTAACAGGCAATTTATCCCTGCAATGAGCTACAATTATCGGTCAAACGTGGTTAATAGCGAGCAGATGCGTCGCATCGAAGGGGCGATTTTTGCCTCTGGTATGCCTGTGGCCGCTTTGATGGAAAAGGCAGCCCTGTTAACGGCACAACAGCTTAAAAAGTCCTATTCTTTGGCTAATTTCCCCAAAATTGGCGTTATCGTCGGCCCTGGTCACAATGGCGGCGACGCTCTCGTGATTGCTAGAGAATTACATCTCGCCGGTTATCAAGTATCTCTTTTTTGTCCGATCGCCAAACTCAAGGATTTAACAGCACAACAGGCTAATTATGTCAAGCATTTAGGACTAATTTTTCAGAAAGCTTTAGAATCTTTGGAGGATTGTCAGTTAATTATCGATGGTCTTTTCGGTTTTGGTTTAGAAAGGACTTTATCGGGAGATATTGCCGAATTAGTCGATAAAATTAATAGTTGGCAAAAACTGGTAATTAGTATCGATATTGCTTCGGGAATTCACACCGACACCGGAGAGGTTTTAGGCACGGCAATTAAAGCCACTCATACCTTTTGTTTGGGACTCTGGAAGCGAGCTTTTTTCCAAGATTTGGCCTTACCTTATCTAGGTAAAGTGGAGTTAATTGACATAGGAATTAGTCCCCTTGACCTAGAAACAATTTTACAAGATTCACCGCCAATTCTGAGAGTTAATCCCGATCTAATTCGCCCTTATTTACCTTTACCCCGTCCTCTACTTACCCATAAATATCAGCAGGGACATTTATTAATTATCTGTGGTTCTCGTCGTTATGCAGGAGGAGCAATTCTCACCGGATTAGGAGCGCGAGGTAGTGGTGTGGGAATGCTTTCTATTGCCGCTCCTGCTGCCCTCAAATCTTTATTAATTAGTCATTTACCAGAAGCATTAATTATCGATTGTCCCGAAACTGCCACGGGAGCTATTGCCGAACTTCCCCTAGAATTAAATAATTATCATGTCCTCGCTTGTGGACCTGGATTAACCACAGAAAATCCTGCTATTATCGAACAGGTTTTAGATAGTGATAAACCGATTATACTTGATGCCGATGCTTTAAATATTTTGGCTCAATTGGGTATAGAAAAATTATCATCTCGCCAGAATAAGACAATTTTAACGCCTCATTGGGGAGAATTTAAACGCTTATTTCCTAACTTATCAGGTTCTCAAGACAGGATTAATGTCACTCAAGAAGCATCTCAACAAAGTGGTGCAATTGTCTTATTAAAAGGAGCCAGAACTATAATCGCCTCCCCGGAAGGTAAAATGTATATAATCCCCGAAAGTACCTCCGCTTTAGCGCGGGGTGGTAGTGGTGATGTCTTAACGGGACTAATCGGCGGATTCTTAACCCAAATGCAGGATAATCCCCCGGAAGCAACCGCATTAGCGGCTTATTTACACGCTCAAGCCGGCATCTTAGCAGCCCAAGAAAGGACAGAATTAGGAGTAGATGGAGTAACTTTAGCTAATTATTTATTTGCTGCCCTGAAAGATTTAAATTAAACTCCGAGGGGAAACACCTGCGACCCAAAAACATTGATGATTTTTACTGTATCTAACATTAAAATATCTTTCATAATACCCACCTAATAAACGCAGAAATAAGTAGCGTTCGATCTTTGTGTTCTTTGTGTCTCTGTGGTTCGTTCCATTCACTCGCCAGCAGGACTATATCTTAGAATACATAATACCCACCAAACCTAAGAGAGCCAAAACATTATTAATAGCATAAATGTACTGTATTTAAACTGCCTATTGACATTTTAGTACAAATGCTCGGACTGCCTCCTTAAAGATTAATTCAGATAGTCGGCATTTGATAAAACATAAGGAATGTTAACCAAAACCACTTATCACTAAGGAATTTTGATAAGTTGGAGATTGAACAAAGATAGAAAGTCTCTAGCGCTGACAACTATGGCTGTAATTGTCCAAAAATACGGTGGTACATCGGTAGGTTCCGTGGAACGCATTCAATCGGTCGCTCAACGGGTCAAAAATACGGTAATAGCAGGAAACACCGTGGTGGTGGTCGTTTCTGCCATGGGTAAAACCACCGATGGATTGGTCAATTTAGCCAAACAAATCGCCGCCGAACCCTCGCGCCGGGAGATGGATATGTTATTATCCACGGGGGAACAGGTGACGATCGCCTTGATGAGTATGGCCCTAGAGGAAATCGGACAACCGGCCATCTCCCTAACCGGCGCTCAGGTGGGAATTGTCACGGAATCCGAACATAGTCGGGCCCGTATTTTAGAAATTAAAACCGATCGCCTCTCCCGCCATCTATCGGAGGGTAAAGTAGTTGTTGTCGCTGGTTTTCAAGGTGTCAGCGATAGTGATCAATTAGAGATTACCACCCTGGGGCGCGGTGGTTCCGATACCTCGGCCGTGGCCCTAGCAGCCGCATTAAAAGCCGATTTTTGCGAAATTTACACCGATGTACCCGGTATTCTCACCACTGACCCCCGTTTAGTCCCCGAAGCGCGTCTTTTAGACGAAATTACCTGCGATGAGATGCTCGAATTAGCCAGTTTAGGGGCGAAAGTTCTCCACCCGCGAGCGGTGGAAATCGCTAAAAACTTCGGGGTTCCCTTGGTTGTCCGCTCCAGTTGGACAGAGGATCCGGGTACTTGGGTGACATCCCCAGCACCGAAACCGCGCACCCTGCAAGGATTGGAATTGACAAAAGCAGTGGATGCGGTGGAATTTGAGGGTAATCAGGCGAAAATCTCCCTTTTACGGGTTCCCGACCGTCCCGGTATCGCTGCCCGTTTATTCGGGGAAATCGCTCATCAACAGGTGGACGTGGATTTAATTATTCAATCGATTCACGAGGGTGACAGCAACGATATCGCCTTTACGGTGATGGGAAATGCCTTGAAAAAAGCCCAATCCGTGGCCGAAGCGATCGCACCTGTTTTACGTTCCCATCCCACTAATACAGAGGAAGCGGAAGTGATCATCGAATCCGGGGCCGCTAAAATCGCCATTACCGGCGCGGGTATGATCGGCCGGCCGGGAATTGCTGCCCAAATATTTAGCACTTTGGCCGCAGCGGCAATTAATATCGAAATGATCTCCACTTCTGAAGTAAAAGTCAGTTGTGTCATCGATGAAGCGGACGGAGAAAAAGCAATTAAAGTCCTTTGTGATGCTTTTCAAGTGGAGTATTCTGCTAAAGTTGCTCATTGCGAAATCCCTAAAAATTTAGTCCCGGTACGGGGAGTGGCCCTAGATAATAATCAGGCACAAATGGCCATTCGTAACGTCCCCGATCGCCCCGGGATGGCGGCGAGAATTTTCTCGGTTTTAGCGGCAAAAAATGTCAGTGTTGATATGATTATTCAATCCCAACGCTGTCGCATTGTCGATGGTATTCCCCGACGGGATATCGCTTTTACTTTGCCCCAAGCGGATGCTAATTCCGCCCAAAAAATCCTCTTAGAACTATCGGAAAGTTTGGGTTTACAGGAAGTGGTGGTTAATAATGATGTGGCCAAAGTGAGCATTGTTGGTTCAGGAATGGAAGGACAACCGGGGGTAGCAGCACGCTTTTTTGAAGCTTTAGCAAAGGAGAAAATTAATATTTTGATGATTGCTACTTCTGATATAAAAATCAGTTGTGTGGTGAATCAGGAAGATGGAGTCAGGTCCCTACAAGTGGTTCATGCCGCTTTTGGATTAGCTGGACAGGGTAAAATTGAAGTACCCGCCTAAATGAAATTACAAGTTCTATGATGGGGGTAAGAGTTGTTTATATTGCTGGCAACTTAACCCCCAAAAACCAGTTAAGTAAGTTAACCCTCATCACCCCGATTTTATCTATGGACCCTCTTACAGGAGCAGCGATCGCAGTTGGTTCGATTATTGCCACTAAAGCGCTAGAGAAAACCGGTGAAAAAGTGGGAGAAAAGGTTTGGCAACAAACAGGAAAATTTCTCACTTCCCTGAAACAAGTTTCTCCAGACACTGTCACCGCAATTGAAAAAGCACCCGAACAACCTTTAGATTATGGACAAGCGATTCTGGAGGTTGAATCTGTTGCTAAAACCAGTCCCGAATTAAGCCAAATTATGACCGAGTTGGTTAAAGCGATAGAAGCGGAACCTTCCCTTAAAGAATTGGTTAATAATACCCTTAAATCTCAATCTCAACAAGCCAGCGTTATCAATAATCAAAAATTAGCTGATTCCATAAAGAATGTTTTTCAAGGTAATACCTCAAAGAATCTTTTTCAAGGTACTTTCTCAAATAGTAATTTTAATTTATGACTGGAGCCGCCTGTTCAGGAACAGGTTAAACAACATCCTCACAATTTATCTAATAGTAATATACCTAGATTTGTTGGTAGGGATCAGGAATTAATTGACTTAAAAAAGCAATTACAACAATCCCAAAAGCTTGCTATATCTACCTTAACGGGAATGGGAGGCATAGGTAAAACCGAATTAGCCAGACAGTTTGGCTGGCAACAATGGCGAGAAAAAGCCTATCCCGGTGGTATATGTTGGTTAAATGTGGCAGAGAGTGACGGCGGTTTTATCGGTACTTCCATTTTAGATTTTGCGCGGGTACATCTCAAATTAACTTTACCGGATGAGGGAGAATTAGACGTAAAAATTCGTTATTGTTGGCAAAACTGGTTAGCGGGAAATGTCCTAATTATTTTTGATGATGTGCGGGATTATCAGCAAATTAGGGATTATTTACCACCGCAAGAAGAGAAACGCTTTCAGGTTTTAATTACCACTCGCAAGGAATATTTATCAGCGACAATTGAGACTTTTCGGGTAGAAGTATTAAAAGAAAAAGATGCACTTGGTTTATTGCGTTCCTACCTTAAAGACAACAGAATTGACACACAAATCGAAGAAGCTAAATTATTGTGTCAGGATTTGGGTTATTTGCCCTTAGGGTTAGAATTGGTGGCAAGGTTGCTGGTACGACGACAGGATTGGAAA
>VYLR01000167.1_pt1 | contig 16674 bp, 10 predicted proteins | sample 5114291 | NCBI WGS metagenome assembly VYLR01 (sample SAMN12291774, study PRJNA351875) | freshwater metagenome | isolation source: freshwater lake | place: USA: Michigan, Lansing Lake | collected 2013-08-14
ATATTTTCATTTCTTTCATCACGCCACAGGCTGTTACTAACTTATCGGTGTAGTGGTATATTCAAATATAGGACACCTTGTCACTAATTTATTCTACTGCAAAATATGGGTTTAATGCATGCTCTTATCAATCCTCTTTTATGCTGTTATTCAAGTTCATCAAAAGCAAATCCTCATTCATCTTGTCTTTTGGTGAACTCGCGCTCATTGCCCCTCACGCAACACCAACAAGGGCGAGAGAAAAGAAAAACTGGATGAGGCCTTATGATTACTTGCACCGAGGCGTGACTTACTTTCAACTTAAAAATTACACCGCTGCTCTGGCCGACTTTGAAAAACAACTAACCGTTTACAAACAGCTGGCCGACACTTACTACTACATGGGCTTAGTGCATGAGGCTCAAGGCTCTCCCGCGAAGGCGAAAGAGTACCTTCAACAGGCTTACGAAAAATACACCTCCACCGGCTTTCACTGTACCGATCCTTACTCAGTAACACCAGATCAGGTGTTTCTGCTAGAAATAGAACGGAAGCGGAAATGAAATTTCAAGTCATTTAAAGTTCCGATACCGAATACTAATCGTAGCAGCTAGACGATTGTTCCCTGCCATACGTGGTATCAGTTTGGCATCCTTTTCTATGAATAAGAAAACAGGTAAGCTGAAAATCGATTTGGGCATTCCCGAATCAAAATAAAGGTACCAGAATAAGCTGAATCTGCATCGTATTGCTCATACCTTAGCGATTCGGCTGGTTAAATTAGCTATTTTTAGTGCTTATGACCATCAACGAATTCTTTCTGCAATTTGTCGACTTCAATGAAGCTGAATTAGCTCATCTCAATGCCCTTGCTAAGCACGAACAAATCAAGAAAGGGGAATATCTTATTAAACACGGACAAGTTTGCGACAAGCTTTATTTTGTAACCAAAGGAATTTTCAAACTAGGTTACACCAACGAAACCGGAGAAGAAGTTGTTTTAGATTTTATTTTTCAAAATAGCTTTGCTGTGGACTATGTGAGTTTTTTGCTCCAAAGACCCACGGAAATGGATATCATTGCGGTGAAAGATTGCCAGCTACTTAGTTTTGAAAGAAAATCAATCCTCATGCTCTATGAGGAGAATATCAAGTTCCAAAAGATGGGCCGCTTGATTTCCGAATTTTACTTTATCCGGTTTGCCGAACGGATCAAGGAAAATTCCTTGCCCCCGAAAGAACGGTATGAAAAGTTAGTGAGTACGAGTTGCGAACTCATTCTGGAAATACCCCAATACCTGATTGCCTCCTATTTAGGAATTTCTCCCGAATGGCTCTCAAAATTACGCGCCAAGAAGTAATTTCTTGAATTAGTTCAATGAAAGTGGTGGACATGGTGCGACACCTTTGTGGTATAATTTAAACCAAATAAGTATATGAAAACCATCTCAGTCCTCGCATTATTTTTGTTATTTTCAACCACCTTGTTAGCCCAAAAAGAATCATCAGGTACTTTCTGGAAGCCTTCACCAGCAAATTATGAAGTAAAACGTGCTTTGGAAATTGAGGCACTTCCTTTTGTTTATCTGAGCCAAGGTTACCATGTGGGAGTGGGTTATCGTTTGCAAAAATTCCGTTTTAGGGCGAGTATCATAGATGCCGGAACTTTTAACTCAGAAAATTCGAATGATAAATTTGAGAGATTTGAGACCAAAGGAACGTTTGGTATTTTCGCTGGCTACAACATTTGGAAAAATCTCGAGACATACGTATTCGTAGACAGGCAAGTATTTGACATCAAACAAAAAACCACTTCTGAGACGAAACAACTAACCTCCGTTACCCCTGGCCTCGGCATTAGCTACCAGTTTTTTATCGGTCGTTACTTTTATGTTCAGCCCGGCCTTCATTTGTATATGAGGGGCAGTCAGGAGGCTAAGTTTTCTGACAATACGACTTACTCTCTTTCAACGGTAGATTTTTTTCCTGTCGTGAGATTTGGAGTGAGGCCTTGGAAGAAATTTTAATTTAACGTTTAGAAATATGAAGGTGAAAAGGACATTTTTGATTATCGGCCTCTTGGCACTTGCAACCTCATTTTCTCTTGCACAATCAGACACTGGAAAGCCTGAAAAGAAAACGACATTTGGCCTCGAAGCGGCCGTTGTTCCCAACATTCTCGGTGGCTACCATGGCTCGATGGTGGTTGAGTACAACCAATGGCACTTTAGCGGTGTTTTCGTGGGATTGACAACTCCAAACTCGCTGCTTGATGACGGGTTTTAAAGACAATAAGATCATGGTAGGAGCTGTTATGGTCGATTACTGCTTTCAACCCAACTGGAATAAATTTTTTATCAGTACAGGGGTTGAATACCTAAGTGAAAACTTAGCCCACGAACAGGCCACCTCTACGAGCAACTACAATTGTATGCTTTGGACTGCCGGTGCTGGATTTGTATGGAAATTCGCCAAGAACTTTTACCTCGCCCCGCATGTGGCTTTTACGGTGCGAGTGTCTGGCGATAGCAAGGTAAATGTAGGCAGCTATTCGCAGTCGATCCACGCGTTCCAGCCTGAGGGAGGATTTTTTTCTGTGTCGTCAGGTCTTCCGACCTGATGGTTTTTGAGCAACTAGATTTATTTCTTTTGTTGTGGGGTGTATATGTCGGTCGGAAGACTTGACATCATGGAAAGATTTCAATATTCTGCGCAGAATTTGAAAGTCGATTCTAAATCATCGAGAAGCAAAAAGCCACCCCTTCGCAGAGGTGGCTTTACTGTTTTATTCCTCGGAAAGACTAATGCATAACCATCACTTTATTTCTGATGAGCGCACCATCTTCTGCTCGAATTTCCACAATGTACACACCACCGGCAAGACCACTAGGTGGGTAATAAGGGCCAGTACCGTCATTTTTAGTTAGAATTTTATTGCTTAGTGAACATCCCATCAACGAAAAAAGTATTATTGGGAAAAATATGTTCAACAGCTTATTCATTCGAACTATTATATCTGGTATTTATTCTGTAGCCCAAATGAATTCCTCCCCAGAATTGGAATTGTTTGTATTCAAACGAATTTCCATTTGTAAATGCAACATCGTTTGCGAAGGAATAAAACGGGGCAATAAAAGGTGTGAAATAAAAGCCGTTCAAATTTTCCCGTTGCTTTTTAAATGGCATAATTCTATAGCCAATCCTTAACCCAGCCAATAATTGGTCATTGTTGATTTTTTGTTTGTAGCTATTTTCTATTTCGTCTTTGGAGTATATTACAACAGGGCCTACGAACAATCCATTGTTGTTTTCTTTGAAAAAATAGTCAAGGTCAAATGCTACTCCAAGCATGTTTTGTTTGAAGTCCTTATTGCCATGTATAAATTCAGGTAATTCCGTTTTATACGGAACTAGTCGAATGGCCCAATGCGGGATAGAATATCCGAAATTGAAGTTGTAGCCGTTAGTAAAAAACGAAGTTGGATCTGTTTCAAATTCAAAGGATTTTGTTTGTGCATTTGAGTGTTTAACTCCAAAAAGCAGGAGAAATGCTGCTGCTGCGATAGTTATTTTTTTCATTTTTACAGTGTTTAATTTTTACACTGCAAATGACAATACAATAGAAACCCCGTAAATTGATGTATGGTAAGAAATGATCTTATCCGGAAATTTCTTTTCTTATCCTGCTCAAACTCTCTGGTGTAATGCCTAAATAAGAGGCTATCATAAATTGGGGAACTCTTTGAGTTAGTGAGGGTCTTTCTTTAATGAAGTATAAATAGCGGTGTTTAGCGTCATCCTTTACTAAAGAAACGCTGCGTTTTATCAAATTTATGGTTGAACGGTCCGCAATCAGTTTCCCTAGCTTCATAAAGTAAAAAGAGGAATTAAACAAGCAATTTAAGTCTTCAAAACTGATTTGAAGTGTATCGGTATCTTCGATCGCCTGCAAATAAAATGACGATTTGGTTTGAGACAAAAAGCTCCCCAAGTCAACCAAAAAGTCATTTTCTGCTGCAAACTGTCGGATGTACTCCTTACTGTCTTGCAATAGATAAGACCTTGCGAGTCCGGAGTTTACAAAATATAAATTTTTACATACCTGCCCTTCTGAAAGAATATACTCGCCCTTTCTAAAAGTTGCTCGCTTAAACTTTTTTAAGGCAACAACAAGCTCGTCTTCTGGCATGGCAACAATTTGAGTGAGTATATTTACCAACTGTAATTGTCCTGCGTCCACGTTCTTTAGGTTTTGTCTCATCTAAGATATCTAGTTGCTACAAATTTTGACACAATATTTTTATCAAAATGTGATTCTGTCTAGAACTTCCGAGCCTTTATGAAAGGATTTGTGTATCGCAGGATCGAATTTACACTAGAAAAGGTTGAGCTTAAGTCGAATGTCTTTCAATATTTCGATATTGTTATAGGGATATTGAAACCCGGGTTCTGTAGTGGGCACTTTTGAAAAATGCTCACTCAAATACTTTTTCATGCGCATTCTTTGCCCTTCAGTATACCTGCCGCCTATATGGACTAGGTCAACTTTTTTTAAAGGCCTGAAGCTTTTTCAGTCCCTCTTTCTCACTAAAATTGCCAATGACTGTAACTGTTTTAGGGTGATCTTTTATCAATGTCACCACTTCATCCATTCTTTCATGGCCACCGCCAAATATTACGATAACCGGGGCTTGGCTAAGCGGTGCTATGTAGTTTTTTCTGTGTCTACAGGTCTTCCAACCTGCCGATTTTTGAGCAACTAGATTTATTTCTTTTTTTGTAGGGTGTATATGTCGGTCGGAAGACTTGACATCGTGGAAAGATTTCAATATTCTGCGCAGAATTTGAAAGTCGATTCTAAATCATCGAGAAGCAAAAAGCCACCCCTTCGCAGAGGTGGCTTTACTATTCTATTCCTCGGAAAGACTAATGCACAACCATCACTTTCTTTCTGATGAGCGCGCCATCTTCTGCTCGAATTTCCACAATGTAAACACCACCTGCAAGGCCACTGGTGCTTACCGTTTTCGCATTTTTGCCGGCTGCAAAAAGCCCGACATCGTGCGAGCGCCCAATTTGATCGATCAACCGAACAGCTGCATCTGATTTGAGGTTAACGGGCAGTTCGATGGTGAACTCCTGGTCAGAGGGGTTTGGATAAACATAAACCTGATCTGCTGCTATTGGCTCAAAGCCAGTAATTGGAGGTGGCGGAGTGAGGTTGCGGAACAAATCTGCCTGATACACTTCTCTGGTTGTGTCTTGCAAGAAAACAACAACTGTCAATTTGTTGCTATAAAGTTGATCGGCTGTGAACTTAAACTTTTCGGTACCTCCTACTTTACCACCGGGGGCAAGTCGTACGAGGACATCTCTCTTGAAAGTATTTACAGGATACTTTGTTCCCAGTGCATCGGGAATTAACTTTTTCAACACATAGTTGAACTCCGTTTCGCCCGTAGTAATCGCTGCGGTGGGACGCTTACTAAGCAGTTGCGCTCTCGTAACCACATCCTCAAGAATACCAATGTGTAGTCTTGTGCTTGCGGGCAAATCGCGCGTTGGTTTTACGTACACTTCAACTTCCAACGTGTTGTCGGTAGTGTTGGTAGTTACTGCAGTCGTTAAGCTTCCGGCAGGTGTAAAATCAGCACTTGCCAGCTTCAACGTCTGTAGGTCATAGGCTGCTTGTCCCCAATCTTTGAAAAGGTCTGATCCATTTTTTTGCGAGTGAATCCCATCCAGGAAGGCATAAGGAACAGCGCTTACGTTGTAGTATAACGCCCTTGAACTTGGGTCTGCCGGGTTATCCAAATTGAATGGATCTTTGCCAACAAAACCTACGTGGTAATTAATGTTCACCAACTGCGTACTGTTTATATTATCATTAGTGAACTTGGTAATAAAATCAGCATCCGATTTTAGTGGTGTGTTTAGGGCTTCGTTGCCACCTGCATCTGTAGTCGTAAAGTTCTCAAATAGAATAGTGCGTGTGCGACTGCCTACTCTGATGCTATCGAGTTTGATGCCAGCTCCTTTCGCATTTTGTGCAGAAAGCGCAAAACGAAGTATAACTCTATTGTTGGCCAAAAAGACGCTATTACCCGTGTATGCTGCCGATGGCACAACGTTCGCCCCCCCAGCGGTGAGTGAGAAGTTAAACGTAGTGTTTGACCCTACCGATGTTACGTAGTACACTGTGTTGGTAGATACTCCGGTACCACCGGCTAATTTCGAGAACGTTACGGCATCACCGATATTAAAACCATGTGACGTTGCCGTGGTGACTAACCCCGTTGTGGTGGCAATTGAGGATACAGTTTTCAATATTAAGGGATCTGAGGGCTCGGTAACATCTTCAACCTTATGTTTCGGAACTGTATTTCCCAACAAGCCTGTCCAACCATAGCCTGAAACATTTCTAGAGTTTGTGTATCCAGTACCCGGGTTTGAAGGCAACGCTTTTTGATTGTACCAGAATAACCCCGGGGAATTATCTTCAGCGATGGTTCCAAGTACATCCCACCCCTTGGTTGGGTCAAAGATATTTTTTTGATCTTTTGAATACTGCATTACCAGCCCTTCCCCTTGGTCTAGTCCAATAAAGCTGTTAAACGATATCGCTGGTCTTGGGATGTTTGACAAATCTAAGCACGCAGTATAGAGCGCAGATCTTTCGTTTTGCTTGTAGGCTTTTGTGCTCCACTTCCCAGGTGCTGTCGGATCGTTCCACACCCATGACGAATTACCTCCTGGCTTAGGAGTAGCCCCGGTCAAGTCTAGCGCCAGCCAACCCCCATCATTCAAATCAAAGAACTCTGAAAAATCACCGGCTTGTGTGGCTACTTTCAGCGGTAATTGAACTATTGTTTTTGTTTTAGAAGCTGAGCATCCTACGTTGGTTGTCGTTGTCAATTTAACATCATAGGTTTTGGGTAGTGTGTATTTGGATGTTACCACTTTTCCATCTGGGTTATTTGGAAAGTTCACAAAAATTGTAGGCAACGTGTTGGCAACATTTGCTGTGTTAAAGCCTTCTTTAGAAGTCCCATTTCCAAATTCCCAAACAAAACGAGCCGAACTGGAGGTAGCGGGATCGGTAGTCGTTAGATCTGTGAATGTGATATCATCGCCCACGCAGTTACCCAAGAACGAAAAGTCGACATTGGGTATATCGCCAACTTTAACAGCAATGGTTTTAGGCCCAGGTATAGAACCCTGCGGCACGGCTTGTGGTATAGATGGGCAACCGACATCCGAAACCATCCTAAGCGTTACATTGTAGTTGCGAACATCGGCAAAGGTATGCGTGGGGTTATTCAATCGCAACGAATCAGGTTTTGGTGACGATGATTTTGAATCATCGAAATTCCAGGTATACTTAAAATTCGCATTACTTGACTGGGTAATTGCTACCCCATTCAATTTTGAGCTTGATGCATCGAAAATGATCTCATTATTCGAGCAAATCGCAAGTGTGTCAGAGGCATTTGGCGACTTCGTTCCCAACTTAACACTTCGAAATTTAAAATTAGCGATCGGATTGGGAGCAATTTGAATGTAGAATTTACCTGTTCCAATGGCTGGAGAATTATCATCCTGATAGGTGTATTCCACTCGAATTACTTTGTAGCCATTTAGGAAGGCAGTAGAGCTTGGTGTTAAAGTGGCCGTTCCATTGCTATTTGCGTTATCCGTAAAGCCGCTTCCAGTCAAAGGCGTATCGGTTTGATCATCGTAAAGCCTATAAAAAGCTTTCGATTTTCCGGGTGAAGCAGCCGGGTAGCCATTGAACAAGATATCACTTCCGCGTTCGCAGAAAACATAGATATCTGGCGATGATGCTGTGGCCGGCTTCTTAAAGAACTGACCGACCACCTCAATAACTGGAATAGCGGGAACAAACAATTCGATGCGCTGCACCAAAGGTTGAAACACTAACAAATCAGCATCATTCCGGAATTTCCCAATGAAATCAACACTACCGAGTGAACCTCCCTTATAGTATGTTTGCCCTTGGGGTGAAGTTGCCTGAAAGTGTACGTATGGATCTTTATCTATTCCCCCGGTCACTCTTTTTGCATTCAAGATATGCGAGAAGTCCCATTTGTAGTCTCTCTCTATGGTTCCGTTGCTGTTAGTTCTGGTAGCACCCTGTTGAACCAACACACTATCCAGCTGAGCTTGCCATGCGGCATCTTGGATGATTTGTGACTCACGGGTGGGCACTACCGAAAATGTTTTTATTTCTTTTGGGATCTTCAGCACCATTTGTTCCATGGAGTAGCCCGCAATATCTTTAGCCGCCAATGTTTGTGCCGATTTGTTCACGGGCGCACCTTTGTCCGGTGCGTCAACATCCTGTGGTGTTTTATAGTTAGGATTCTTGACAGCTTGCTTTGGCCCAAACACCGGAATCGTCAGTTTCGGAATGATTTTGGTATTGTCATATACTAAATACTGTTCTTTCTGACTCAAAAAACACCCATTCAAATCTGTGCGGGTCATGGTAATATCAAAAGCCACATCCTTGCTTACCCCGCTAAGGCTAAGCACATCGTCAGTCACGCCCGCCCCGCTGAAGAAACTAGCGTTGTAATCGTTGGAGGGGGTAATTTTGGGGATCAATCTGACGACATTTCTATTGCTCAGATCAGGATCAAGAAAGTTATCTGGAATAGAAGTAACAACGCTGTTGATGCCAACACTGGAGCCAAAATTGTTAAACTGAGTGTAGCGGTTGGTAAATGCCTGAGGTGCCAACGCGCTGGCGCGGATTGTTGCAAGCCTTTCCAAGTCTCCATAATTGGCCAGTCCGGAACCGCCAAATCGTATGATTTCTCCCGAAGAACTCACGCTCGAGGGCGCAATCCGCATGCTGGAAACAATTAGCCGGTCATCAGACGAACTCCCTGCGTTTTCGAACGTTACCCTCAACAAGGTGCTATTGATAAACTTGAATGTTGGAAGTTGTTCACTCCTGTAGGCTCCGTTAGTTAACGCAACTGAAGCGTTGACCGCCAAAGTAAGTGACGTGTTATTGGCAATGGCCGCCACAACACCAATGGTGGTTCCAGAGGAATTTTTAAGGATGTGGCCCGGTGCCAGTTGGGTTAAGAAAAATGTACCGCTGCCGGTTACCGTTGTTGACGAGGTACTTGCCGTGATAGTACCCGTGCGGGCAATGGTAAAGTCTGCTCCCACCTGTTCGATCGTTGGAGCGTAGTCAATATCAAAGGTGAACCCTGCGGGCAGAAGGATGTTGAAGTTTTGGGTTCCTGTGCCCCAAGTTGCGTTGGTGCCTGTTGAATTGCTCTCTCTCAACACAATAGGTTGCGACACCACCGAAAAACTTCCCGGGCAAAGTTGGAAGTTGGGTGTAGCGTTGGCTCCGGTAGGGGTAAATTGCGAAAATGTGAAAGTGGGCCCTGTTGCGCCAGCAGTGAAATTGGGCGAACTTCCAAAAACGCCCGAAGATGGTCTAGGAAGGTCAGGCGCATCGTTTTCAGCCACGATCCATACCTGGTGCCCTGTGCCCGTAAAGCTACCGGTTGCCGTAAAATACTGGAGGTTCGGAGCAAGCTGATCAATTGCAAACGTGCCTGAAGACAATTTCCCGCCATACGTCCCTGACTTCACCTGAATAGCGGTTGGCGCTGGGCTGGCGCCACTTGGCAGAATAAGGTAATAGCCTTTGCCCTTCTGGTCAAACGATGCATTCAGCGAGGCAAACGTTGGTGTGGCTTCGTATTTTGTTGCATCCGTAGAAACCATTGCAGGCGGCTTGTTCGATGCAATCTTGAAATAGTAAATACCTTTATAGGTGATGCCACCGTAAAGATTCAGTTGATCATCGGAGAGTCCTTCACCTGTTTTGGTATTCGGGTCATATTTTCCCTGAGCCAATGTCACATAGTACACGGAGTCTGGTCGAAGTGCTACCCCGTCCGGGATTTTGAAATTCATGGTTTTCACCGGTGGGGTATTGATGATTGCAGTTTCACTGTCGAATATGCCGTTGGTGGCTTCGAGAGTGGCCACAAGTGTATTGGAGTTGTAGTAATACAACTTTGCCACTTTATCGAATGTTACTACGGGCACATCAAAGGTCAGCCCGATAGATGTAATTCCCTTGCTCACATTCAAAGTGCCTGTTGGCGGCACACAGCTCGCCCCAACCAACAAGGGTGGTCTTGTGGAGGCAAAGCTGTACTCCCTGCCCGTTACAGTCACTTTTGCGCTTCCCTGCGTAATCTCGATGCGATTGTCCCCCTGGCCAAGGTCTACCAACCTGGGCGTTATCTTCGGGGTATTGTTCGATGCTGTCACATCGATGTCTGTCTCAAGGAAGTAGGTGACGGTTGCCGGGCTGCTGCCGTCTGGGTACAATGGGCGGTCAGAAGTAGTAAATGCGACTTTCACGCGGTCGAAGTTTCCTGAGCCTGGTACTGATTCAATCTCTGTTAACGTGGCAAACGCACTCACATTGTCGGCAGAGACGCGGGCCGAATCCGCCCTTTTTTCAAAAACCTTAAAGTTCTTAAAAGTGGTTCGGGTGGCTGTTCTGTAGGGGGTACTAAATTCAAAGGTCAGCGATTTCAGCAAGGGCTGGTCACTTACAAAGTGATTAGGTTTGAGAAAGACACCAAAAATCGTAGTGTTCACGTTTCCACCTCGTAAACTGGCCGAGGTAGGCTGGCCACTTATAACTTTAATTGCGCTCACACTGATCACATTTATAGGGACGCACTGCTTTGAGTTACCAGATAGGTTATTGGCACTTGTGAGGCCGTTGGAGGTTACGGTGAGCGTACCGATGCCCCACGTGTTATACTTCATGCCCACCAAATCCAACACACCGTTTGTAAACGTTGCTGTTGCTGAATTTCGAACAGGCCCTGCCGGAGCGCTCAAAACATAGGGGTAATTGAAATCTGTGTCGAGGTTGGCAAACTTATCCCGTGCATGTACAATTCCGGTAGAATACCCGGTTGAAGTATTAATGTCTTCATCAACACCGGCAAAGATGCTCGGTTGCGTTACAAAATCGAGGGAGGTGGCAACCACATTAACCTGATTTGTTGGAGATGTTGCCCCTCCATTAATACCACCAATGAACAAAGGGTTGGTAAAGTTGAAAAATCTTGAGCCAGCAGACCAGGTTACTGACGCCACTTTGAATGTGACCTGATCTCTATCCAAGCCGATAACACTTTGAAAAGTTCCGCGAATCGAGAAGGTGTTCGTTGATCCATCTGCAGCTTGAATGGATAAACCACTAAAAGTGACGGATGCAGAGGCTGGTTGGTCGGAGCTAACTTTGTTTCCGCTGTTGTCATACAAAGCGAGCGTCCTCAAGTCAGTTGTGCCTGCTCCGGTAAGGTCAAAGGTAATACTAGAGATACGGGTAAAGGCTTTATCGGCATCCACATTTGCTTTGTAGGCACCGGCAGTAACAGCAACGGCCGCGTTGGCGGATAATGTAAGAGATGTGTTACTTGCAATGGAAGCGACAGTTCCGATTATTGCACCTGCAGAATTTTTGATTAATGTACCCACCGAAAGTTCGGTGGTGAACAAAGTTCCAGTTCCCGTAACGGTTGCCGAAGCAGTGTTCGCGTTGATTGAACCTGTACGGGAAACTTCTCCATCAGTCAAGATCAATTGCGCCAACTTTTCAACAGTTGCATCGGCCACGCTCGGTAGTGAAGCCGCCTGCTGATTGACTAGATTGCTATAGACTTGCGCACTAAATGTGGGATCAAAATAAACATACGAATCGGTAGACGAAAAGATGTTGATAGCCGTAGAGGTACCCGTTATTGGGCCTGTACCGACCATGGTAATACTGCCGTCCGCATTTTGCGTTGATCCGGTTGTTTGATATTGAAAATTGGTATCGAACGTAAACGTACCTCCCGAAAATGGTTGAGTGTTCGGGTTGTTGGTAAATGCTAGGCCATTAGCCACTCCGAAGCCACTTATCGCTCCTGTATAGTTCAAATCACGATTGCCATTTACGTCCACCGCTTCAGCACCTATGGTTCCACCGAATGGATCATAAATGCTTCTGGAATTAGGGAATGGCAGCGAAGGAACAGAGGTAAATGGCAGTGTCAAGTAATTGATTTTTGAGGCCACCACATTTACTGTATTACCAGATGGAGTAATTGCCGTGCCTGACGCAAGTAAAGTACCATTTGCATCGGTCAATACATCGGCAGTGGTCTGCACATCGAATCCAAATTTGAGCCCATCGATGGTGATCGGAAGGGGTGAAGTCAGCGTGGTCTTCAGCCAAATACTTAACGTGTATGTTTTTGTGCTTGTACCAGGTGTTGTTGGACTGTCATTGATATAACCCAACTGACCAGGCCCAAAGAGAATTCCACTAAAAATAATCGATGTTGCAGTCAGTGCAGAAGGGGTGACATCAAAGTCAATCGTCTTATTGTTGGCTGGATTGCCGTCACTTAAGATGGCACCAGCAATTGCATTTCGCCAGTCTGCCAGACCGGCACTGTTAACTAACGCAGACGCATTTTGTTTGAAGGTAATCTGTTTTACAAGAGTAGGATTTCCATCATTAGGTGCGTTCGCATCATCTGTAACGACAAATGAAAATACCTGAGTAGCACCGGTAGAACCTCCGCCCGCCACTGCCGTGAACGCGGTTGAGGGAACCGGCCCGATGGCTGATGCCGTACCGATAGTGCTGGAACTACCCACTTTCACTTCAAATACACTGCTTACGGCCGCTGTGGGCACAACGCTATTGGCATTGGGTGTGGCTGATGTTACCGTGATGGCAGCGCCCACGCCTACGGTCGTGAGCCTCATGTCGCCAAATCCAAAGTTCTGCCCTGCAACAGCGGTAATAATACCGCCATTGCCAACCGGGACGTTGCTCCTAAAAGTTGTAGGCTGATTACTACTGCTGACGATTGAAGTTGTTGTCGTCACTGGGGCAACATAATCTAGGTCTCTATTATTACGAATGTCGAGCGCTTCCACTACTGGGACACCACCTTGCCCCGGATCAGACAATGGCACGTTAACAAGGTAATTGATAGGTGGTTGAGTGGTAAACGAAAGTTTGGTGGCAAAGACTTGGAAGGTGCCATTTGCAGTTCCTGAATTAGCACTTTCGCCAGTTGGCATCGTACTTCCTGTAGCGTTAAACGTTATGTTGGGATTCCTGATGATGTCAAGAACTAGCTTAAGATTATCAGCTGTGGCTGGTAAAGAACCACCTAGCAACGGTGTTTTAAGTGTGATACTGAGGGTATATGTTTTTGGACTACTATCCACCACGTTTCCAAGATCGCCAGTTGAATTTGGGATATTGTTAAATGTAAGATCGGTAGTATTGAGTATTCCAGAGGGACTAGAAGTGGAAGTAATGGTCTGGGAATTAGCACCAGAGGTAAGCTTTGCGGAAGCTATCAAATCTTGAAAATTTCCAAATTGATTGTTTAAATTCGGAGTGAACTTTATACTCGATATTTTGGTAGCTGCTCCATCCCCTCCGGCTCCTCCATCGTCCGTAACGGTGAATGAGAATACGTTAATATCGCCTGCCGCAATAGAAGAGATATTTGTAATCCCTGATCCGGCAGTAATGGTGGTAGCGTTTGAGTAATTTACAGTAATAGGTGTGCAAGCCACGAAGCCAGCCCCAGAATTTGAATTGATGCCGCCACCAGTTAGCGTGAGCGTTCCATTAAAAGATCCAGCGTTTTGGTCTGTGTATTGAAAATTAGGTGATAAACTATTAAAGTCGATTATGCCAGCGACAGGGGTTAACGTAAGAGAAGCCGTGTTTCCCGGGTTCATGTTTATTGAACTGGCGTTCGTTACCGAAACGTTCTTGGCAATGCCAGTAAAGTCAATATCCAAATTGCCATTTGCATCTTGTGCTTTAACAATAGGCCTAGTGGCAAAATTGGTAAGAACCAAATGAGTTGTTGGAGCAGGCTGTTGAGTAAAAGCAAGACCTGTAGCAATTACGTCAATCTTATTGCCAGTCGTACTTCTGATTGTTGAAGACGTTGAAATTCTTGAAGTCTGGGAAGGTGTAGTTACATAAGTGAAACTTGTATTGCCATCAACCAAAAAATCAAAAATCTGATTGTCCGCAACCTGTGATGCTCCGCCTGTAAATGGATTTTTAAGTCTTACGCGCAATTGATACTCCTTTGTTTCATTATCATCTAGTTCGCCCGGGGCGTTGGTTGTTGTCGCTAAATTAAATGTAATAGAATTTAGTCCAACAGAAGACGAAAGAATCGGACTAGAATTATTCTCAGTAATTTCTCTCAATTCTCCTTCTTGAATTATATCGCTCCAATTATTAGGGCCGGTTGAGTTGGTTCCTCTTTGTATGACTATTGAAGATATTTTAGTACGGGCGTTATCTCCATTTGCTGCACCGTTAGAAACGAGATTATCTTCTACTATCTTAAATGAGAAGTTAACAGCCCCAAAGGAAGTTGCTAATGAAGAAATAGTGGCCGGAGGTGCGGTTGACCCTGCGATAACAGCTCCTGTACTTGCTGTATTTGTAATCGTTGAAACGGTAGGAATAGTAGCAACGGTATGATAGTCAACGTTGTCGGCTGCGGTATTGCTGGCTAGTGCATACGGAATAATCAAAAAGTCATAGTTCTTTCCAGATAACAAAGTTGTAAATGTGTAACTTGTAGAGGCAACAGGTACATTAATTGCTCCGTTTCCATCACTAAAATTAGTATCATCGGTTACCAATGCTCCGTCTCCGTATGTTGCATAACTTCCGTTAGTATCCAGATCAGTTTGGCCCTTTACTAGAATTAGATAATTTGTAGCACCAACAGCGGCTGAAGACCAGCTTACTGTTGCAGAATAGTTATTCAGGGCAGCAGTTGTAGCCGCAAAACCACCCACATGAGTAGTGGGAGAGGGCAGTACGATACTATAGGTTTGACCTCCAGAAAATACTCCATTCCCTGCACCCGCTCCACCCGTTGGATTCGTGGCTGCGTCAATAACAGTATTATTAACGTCTGGAAAATTAAGTCTCAAAGTTCCCGTGCCGGAATATGAACCGACAGTAACCGTATAAGTTGTTGCGTTTACCTGAGTCACACTGGTTACTGTAGCTCCTGTTATTGAACCAGTGGTGGTGATTGAGCCGATTAATGGAAAATCAGTATCGTCTACCCCCGTAACTGCCTCTGAAAATGTCACCGTAAAATTGACATTCGAAGCGGTCGTGCCGAACGTGCTTGTAGACCACGGAGTGGTTGTACTCGCTCTAGTTATAGAACTTACTAAAGGCGGGGTGTTATCGATCAAGTATTGTGCTCCTGAATTGAACAAGACAGTATTTTGATTGCCATTCGCATCAATAATCGCGGCTGTTGCAGGTAAATTAATCCGGAATGTTCCATCTCCTGTAATGGGTGTACCCACCGTCCCAACTGTCACCGTATAACTTAACCCACTGCCAGATAATGCGATTGGCACACTACCTACATTTAATGTACCAGAAAGAACCTCTGGAACAAAATGGGTAGATAAAAGGCCTGTGACTGCCTCGCTAAAAGTAACGGTAAAGGTGACCACATCCGCATTAGTAGTAGACGCAACCGGTGTGGTTCGTACAATGTTAGTTACAACAGGACGCTCTGTATCAACATTGAAAGTATTTGAATTTGCCGAGAGTATGGCTGTGTTCCCGTTTGCTCCTGCTACATTATCTCGGCCTCCGGAAGCAGTGGCAAAAACTCCGGACACTAATTGCTCAAATCCATCGTGAGTGGCATCGATGGTATACGTATTCCCTCCAGCCCAAGTGCCCGCGGGCAACGGATTGAACCTCGTACTACCGGTAACAGAAACGGTAGGGTTTACTGCCGTATTCATCGGTTTATCGTACGTAACTACAATACGGAGCTTGTTTAAGTTATTTTGCGTGATTAACGTTAGGGCTGGCGGAGTTTGGATAGAGGTAGTAACCGTTGCTAAAGGCTTCTTGTTATCTAAAAGAAATCCCGATGCTGATGTGTAAGTTACATTCGAGACAGCATTGCCACTAACATCTTGCGGGTCGGCTGCCGTAATCCTTGATTTTACATTTGAAAAAGTTTCCTGAGGAGAAGCTCCGTGCACCAACGTAGTTGTGTAAGTGTCTTGAGCTAAGTTCCAACTACCAAGTGCTTGCAATCCCCATGTACCTTGATCAAACGAAATAACTGGATTAAAGCCAGTTGTTTTCATCGGCTCACTAAACACGACAACAACAGTTTGAGTGAGGCTTGATTCATAAATAGGATTAACATTATTTGTCATACTTACAATAGTCGGAGCGGTGGCATCCAAAGTAAGTGCAAGTTGGGCACTACTTGCCCCAACGTTTCCGGCCTGATCAGTTACGCGGGCAGTGATATTTTTTATTCCATCTGCACCAGGCAAAGTAACGCTGGTAAAAGTAAATCCTCCTGACACTTCACCAGATGTTAGTGTTTTTGTTCTGGAGGGGATAAAGGGAACTCCATCAACTAAAATTTCCAGTATATCTCCTGCAACAGCTCCTGTTGACGTAAGGCTTCCCACAGCGATACTAAACGTACCATTTTCGCTCGTGTTGATAAGTGGACCCGCTGCAGCGGTAGGGGCAGCAGATGGTGCAGTAGGCGCTGTAACGTCACGAGTT
>VYLR01000169.1_pt1 | contig 16469 bp, 14 predicted proteins | sample 5114291 | NCBI WGS metagenome assembly VYLR01 (sample SAMN12291774, study PRJNA351875) | freshwater metagenome | isolation source: freshwater lake | place: USA: Michigan, Lansing Lake | collected 2013-08-14
ATCTGCAGGCTGCCGTGAATGATGCGCTCCTGCTCGTCCTGCAGCGGCTGCACGGTGAGCAGGGTGTCCACGAACAGGCGGTAGCCGCGCGGCGTGGGAACGCGGCCGGCCGAGGTGTGCGGGCTGGTGATGAAGCCCAGGTCCTCCAGGTCGGCCATCACGTTGCGGATGGTGGCGGGGCTCAGTTCCAGACCCGAGATGCGGGCGAGCGAGCGCGAGCCGACCGGCTCGCCGTCAGCGATGTAGCGCTCGATCAGGGTCTTGAGCAGCAGTCTTGCGCGTTGGTCCAGCATGGAGGCTCATTCTATGAATGCCGCGCCGCTTTGGGGGAATACCGGCGCCGCCGCCGGCCCCGCCTGCCGTCAGGCGGCGGCGCTTTGCTGGCGCGGATGTTTCACCAGTCCCTGTTGTATGGACCTGCAGGAGCAAGGGGCCGATGACCGCGCTCACCAGGTCTCTCGAACGGCTGACTCATATGGGGCTCAGCCGTCGTACAAGAACCGCGCCAGGCGCGGGGGTTGCCGGCCTCGCGTCACCCGATGCGCGCGGCGTAGGCGTCAGCCGCGAGCGCACTGGCGCGGCAGACCCCACGCAGTGCTGTCACCGGCACGTGCACGCCGCGGGGCGGTGGGGGTCAGTTCATCCGCAATTCTCCAACACCTCCTGCGAAGCCGCATCCGCACGTCCGCGCAACGATCGACACTTGCGCGCCGATGCCGCCGTGCACATCGGCCACATCTCTTGATGCGGATTGAGATGCGTCGACCCGCGCGAATGCAGATATGCCACTGCCCGTCGCCGCGCCGATCCAGCCCCGCGCCGGGCAAAGCGCCTGTCAAACCAACTACCGGCGCTGCAGTAGCGCCGCCATGGCGGCGCAAACAAACCGTAGGCCCGCGGATCAGTATCTGTGCTGCGCCGCGAGCGCGGCGCCTTCGACCATTGCGGCAAACTTTGCGTAGACGATGTCCTCGTCCACCACGCCGAAACCCGCAAACGTGCCGAAGCCGCAGTCGCTGCCGGCAATCACCCGGTCCGGACCGACGATCTGGGCGAATCGCAGAATGCGCTGGGAGATCAGCTGAGGGTGCTCGACGAAATTGGTCGTCGAGTCGAGCACGCCGGGGATCAGCACCTTGTCGTCTGGGATCAGGTGTTTCATCTCGGCAACGGTCTGCCACTCGTGCGCGTGGCGCGGGTTTGCCGTTTCGAACAGCAGGCCCTGGGGCTTGGCCTTGAGGACCGTTGGCAAGATGGTGCCGAGAGGCACGTCCTTGTGATGCGGACCCTCGTAGTTACCCCAGCAAACGTGCATCCGCACGCGGTCGGCCGGAATCGCCGCCAGCGCGAAGTTCAGTGCCTCGACATGCTTCTCGATGCGCGTAAGGTACGCCTTCTCATCGAGATCCGCGTACATCATGTGACGACCGAGCCCCAGGTCGGGCGAGTCGACCTGCAGGATTAGGCCGGCATCCACGATCAGGTGGTACTCGTGGCGCAGGGCGAGGGCCAGGGCTTCGAGGTACTGGTCGTCGTCAGCGTAGTGGATGTTCGGCTGAAACAAGGCGACCACGCCGGGCGCTGCCGAGTTCATGAACATGCCGTGGGCTCGGTGCTTGGCGGCAGCGGCCTTCAGATGCGCAATGTCCTTCCGCAGGGGATCGAGAGTACGCACCTGGATCGGTCCCACGCAGCACGGCCGACGGTAGCTCGGCGTGCCGCCCGAGGACGCCAGCCGCTTCATGAAGCCCGGAAAGTCGAGCAGGTCAGCCGGCGTCCGACGCGGGCTGTCGCCGTCAAACCCGGTGTAACGGTCCTTGATGTAGGTGGCGTAACTGATCTTGCTCATCTCCCCGTCGGAGACAAAATCGATGCCGACGGCCACCTGGCGCCGCACAACGTCGTCCACGGCCTGCGCCATGGTGGCATCGAAATCGGCGTCGTCGACGGGCTCTCCTCGCTCGCGCGCAAAAATCCGGTCGACGACCGCCTGCGACCGCGGCAGCGATCCGACGTGGGTAGTCTTGAAGCCGGGGGGCGTCATCGCGACCATTCAATCCACGTCGTCAAGCGGCCGTTGCAGGTCGAACCAGGCTGCTCAGTACATGTTGTAGGAAAGTCGCAGGCCGAAGGTCCGCGGTGGCGCCGCGCTGATCTGCAGCGCACCACCACCACCCCAAACGAAGCGGTTGATGATCTGTTCATCGGTGGCGTTGTCGACAAACGCTTGCAGTGCGAACTTGTCGTTGGCGCGCCAGTTGAGCTTCAGATCCACCTTCGCGTACGAACCCTGCTTCTCGATCTCGGCATTGGCGGGCTGACCGTAGTAGCCCCCCGAGAACGTGACAGCCACGAGCGGCGTCAGCGTGCCGCCGAAGGGTGCCGGGAACTCATAGCGGGCCGAGATCGCGCCCTGATAACGCGGCGAGTACGGCAAGCGCTTGCCCGACAGGTCGCAGCCGAATGCTGCCGCAGGCTGTCCGGTTCCGCCGGTGCCGGGCACCACGCCACAGTTGTAGCCCGGTGCGAACAGACGTCGCTGGCCTGCCGGCGCGATCACTACGCCGTTGGAGTCGGTCTGCGGCGAGGTCGAGGCTGGATCGGCCACCAGGATCGAAGTGCCGAAGGGCAGAGCCACATCGGGGAAACTGGTGTACTTGGCTTCCAGCAGCGACAACGAGCCGCCAAGCGTCAGCGCGCGGGTGGCGCGCCACTGCGACTCGAACTCCAGGCCGTCCGCCTTGGCGCGCGCAGCATTGAAAATCGTGGAGATCGTGGTCGCACCCACGGGGACCTGGCGCTGCTCCTGCAGGTTGCTGTAGCGGTTGGAAAATGCTGCGACGTTCAGCTGCAGGGTATTGCCGAGGAAGCGGTTCTTCGAGCCAACCTCGTAGGCGGTCACTTCCTCCGGCTGGAAGGTACGCAGGGCGGCGATCGCCTGGCCGGAGTTGAACCCGCCCGAACGGAAGCCGGTCGACACAGACGCGTAAACGAGTTGCGTTCGGTTGATCTGGTAGTCAACGGCGACGCGCCAGGTCGTCTTGCTGAACGTGGCGTCGTCGTACGTCGCCCCGTAGAGGATATTGGTGCCCGGTTCGCAGTTGAACCCACGGACCGCGTTGGAGCCCACGCAGTTCGAGACACCCGGGGCACCGAACGCCGACGTCGGCGGCAGCGGTGTACCGAGGCCGATCTGGGTACCGTCCGGCAGGCCCGCACCGGTACGCGGCAGCACCGAGTTGGCGTTGGCGAACTTGAACGACTTCTTGTCCCGGGTGTAACGGGCACCGGCGGTGGCGGTCAGGGCGTCGGTGAGCCGGTAGCTGGCCTGCGCGTACAAAGCGGTGGACTCGGTCTCCGGTAGCTGCTGATCGAAAAAGCCCGCGCCATTCTGTGCCAAGCTCAGCGGCGCGCCGATTGCTGACGATCGGATCGTGCGAGGCAGTTGCTGGTTGATAAACGTACCGGTCAGTTCGTCCTTGAAGTAGTACGCGCCCCCAACATAGCTCAGCGGCCCGCCGCCATCAGACAAGATCTGGAACTCCTGCGACCATGTCTTAGCTTCGGTGTTCTGGTAGTCGATCGCGATGGTCGAGGCAGAAAAGTCGGAGTCCGAAGTGCGCTCAGCTTTGAAGTCGGCGTAGCCGGTGATCGACTTGATCGTGAACGAGCCGAGCTTGTAGGCCAGGTCCAGACCGATGTTGCGATCGGATAGATCGAGGAAGCTGCGGTAATCGTTGTCGACGCGATAGGCGTTGCCCGCCTTATGGAGCGGGATACCGAGGTCGACACCAGTACCGATCGCGCCGACGCCTGTGCCGGCGCCTGCGCCCTGGGTACGCACGCAGTCGTTCACCGCGTCGCGATTGCCGGGCCGCGGGTTGATGATGGCCAGCGACGAATTGAAGAGTTGCTGGCAGGACGGTGTGTGAACATAAGTGCCGGCCTGCTTGTAGCCGAAAGCCGATCCGCCGTTTCCACCTTGCTCGGTGGCGTCGATGCGGAAGATCGCCGTCAGGTCTCGCAGCGGCTGCGATTTGAAGGACAGTCGCACGAACTTCTGATCCTGATCGAACAGACCCGCGCCGGAGTTGAAGTCGTTCTCGACCCACGGATCGGCGCTCTCGATCGCGCCCGCAAATCGCAACGCCATCGTGTTCGACAGCGGTGAGTTGAATACCGCTTCACCGCGGACACGGGAGAGGCTTCCGCCAAGGAGGCTGCCGCCGATTTGTGTTTCGGTCTCGTCCGGCTCGTTGGTCGTTATGGCTATGTTTCCGCCGAATGTGTTGCGACCGAACAGCGTCCCCTGCGGACCGCGCTGGATCTCGACCCGGCGCACATCGACGAACGGAGCCATCGCCTGCTGCGCGCGCGAGCGGTATACGCCGTCAACGAAAAAGCCGATGGTAGTGTCGGCGTTGACAGCCACGTTCTCGGTGCGGACACCCCGGATGGCGGGCCGCGCATCGGTACCCGACCGCCCGAACGTGAACCCTGCTGACATGCCTTCCATCTGAGACAAGTCGGTGATGTTCCTCTCGGCGAGCGTCGCACCTGAGACGCCGGTCACCGACACGGCGACGCGCTGCTGATCCTCGACCCGCCGGTTGGCGGTGACGGTCACGCGCTCCAATTCCGCTGTCTCTTTGGCCTGGTCGGCCGCCGGTGCCTGCTGAGCAAACGCGCTGGACGCAGGCATGGCAATGGCTGACAGAGCGAGGGCGACAGCGGTGACGGCGGGTCTGCGAGTGAAAGCGAGCATCGAGGGAGCCTCCGGTGCGATCATCGAGGACCACGGGGCGCCAGGCCCCGCGTTTATCGGGAGTAATGAGTCTGCAAGCAGAGCCGCCGCTTTTGCAAGCGTATGCAAACCGTATGCAAAGTAGCTGTTGCGTCGTTCGATACAGGGCATTTCCGCGCTGCAGCGCTGCGTGAGTCGGGCGGTGCCGGCTGGTGGGGGCCGCGGCCTCGCATCGGCTGCAAATCGAGGAGCAGGGTCTCCAGGGCGACGCTAAACACAACGACATAAGTAACGCAGCATCACGAAGCTCGCCATCGACTTCATGGAGCTGCCATGCGCAAGCTGGAGATCGCGGATTCTGGGGTGATGCAGTTGGCGATCCGGGAAGAGATCAATCGCAGCGGGGAGGCTCGCTACGACCATCGGCTGCACGGGTTGCTGTTGGTCAGCAGCGGTCGATCTTTCAACGAGGTCGGCGCCCTGTTCGGTGAGGCCGCCACCACCGTTCAGCGGTGGGTGCACCGGTTCGAAGAGTCCGGATTTGCGGGCCTGCGAGAAGGTGAGCGCACGGGGCGGCCGCGCTCGCTGGACGAACGCAGCTGGAGGCGCATCGAGGCGGACCTTCGCAAGCCACCCGCGGCCTTCGGTCTGCAAGCCAACCTCTGGGACGGTCCCGTGCTGTCCGAGCATCTGCGGCGCCACTACGGGGTCGCGCTGGGCGTTCGTCAGTGCCAGCGTTTGTTCAGGCAGATGGGCTTTCGGCTGCGCAAACCGCGGCCGCAGGTCGCACAGGCTGACCCGGTGGCGGTGTCGGCGGCAAAAAAAACTCCGCCCCCTGGCAAGGCGCGACGACGTTGACCTGTGGAGCGCAGACGAATGCCACTTCCAGCAGAACGGGTCGCGTTGTCGCATGTGGATTCCTCCAGAAAGCAAGGACCCCGTGGTCAGGCACGCACCGACGCGAAAGTCCGTGGCTCGCTTTGGCGCCGTCAACCTGAGTACCGGGCGCCTGGTGACGTCGTTCTGCCCGGTCTTCAACGGCGAGACGTTCGAGGCCTTCGTGCGTCGGCTGCTGCGCCATCGGCGCCCAGGCCGACGCATGATCATCGTGCTGGACAACGCTGCGTACCACCACGCACGATCGCTCAGGCCGCTGCCGCAAAAACACCGTCGGCACCTGGGCTTGTTCTTCCTGCCGCCATACAGCCCGCAGCTTTCAACCATCGAACGGGACTGAAAGCTCACCCGGCGGCTGGCTACCTACAACAGGTACTTCTCAACGTTGCCCGCATTGCTGGATGCGGTCACGGCCTGCTTCCGCCAGTGGCAGAAGCCGAACGAGAAACTACGCCGGCTATGCTGCATTACTTAAGACGTCTTGTTTAGTACCGAATGTCCGCCCGCGCACCCCGCGCTGCGGCTTGCAGCGCCTGCGTGATCACGCTGGTCGTGACGTTTGCAAAGTAGCGGGCGCCCCAGCTGCCGTAGCGATGCTCGTCGTCGGGCGTCAGCGCCAGCGTTCCAGCGCAGTTGTGTGCCGCCGCCGTCACTTCGATCACGCTTCGGATCGCATCCTGAACGGGCGGATCCTTCCACCGTGGGCCGTGTCCCATAGCGTGGGAGAGATCGTTGGGCCCGACGAAGACCGCGTCGACCCCGGGCACGGCGGCGATCTGCGCCGCGTTCCGTACGCCGAGTGGCGATTCGATCATGACGATCAGCGCAATCGACTGATTGCTTAGCGCGGTGTGGCCGGCACCGCCGAAAGCGCCGTAGCCGGCGGCACGGGTCGAAAAGGCGCTACCGCGCATGCCCATGCCGCCCTCGGCGGGGTAGCGCACCCGCTGCGCAAGACGCGCGGCCTGCTCCGGCGTCTCCACCATGGGCACTTGGACGCCGCTTGCGCCCATGTCAAGGACGCGCGGGATGTCAGCCTCAAAGCAGCGGACGATCGGGACAATGCCGCTGGCGCGCGCTGCGCGCAGCATGTGCTCGGTGGTCTGCAGATCTGCACTACCGTGCTCGTTATCGATGATGACGAAGTCGAAACCCGCGTATGCACACATCTCGACAATGGCGGGCGATGGCAGGCCGTTGAAGATGCCTCGCAGGGTCCTGCCGGAGGCGAGCATCCCGGGGAGGCGGCCATCGAGGGGGTGCTGGGAAACTGGGTTGTCGGCCATCATGCCCTCGGGCGTTGTTCAGGGTTGGGCGCGCAGCACGAACCGCAGTGGTGCTACGTAGCCGTTCGCATCGATCGCCAGGTCGGCCGCAGCCGCGTCGCGAGTCACCTGCGGATCCCATTCGATGGTCTTGCGGTGGTCGCCTGCCGTCATGACGAGAACGAACGCGTCTGCGGTGCCGGTATTTGCAAGGTGGCGCCAGGCACCGCTGGGCACCGCGTAGCTGTCCCATCCGGCCTCCGCGCCGCGCAATGTGTAGCGCGCCGTACCGTCACTGGCCTCGATGGCCAGCTCGATTTGACCGCACGCCGCGAGCAGAACCTGCTTGTCGGCCAACCGGTGCCGCGCCACGCCCGCCCGTGGCGGAATCTTCATCCACTCCAGCGATACGCCATGCGGGTTCATCACCGGCGCAGCCAGCTCCCGGTCTTGGGCGATGCCCATACCGATGACCGCAGACAGTTGTGCGCCTCCGCCGGGAAGCGTCGAGTCGAGCAGGCCGTGGCGGGACCAGCGGAGGGCTTCGCGGCGTACGATGCGGCTGCTCATTGCTTCGAGCGACCAGCGAGGCAGCGACTGGATTTCGGCGAGCGTCATCGGCTCGAACAACGGCGTCCCGGGTGGCAACTGATCGCCCCGGCTCGAGTCGACAATCTCGTGGCGCGCAGTCAACTGCACACCACGAGCTGCCGCCGCCTCGATCACTGTCGGGCCCCAGAGAATGCCGCCGGTGTTGTCGCCGCCAAGCGCGGTGAACAGGAATCCGTCGTCGACGCCGACATTGGTGAAGCCGCGGTAGATCCACGTCGGCACGGTCACGATGTCCCCCGCGCCGATCTCGGCTGACTGCACGTCGGGATCGAAGCCCCACTCGATACGCCAGCGACCGCGGGTGCAGATAAACACTTCGCAGGTGAAGTGCATGTGGGGAGGATTCGTCTTGCCGTGCGGCAAGTTCACACCGCCCACCTGAAATCCATGCGGCTCGCGCAGGTTAACGGGCTGGTTCGGGTTCTGCGATACCCCGGGGCCGATCAGCGCATAGTTGTACTTCGGCGTGCACTCGGGCAGGCAGTAGTCGATGAACGCTTCGGTGCTTGAGCGCAGCGCGCTGAAGGGAATGAAGCGCCGGTTGAGCTCGTCGACGGAAAGCATATGTGTTCCCTGCATCTTGTGCGCGGTCGGTGTTCGATGGCCCTTGGCCGATCAAGGGTCGGGCGTCGCCTGCGCTGGGGTCGCGATCCACGCGCGAGGCGAGGCGTTCAGCGCGGCCGGACGCTCCAGCGGTATGAAATGGCCGCAGCGGGCGAAGGCGTCCCAATGCGCCCGCGGATTGGCGTGCGCCAAGCGCTGCTGCAGCGCCGGGGGACAGAGCTGGTCCCCGACGCCGCTCACGATCAAGGCGGGGCCGGCGAACCGGCTCCACAGGGCGAGCACGCTGTCGCGGGTTGCCCCCCAATCGAACTGCTCGCGTGCGGCGCGCGTAGACATTGCGAGTGCCATCTCACGCACCAACGGTGAATGGCGTCGTCGCTGGGTGGGGCGGTGAAAGTACGTCGGCTTGACCTGGCGCGCAACCGCGGCAGGCCCTTGGCTGCACCATAGAAGCCAGTAGTACCGACGGCGGCGGAAGGCTCGCGGCGATGCCGGCTCGGCATTGCTGCCGATCAGCGCCAAGCGCTCGATGCAGTGCAGCGCCAACCGCAGCAACTCGAGTGCCCAGAGACCACCGAGAGAGAAGCCGGCCACGCCGAAACGGCGAGGCAGGCGCTGCAGCAGGCCATTGAGCCACTTGCGGACATCACGGATGCGTGATGTGTCCGGAATGACAACATCGGCGACGGCGCGCAGCGCGCGCGACTGCGCACTGAAAATCCGGCGATCGCACAAGGTCCCCGGCAACGGAAGCAGGCAGGGCCGGGAGCGAGTTGCGGCCACCGTCTAGCCCTTCACCGCGCCCTGGGTGAGGCCGGACACGATCTGTTGCTGGAAGATCGCCACCAGAATGATCAGCGGAACGGTGATGCTGACGGCGCCGGCGATTCCCTGCATCAACAACGCCTCGCTCTCAGCGTGGATCGACCCCGCAATGGCGGCTGGCATCGTCATCCGGTCAGCATTCGTGAGCGCGCTGCTAATGAGAAAATCGTTGTAGGCCAGCAGGAAGCTGAACAGGCCGGTGGTGATGATCCCGGGCCACATGACCGGCACGATGACGCGACGGAACGCCTGCAGACGGGTGCATCCATCGACCATCGCAGCGTCGTCCAGGTCCTGCGGGATACCGGCGAAGAAGGCGCGCAGCATCCAGATCGTGAATGGCTGGTTGATCGCCACCAGAACCAGCACGAGCGAGAGCGTGGTGTCGCGCAGGCCGACGGCGTCAAACATCGCCAAAAAGGATGGCAGCAGAGTCGAATGCGGAAGCGCGCGGAAGACCAGGGCGACGATGAGCAGCCAGAAGCCGATGGATCCCCGAAACCGTGCCAGCGCATAGCCTGCCAAGCAGCCGACCGTAAGCGAGATCGTCACCACGCTCACCGTCACCACGGCCGTATTACCGAAGTTGACGTAGAAGCGCTGGTCGATCCACAGACGCGCGTAGTGCTCCCAGGTAACCGGCGCAATCCACTTCAACGGTGCCGAGAATGCATCGACGTAGCTGCGTAGCGAGATCAGCGTGGTCCAAAGCACCGGGATCGACGACAGAGCCAGCCATGCAGCGACCACTGCGTAGGCGATCCAGACGGCCGCGGACGCACTGCGCCTCGAAGATGCCGCGGTGGAAGGCTGCATCAGAAGCCCTTTCGCTGCTCGCGCCACGTCTTCCGCAGCAACGGTACCAGCAGCACAGCGATGCCGAGCACGGTCAGAACTGCGGCTGCACTCGCCTTGAACGGGTTGTTTTCCTGCGTCAAGATGTAGTAAGTAAGGTACTGCACGCTGGCAGTGAAGGCTCCTTGAGTCAGCACCAGCACCGGTTCGAACACCCGGTAGGCGTCCATCACATGGATCAGCGTGACGAATACCACCAGCGGGGCTAGGTGAGGCAGCGTCACATAGCGCAGCTTCTGCCACGAGCTGGCTCCGTCGAGAGTAGCCGCCTCAAGCGAGTCTTGCGGCACCGACTGCAGGCCCGCGTAGAAGACGATGAACGCGAACGGCAGCACGTGCCAAATACCATAAAGGATGATCAGCAGTCGCGCCGACCACGCCTCCGCCATCCAGAAGACATGTAGGCCGACATGGCCGAGCAAATGCGGCACCAGCCCGCTGTCGCGGAACATCCACTTGATCGCAAGTGCGCCGACGACGGGCGTGATGATGAACGGCAGCAGCGAGGCGGCGATCACTACGCCCTTGAGCCTTTGAGTAACGAGGTTAACGGCCAGAGCCAAAGTCAGCCCGCCGACCAAGATCGCAGGTGTGGTCGAGAGCGTGTAGAGCAGCGTGAACTTCAGCGCCTCCCAAAATTCGTTCCGTTGCTCGCTGCCAGCATCGGCGCTGTCATGCCCGAGGATCCGCCGATAGTTGGCCAGGCCAACCACTTCGCATGACTCGATCGGACGGCCAATCTGGTCGAAGCGGGCTCGCTGCGTGGTGATGGTTTCGGTTCCGAACGGGCCGGTCTGGACAACCGTAGCCATTTCGAGCAGCGGCGTGCACTGCCGGACGGACAGCCACAAAGTGATCGCCAGCGGGAGCGCGAGCAGCATCAGCATGAGCACCGCCGAGGGAGCGGCAAAGCGCGCGAACTCGCTGGTCCTCACGCGGCACCTCCAGCCCGTGCATTGTCCGGGGTAAAGCCTTTGTCGCGAGCGGCGCGCACATAGGCCGCAGCCGCTGTCCGCAGGACCGAGCGTGCATTCTGGTCGCCCACCAGGGCGTCCGGCAGTACCTTGCCGAGTTCCTGATGCGCCAGGGCAAAGAACGGCTCACCCGGCCAGGGCCTTGCGCCTGCGAGGCGGGCCAGCTCGACGCCGGTGCCGAATCGGCCGGGCTTGAACATCGATCGCACCCAGATCGTGAGGTCGTTGCCACTATGGACCGCAGCCTCCGACAGCATGTCCATCATCACAAGAAAGGTCGCTTCCCGCCGGGGACCGCCGTTGCGCGGCATGACGACCCCATCCCACCAAAGGTGGGCGGCTGGTGGACCGCCGTCGCGCACGGCAGGGGCGGCGGCAAACGCCACCTTGCCAGCCACCCGCGAAGCGACCGGATCGTCCATGCGCGCGGCCCGACTGGCCCACAACACGCCCATCGCAGCGCGTCCCTGCTGCAACTGATTCATCACGTCGTCCGCATTGGAAGCCAATGCGTTCGGCGTCATGAAGGGCAGCAGCGAGCGCAGAGTCTCGATCGCCTGCTCGCCGAGGTCATTGGCGAAGGCGGGCTTTGCCGTACCGGGCTCGAAGAAACGGCCACCGAGACCGGCAAAGACGTTGGTGAACTCGGTGGCCAGATCAAAGCCCTTGGCGAAACCTTGGGCGATCGGAAAGGCAAAGTCGTGCTCCGCGCGACGAATCACCGCGGCGGCCTGAAGCATCTGTGCGTAGGTGCGCGGCACCCCAAGACGGTGGCGTTCGAACAGATCCTGTCGCAGGTACAGGTTTTGAGTATTCTGCATGAACGCCAGCGCCATGACCTCGCCATCCACCCGCACCAGCATGCGTTCCTCGAGGCGGTAGCGATCGCCATGCTTACGCACGAGGTCGGTCATCGGATACAGCCGGCCGCGCGCATGCAGGGTGCTGAATACGCCCATCGATACGACTGCGGCGTCGAACGGCGACACCCTGGAGGAACCGAACGCCAGCTCCGTCTCGCTGCGCGCCTGAGGCGTCAACTTGAAGCGAACACGCAAACCGGCACTGGAGCAGGACTCGGCGATGCGCGCGATGTGCTGGATCGCCGGAAACGAGTTGCCGAGGAGATTAACCTCACCCTGCAGCCCGAATCGGTGACAGGCGGGCGGCGTCGAAACCGTGTCGGCCATGCTCTGGCCCGACGCCGCGGCCACTGCGCCGGCAGCCGTTGCTCGAAGCAGTTGGCGGCGCGCGGGATTCATGCCGTAGGACGGATGCGTGCGCCGCTGGCGGCATCGAACAGCTGGGCGCGGTGCGGATCGAAGTACAGGCTAACCGCTGTGCCCATTACCGGGCGCTCTGCGCGCCCGGCCTTGGCGGTGACCAGGGTGCTTCCCGAACGCACCGTAATGAGAGTCGCATCACCGGTCAACTCGGTGCTGAACACGACGCCCTCGATAAGACCCCGGCCGACCGTAGCGTCCTGAGCGGTGCCCAGCCGCAGCTCTTCCGGGCGTATGCCCAGCACGACCGTCGCGCTCGACTCTCCACCATGGGGCAGTGCTGCCCGCACTCCCTCTGCAGCGAAGCTTCCCTCTGTCCACCGGCCTTCGATCAGGTTCATGGGGGGAGAACCGATGAAGCCCGCGACGAATACGTTCGACGGGTCGTTGTAGATCGCTTCCGGGCTGCCGACCTGCTGCACCCGCGCCTTGCTCATCACGACCACCCGATCCGCCAGTGTCAACGCCTCGATCTGATCGTGGGTCACGTAAATGGTCGTAACACCCAGTTCATGATGCAGATGCTTCAAGTGGGCGCGCATGCTTGAGCGAAGCTTGGCGTCAAGGTTCGACAGCGGCTCGTCCATCAGGAACACGGCGGGCTCGCGCACGATGGCGCGCGCCAGCGCGACGCGCTGCCGCTGGCCGCCGGACAGCTCCTTGGGCCGACGCTGCAGGTACTCGGTGAGTTCGACGCGCTCGGCAGCCCGGCGCACAGCCTGGGCGATATCGGCCGCAGAGCGGCCGCGGATCTTCAACGGGAACGCGATGTTCTCTGCCACGGTCATGTTCGGATACAGACCGTAGCTCTGAAAAACCATGGCCACGTCCCGATCCTTGGGCTCGAGCTCGTTGACCCGACGTCCGCCGATCCGAATTTCGCCCGCCGTCGGCGTCTCGAGGCCTGCGACCATTCGCATGGTCGTCGTCTTGCCGCAGCCCGACGGACCCAGCAGCACCAGAAACTCACCGTCGGCAATGTCGAGCGACATCGGATGCACGGCGTCCACGCTGCCCCAGCGCTTCGACACCTCGATCAACTCGATCCGTGCCATCGCCTTAGCCACCTGCGGTAGACGTCGCGGCCGGCTGCAGAACCTGCATCCATAGCGCCACCTCGTCGAACAAGATCCACTCGCGCACCACGCGCTCCGCCTCGATCTCGGCGTGACTGATGCCGAGGATCTCGACCGGCCGCCGGCTTGCCGGGCCCAGCACGCCATCGCCGGTGTGGCATGCCGAGAGGCGCCAACGCATGGCCACCGCGGTGGCACGCCCGGGCCGCTCGTTTGCCGTCAGGTGCTCGATGTCGAGGCGCTCCACATGTAGCGCCGCACGCCAAGCTTGCCAAGCCGACAACAAGGAGTCGACGCCGACCGAGCGTGCGTTACCGGGCAGGGCGACGATGACATCCTCCGCGTAAATGGCTGATGCCAAGGAAGTATCGCCATTTCGCCACAGCGCGACGAAGTGGCTGCCGTAGGCAGCCGCCGGGCCCTGCGTCTCCACGTGGCTGACGTAGGGCAGCGGGGCCGACGGCATGGCCGGTTTGTTCCAGCCACCGCGCTCGTCGAGCCACCGTTGCGCCAGCGATCGCGGTTCGACACCGATCTGGCGCGCGATCGCGCCTTGATCGCGAACCAGCCACTCGTGGACGATGCGGTTACCGATGCAGACGCAATCCGCGATGGTGCGCACGTGGACTGCGCGACCGGTGGCAAGGCCGAAGGGGCCGGATCCGGCGTGCGTCATCGGACTGAAAATGCGGTGCGAAGACAGAAACCCGCCGTGCTCGTCGCCTGAGACGATGACGTCCTCGGCCAGCAGGCGTCGGTCCGGGAAGGCGCGCAGCGTGGCGCGCGTGCCCTCGACCACGTCTTCGACGCGGGTCGTCACAGAGCCGGGCGTTTCAACGGCACAGGGATCACTGTAGTAACGGTAGATGTCGTCCAGTCGACGACCTTCCCAGATCCGGTCGGTGATCACGCGGATGTAGTGATCAAGATCATGGAATTCGGCATCGAAGCCCTTCACTTGCCTCTCCGCTCAGCCAGGCGACGGGTTGCTGCCCGGCGGGCTGACCCCCGAACGACGAGCTCGCCCGGAAACACGACATCTTCGGGCGGAGCCACTTCATCGTCATGAAGCTGTCTGCGCAGAAGGGACACAACAGCGTCCACCATCGGCTGTACCGGCTGTCGATATGTCGTCAGCGCATAGCTTGGCCACGCCGCTTGCGGCACGTCATCGAACCCGACCACTGAGACATCCTCCGGGATGCGCAGTCCCAGCTCGAACCGCAGTGTATCCATCACCGCAAAGGCCATGTGATCGCTGGCGACAAAGACCGCATCGGGGCGCTCGGCGGCGGTGCCGAATAGCTCGCGCGCCGCACCCTTGGCCTGCTCGAAGTCGTAGTTACCGACGCCACGGGCCCAGATTCGCAGGCCGCGCTCGGTCAGGCCCTCGCGGAAACCGCGCTCCCGCTCCAAGTTGGTCGACGACTCCTCGTTGCCGGCAACAAAGGCGACTCGTCGATGACCTGCGTCGGCGAGGAAGTGCGCCAGAGCCCGTCCGCCGCTGACGTTGTCGGATCGCACCGAGCTGACGGAGTGTGTGGCTGCCGATGCTTGCGCCATGACCCGATTGAAGAGAACCACTGGAATATTGGCGCTGGCGCAGCGCTGCGCAAGGCCGGAAGACAGCGTCGTCGCGGTGAGCACGATGCCGTCCACGTGGTAGCGCAGGATCTCGGTGACGAGGTCGTCCGCGTTCGGGGTGTCGTTGACGAAAAGCAGGACGTGATAGCCGTCGGCCTGCAGACGTTCGGCGAGCCGCTGCAGCGCGCCCGGATAGAACAGGTTCTCCAGATAGGAGAGCACGAGGCCGATAATCCGGGAACGGCGCGTGATGAGGCTACGCGCATGTGCGTTGGGGCGGTAGCCCAGCTTGCGCGCAGCCTCCAACACCCGCCGCCGCGTGGCGTCCGACACACTCGCACCCGGAGTGAAGGTGCGGCTGACCGCGGACTGCGAGACCTGAGCGACGCGTGCGACATCGAACGACGTCACGGCCGCCTTGATCTGGCCCGCGCGCGAGCCTTTACGCTGCGGTCCAGCCACCATCGACCATCAAAGCACTGCCGTTCACCATAGCGGCAGCGTCAATCGAGAGAAACGCGATCGCATCCATCACGTCCTCGAGACGGCCGATGCGGCCGAGCGCGATCTTGGATTCGACGTAGGCCCGAAACTCCACATCGCGCAACATCGGTGCGGTCAGTTCGGTCTCGATGAAGGTCGGACAGATCGTGTTGACGCCGATGACATGGGGACCGAGTTCCCAGGCGAGCGCCTTGGTCATGCCTTCGACCGCATGCTTGCTGGCGCAGTCGACGCTGCGCTTGATCCCACCGACATGGCCCATCTGCGACGACACCGTGATCAGCGAACCGCCGCGCCCTGTCGGAATCAGCCCGCGCGCCGCTTCGCGGGCCGGGTACAAGGCCGCATTGAAGTTCAGCCGAAGCACGTCATCGACATCCCGGTCCGAGGTCTCAGTCAGTGCTGCCGGCCGGTTGGAGCCGGCGCTGTTGACCAGGATGTCGAACGGACCGCTGTGCCGAACGAACGCTGCAAGGCTGCTTGGCTGTGTGACATCGACCGCGGCAGCGTCGCACTCGACTCCTCGAGCGCGCAACCGGTCGGCGACTGCTTCGACTTCCGTATCGCTGCGTGCAACCACCATGACCGCAGCGCCCACATCGGCAAGGGCTGCCGCCGCTGCGGCGCCGATACCCCGCCCTGCCCCGGCAACCAGCTCACGGCGCCCCTCGAGCCGGAAGCTGGGCGTTATCGGCCGCGTGGTTCTCTCGGGCGATTGCATCAGGCGCCGAGCACCGGCTCGTACCATGGCACGTCGCGCTTGCCGTACCGGCGCACCCGCAGGTTGGCCTGCTCGCCATGACCAGCGAAGTTCTCCATGTGGCACAGGCGCGAGCACACCGCGCCGATGCGGGCCGACGCTTCATCGGTCAGCACCCTCTGGTAGGTGCAGGTCTTCAAGAACTTCCCGACCCACAGGCCGCCTGTGTAGCGGGCGTTCTTGTTCGTCGGCAGCGTGTGGTTCGTGCCGATGACCTTGTCGCCGAAGCTGACGTTGGTGCGCGGCCCCAGGAACAATGCGCCGTAGTTGGTCATGCGGCGTAGGAACAGATCCGGGTCTGCCGTCATCACCTGTACGTGTTCGGAGGCAATCTCGTCGGCGACTGCGATCATCTCGTCGGTCGTGTCGCACACGATCACCTCGCCGTGAGCTGCCCAGCTCTGGCTTGCGATCGGAGCCGTCGGCAGCCGTGAAAGCTGTCGCTCGACCTCGTTGAGGCTGTCCTGCGCCAGCTTCTCGCTGTTGGTGAGGAGCACCGCGGGCGAGGTCGGGCCGTGCTCCGCCT
>VYLR01000226.1_pt1 | contig 16057 bp, 13 predicted proteins | sample 5114291 | NCBI WGS metagenome assembly VYLR01 (sample SAMN12291774, study PRJNA351875) | freshwater metagenome | isolation source: freshwater lake | place: USA: Michigan, Lansing Lake | collected 2013-08-14
GCCTGTGACTGCTGAGACTCTCTGGATAAGATTATTGGGACGGGGAAAAACTCAAAACCAAGCGGTGGGAGAATTGTTAGAATTACCTCAAGGTAATGCTTTCCGGGAAAATGTGCTGGAATTATTGATTAGTTGGCGGGTTAGTATGGAAATAAATAATATCCTAGAAACTGAGGATAGAGAGGTGTTTATGACTTTATCTCAAACCTATCAGGAATGGAAGGAAGCAACTAAACGGGAAGGACGACAGGAAGGAAAACTAGAAGGAAAACTAGAAGGAAAACTGGAAGGAAAACTGGAATCTATTCCCCGTTTGCTTGCTTTGGGTTTAAGTGTGGAACAAATCGCTCAAGCTTTGGATTTAGACTTAGAACAGGTCCGACAAGCGGCGCGAGAGTAAAGGTGGAGAGTTAAAACGCAAAAATGCCACAATGGATAAAATAGGCATTTTCTGACTAACTGACATCTTCTATGAGTAACCACCTAAGCGGAAGCGAGATTCGCCAGCGATTTTTAGACTTTTTTGCGGCCAGAAACCATAAAATTCTCCCTAGTGCCTCTCTAGTACCAGAAGACCCCACCGTTTTGCTGACTATTGCGGGAATGCTCCCTTTTAAGCCGATTTTCTTAGGGCAAAAGACCCCAGAATTTACCCGCGCTACCACTTCTCAAAAATGTATTCGCACCAACGATATCGAAAATGTCGGCCGGACTGCTAGACACCATACTTTTTTTGAGATGTTGGGCAATTTTAGCTTTGGTGATTATTTTAAAGAACAAGCGATCGCCTGGGCCTGGGAATTGTCCACAGAAGTTTTTAACCTTCCCCCCGAAAGATTAGTCGTTAGTGTCTTTAAAGAGGATGAGGAAGCTTTCGCTATCTGGCGCGATAAAATCGGTATTCCTGCCCATCGTATCCAAAAAATGGGCGAAGCGGATAACTTTTGGGTATCGGGTCCCACGGGTCCCTGTGGTCCCTGTTCGGAAATTTACTACGATTTTCACCCGGAATTAGGGGATAAAACCATCGATTTAGAGGATGATAGCCGTTTTATCGAGTTTTATAACCTCGTCTTTATGCAGTATAACCGCGACGCGGACGGCAATCTGACACCCCTAGCGAATAAAAATATCGATACGGGGATGGGTTTGGAACGGATGGCGCAAATCCTGCAAAAAGTCGCCAATAACTACGAAACTGACCTAATTTTCCCGATTGTCGCCGAAGCAGCTCGGTTAGCAGCCATAGACTACCAGAAAGCGGACGAAAAAACGAAAGTTTCCCTAAAAGTCATCGGTGATCATGTACGCTCGGTAGTACACATGATAGCGGATGGTATCTCAGCATCGAATACTGACAGAGGTTACGTCCTGCGTCGTCTGATTCGGAGAGTAGTACGGCACGGGCGTTTAATCGGTATTGAAGGTCAATTTATCACCAAAGTGGCGGAAGTTGCGATCGCTCTTTCCGAGTCCGTCTATGGCAATGTTCGGGAACGAGAAACGGTGATCAAGGCAGAATTAGAGCGAGAGGAAGCGAGATTTTTAGAAACCCTAGAAAGAGGCGAAAAACTGCTCGAATCGATTCTAGAAAAAGAAAAAAGCCAGATTTCGGGAGTCGATGCCTTTACCCTTTATGATACCTATGGCTTCCCCCTGGAACTCACTCAAGAAATCGCTGAGGAGCAGGGTTTAAGCGTCGATACGGCGGGTTTCGAGCAGGAAATGAAAAAACAGCAGCAAAGATCAAAAGCCGCCCACGAAACCATAGATTTGACGGTACAGGGTAGTTTAGATAAACTGGCGGAACATATTCACCCGACGGAATTTCTCGGTTATACGGATTTGCAAGCAACCGCAACAGTAACGGCAGTTTTAGTCGCCGGTAAAACGGTGGAATCGGCCGCAGCAGGCACTGAGGTGCAGGTAGTTCTCGATCAAACCCCTTTTTACGCCGAATCGGGTGGACAAATCGGTGACAAGGGTTATTTAACCGGCGATAATCTGCTTATCCGCGTTGAGGATGTGCAGAAAGAATCGGGGATTTTTATCCATTTTGGTCGGATTGAGCGGGGAATTGTCACCACAGGCGATACAATTAATGCACAGATTGACCGTTCCTGTCGTCGTCGCGCCCAAGCTAATCATACCGCCACCCATCTGCTACAATCGGCCTTGAAAAAGCTTGTCGATGCCGGGATTTCCCAAGCAGGTTCCCTCGTCAGTTTTGAGCGCCTCCGTTTTGATTTTAACTGTCCTCGTCCCCTGACTAGCTCTGAATTGCAACAGGTGGAAGAACAGATTAACACTTGGATTGCCGAAGCGCATGACACCGAGATAGCGGTGATGGGATTGGAAGAAGCGAAGCAAAAGGGAGCTATTGCCATGTTTGGCGAGAAATACGGCTCAGAAGTGCGAGTTATCGATATTCCTAGCGTTTCTATGGAATTATGCGGGGGAACTCACGTTAAAAATACCGCCGAGATCGGTTTATTTAAAATCATCTCCGAGACGGGAATCGCTGCAGGAATTCGTCGCATCGAAGCGGTGGCCGGCCCTGCCGTGTTAGCATACCTGAATGAACGGGATCAGGTGGTGCGGGATTTGTGCGATCGCTTTAAGGTCAAACCTCTGGAAATTCCCGATCGCATTACGGCCCTACAATCAGAGTTAAAGGGGACACAAAAGCAGTTAGAAGCGGTTAAACAGGAGTTGGCACTAACTAAATCGGATGCTTTGCTATCTCAAGCCGAATCTATCGGCGAATTTAAGCTTTTAGTCGCTTCTTTGGGCGATATTGATGCTAATGCTTTGATGGCTGCAGCCGAAAGACTACAGCAAAAATTAGGGGAAGGGGCGGTGATTTTGGCCTCGACTCCCGCAGCTGATAAAGTGAGTTTAGTGGCCGCTTTTAGTCCCCGGGTGATTAAAGATAAGGGTTTACAAGCGGGTAAATTTATCGGTGCGATCGCTAAAATCTGCGCCGGTGGTGGTGGTGGTCGTCCCAATTTAGCTCAAGCTGGGGGACGGGATGCTAGTAAGTTAAGCGAAGCTTTAGCTAAGGCCAAAAGTCAGTTAACTAGCAGTTTACAATAGTTTTAAGGGTGGGCATTTTGTCCACCTTTAAAAAATTAGTTATTCTCTCGGTGTGATTGGTAAAAATAATATGGAACTACTGATCAAGAATTTGGGTCAATTAGAAATAATAATCAAACCATAGATTTAATGGTTATTGGTGCGCTTCCATATAGGCTCGGAGCAACTCATTGATCTGTGTTTGATAGCCTTTTCCCTGAGATTGAAACCACTCGAATACATCATTATCAATGGAGAGAGTAACTTGAGCTTTGTCCTTGGTTACGGGGACACTTCGCCGCACTACGGATTTAGCAAACATTTCAGGTGTAATTTCTGGACAGTCTGACAAATCAATATCTTCATCGCTCATTGCGTCTAATCGTTGCCAATCAGTTTGAGAGTTGCTTAAAGTAGGTTCGTTGTTCATATTTCGTTGCCTTTCTTGCAGAAATAATACGAGTGTAATCCTCACGTTCAGTATGGACAACGGCAATAATTCGCCCTTTTAGTAAACCCAATGTAACAAAACGCTGCTCTCCATAATCGAGACGATCATCTTCAACCGTTAAAATGTCCCCATCGAAAACGGCGGGAACATCGGCAAAATCTATACCGTGTTTACGAAGATTAGTAAGTCGTTTTGCTTCATCCCATCGGTATTCCATAACTGAACGACTGTTACAACTTTCAATTATATTCATTATAATCCTATGCGGTATGAGTTTTGTTTAAAACCGCAGGATTGGCCGTTTTTCAGTATCTATCGGTTTATTGCTGAAGTTTTTTATCCGTCTGATTGGGACGAGACAACAATTCTCGACAGTATTGGCAATAAAGAATGCAGGATATGTTAGCGTAATGTAACGCATCGCAATATTGATTAAGGTGTTTTGAAAAAGTAAAAGGTGCGTGGTACGCACCCTACACCAATGTTTTTATTACTTGACTTCTTGTGTGACTTGCTTGGGAGTCGCTTGAAGTTGCTGAATAAAGAAAATACTCAAGACAAATAATATCGGACCTGATACCCCACCAGGGAAATAGGTGTGCAAAAACACCCAAGTACTAATATGAAAAGCTCCATTCAAGATTTCAATCACCGCCCAACCCCACATCAGGACAAAACCTAATCTCTTACCTTGTTCAGTTACAGGAACTGACCCTAAAATCAAGGCAATCATGAGATAGTTAAATATTGCAAACATATCTGCACTGATTTCAACCAAAGGGAACCAGGGCAAAAGTTGATGCAACACTTCAATCATCAAATTGAGTTTAAGATAAAGCTCAGTATAGGTCTCTTCCATGCTGTGAATGACCTGAGCCAACCCTAGAAGCCAGTAGCTTTGGGTGATTTTCGCCAGTTTATCTTTAAGCATGAAAACAGCCTCACCATAGCAAACCAAAGAAGTAAATCTGAACAATCATGCCAAGATTAAGAAAGATCACAGCGATAAAATGCCACCATTGGTTAAAGGTTGATTCAGCGATAACTCCTTCAATCACTCCGCCTAACATTAGTAGAGCTGGAGCTACTCCTGCTAGAACAATAGGTAAGTTAGCTGTTGCAAGAGCAGTATCAAAAAGATGGAAGTAAGCAAAAAAGTTGACAACAGCGTTAACAATGAACACTATTGACATCGATACAGAAAGGGGAAATACAGGCTGCTCGTTGACGTAAAATGTAGCTTTAGGATTTTGAGGACCAATGAATGCAATGATTGCACTGATAGCAGCGAAAGCCAAAGTGATTTTGTTAATGCCGAATACACCTAAAGAAAAGGCTAAAAGCCCTGCGCCCTGTAGGAAGAATAGGAGCTTGTATGCCACTTCCCGCAGCCACTCATTATTGCAGTCCTTAATCTTAAAGTCTGTATCGAGGGGATTCTGAAAAAATACAACTTGCCAACCTTCATATTCATGCATTGTTATCCCCATTAATCCCCCAAAAGTTTGCACTAGGGGACTAAGCAAGACCAAAAATACTTGAATATCGCTACCTAGTAGCAAATGTAAATTGCTGGAATGTTGAAAGATAATAAAAGATAGAATAAAAGTAGGAACGAACGGAAGCCAGTGAACAAACTCAACAAGATTCAGTATCCAAGCACGGGCATATTTGGCTAGGTCGTGCTCGACGAGATAGGTCTTTGGTTCGGGTTTTTGCCATTCCCATCCAGGTTCAGGATAGTACCCTAAGCTCGGATTGGAATTCTTGTCGTACTTCTCAGTTTCCATGTGGTTGTTTCTCTATTTCGAGATAAAAAGGATAGTTTATTTTATGTCTTATCTCAACACCCAACGCAACCGAAGTTTAGCAACTTAAGGAAAAAGTTAGTAAAATTCCCCCAATCCCTTATCCTGCCTAACTTCCAGTCCCTCACCCCTCCCGCAAAAATCCTTAACTTGGGAAAAATTCCCAACTTTACCAACTTAAGCCCAAACTTTGTCAGAATATCCTGACAATTTATCCACTCTCCCAACCCAAAACTTGGCGTTGCTGATTTGAGATATGAATCTTCTCTTGTGGGATTTTTAAAACCTAGACCCAAACCAACCCCTGGATACGATGCACAGTTGGCATTCATACCTTGATTCAGCAACGTCTCTGTGGGCAAAAATTGCTATTAACTACCCGGAGGGGGAATTACAGGAATTTCGATCCCGTCCGGCGCTAAGGGGGGAGGTGTGGGAGTTAGTCTTGGCTGGTAAACAGGTTCAGGTGTACTAACTAAGGGAATATTTTCCAGCACGGGAAGACGGGGAGTGATGGGTTGCGAAAACATCGCTTGAATTGCCGCTTTTCTGGTTTCTTGAGGTTCCAAAGCTTGCTGCCAGAGACTTTCATAAAAGAAGAAAATCACCCCTAAACCCCGTTGACGAGCAGCCAAGACCTTTTCTTCAATAAAGGGTAGGGCAATCGGTCGATTGCGTAAACCGGTCAAAACTCCCACACCGGTGGGGATAGTTTGCTGGGTTTCCTGAATTTCGGGACGCTCTATTTGCTTGAGAAAACTGGGCAGATCGGGACGATAAACCTGTACGATCAACTCATCGACTAATCCTTGCCGCACCCAACCGAGCCAATCCTGTAAATGACCATTATAGGCGAATTCGTAGGGATTAGGGGCGATCGAAAGCAGTATATTCGGTTTAATTGCCTGAATTGATTCTTTGAGATTAGCCAGAAAAGCAGTGATTTTATCGGCCCGCCATTTTGTCCATTCCGGATCCCGGGGGTTAGCTGGGGGCGTTTTTTCGGTTTCCTGTTGATAAAGGGCGATAGTATAGGGATCATAGCCGAATTCGTTGGGTAAACTCAGATGATCGTCGAATTGGATGCCGTTAATATCGTATTGTCCCACTACTTCCAAGACTAACTCCCGCAGAAAATTCTGCACCTCGGGACGGAAGGGATTCAACCACACCACCTCACCGGCTGCTCCCACCCAAGTGGTCCCCCCGTCGCGTTTTTGGGTTAACCAGTCCTGATGTTTTAAGGCTAATTCGGAGGTAGGAGGGGCCATAAATCCGAATTCAAACCAAGGAATGACCAATAATCCCCTGCCACGGGTTTGTTCTACCAATTCTGCCAAGATATCTTGTCCCTGCGCTCCCGTAGGCACAAAAGGCTGTATTCCTTCCCGTTGGGCGATCGCACTGGGATAGAGAGCATAACCGGAATTCCAGACCACGGGATAGATAGCATTAAAATTAAGATTAACTAATTGCTCGATCGCCTGTTGTCGTTTATCCCTGTCCATCAGCATCGCAGTATCGTTGGTGGTAATCCAAACACCGCGAATATCGGTATCCCGACTTTGAGAGAAAGCGGCAGAAAAATAGCCTAAGAATAGGACTATGAGAAAAGATGCTAAGAATAGTAGTATAGGGAGCTTTTTAAGAATTTGCCGCCAAGCACTGGCCGGAATTAGAAAAGTCATTTCTTTAAGGTGAAGATTAACGGTTTTAACTGGTTATAATACCAGCTTTGCTCAACTCTTTCAGGCTAGATTGACCCAAAATATATATTTACCTATTTCTTCCCTCGCCACAATTGACCATGAGGATAGAAATAATCAAGACGAATATCGAATTGATCTAGGGCCAGTAATAACCGATTGGAAGGACGAAAAAAAAATAAGTTGACCTGGGGAATTTCTAGGACTTCTTTTAACTTATCGGTATCGGGGTTAGTGGTAGTCAGAAAGTATTGTACATCAGCATTAAGACGATAATTCAGGGAAAGCAAATCACCTAAGTTAGTCCAGTCATTACCTTCGTCGCTGATAATAATGGCCTTAGGTACAGCATTGATTTTTCTGGCAACTTCGCCATTCCAATAACTAGGAACTTTTGCCCAACTGGTTTCGGAAAGAGCATTATTAAAGTTCGATATTATACTAGCAGTTAACAAAAAAGTCAAGATAATTTTACCTAAAATTTTACCTTGACTAAGCAATTGTGACAAGAAAAAAGCTACAGTTATATAGATAGTGGGAAAGGAGGCAATTAGATAACGGGTGACAGTTGATCTAGTGGTGGTCAAAATTAGATCGGGAATGACTAAAGCGAGGAAAGGTACTAGGGTTGAGGTAATCAGAAAAGTAAAAACTATCGGGTTATTGTAGCGATAAACTCGATAAAAAGCATAGATAATTAAGATTAAAAAAATCAGTCTATATATATAGGTGAAGATGTTATTAAAACCAAAATCGCTATCGCTAAATAGAGAAGTAAAAGTTAAGAGCCATAATTTACCGAACAATCCCCAATCGAGATAGTTAACGGCAGCCCAACTGGTGGAATTAAAGGCTCTTTGAGAGTTAGTTAAAAAAACCTGTAACCAGGGTATATATAAAATTATCATTGTTAACCCAGATAACAGGAAAAATATCAAGTTATTTTTTCGCTCTGGTTTCATAACAAGATACCAAATTATCAAGGTTGCTTGAGCAAATAAGTTGAGAATAAAAAAGAGATGGGTGTAGAGTCCGAGAGTATTAGAGAATGTGTATAAAGACCAATAAACAATAGTTCTTTTTTTGAGGCATTTTAACAGCATTAATTGGCTGATTATTGTTAACAAAACTAAAAGACTATACTGACGGGACATTTGAGCAAATATTATATCAACTGGAGAGAGTGCCAATAAAATTACTGCTAAAACTGCCGTTAACTTTGATGGAAATAATTCTAGGGATAGATAGTAAATAAATGGCAGAGATAGAAGACTAAAAACAATCGCTAAACTGCGGGAATAAACGGTAGAAAAACCGAATATTTTTTGCCAATAGCGAGAGATAATAAAGTATAAAGGTGGGTGCTGAGGGTCTTCTTTAGCGAGAGATTGAATCGTATCAAAAACATGACTTTCGGGTTTAATTTGTTGAAATTTTCCTAATTCTGTGGTAGATAAAAGACGGTTTTGAAAGATAGTATCAGCGATTTCCTTTGCTTGATAACCAGTGGTTCTAATCGTGGTGTAGGATTCATCATGCCAATAGATTTTTTTATCGATATTTGCCCAACGAAAAAACACACCGAGAGTTAGGATAATAGCCAAAAGTATTAAGAGCAAATTGGGGTTTTTATAATTAATATTTGCTGGCATTTTAATAATTAGAGCGACTTTGTTTAAGATTAAGAAACCTGGTAAATTCTGGTTGAAAAAGTAGTTTAATCGTGCCAGTGGGACCGTTACGGTGTTTAGTAATAATTACTTCAGCCACACCTCGATCGGGACTATCGGGGTTATAATATTCATCTCGGTATAACATCATAATTAAATCCGCATCCTGTTCGATCGATCCTGACTCGCGTAAATCGGACATCATCGGTCTTTTATTATTGCGAGATTCCACAGCGCGACTTAACTGAGAAAGAGCAATTACCGGAGCGTGAATTTCTCTCGCTAAACCCTTAAGACTGCGGGTAATTTTAGAAAGTTCCTGAACACGATTATCACCTCCCCCTTCCATTAATTGCAGATAATCGATTAAAACTAATCCCATTTGCCCCTTTTTTTCCGCCTGTAAACGCCGCACTTGGGAACGCATTTGAATTACACTTAAATTGGCACTATCATCGATATATATGGGCAAATTTAATAACTTTTCTAGTCCCCCAAGAACCTTCTCTAAATCATTTTGTCCCAAACGGCCCGAGCGAATCCGATTACTTTCGATTTTAGCCTCATTCGATAACAAACGTTGGGCTAATTGTTCCTTAGACATCTCCAAACTAAAGACCGCCACAGGTAAATTCTGTTGAGCGATATTATAGGCAATATTAAGAGCAAAAGAAGTTTTTCCCATGGAAGGCCTACCCGCGATAATAACTAAATCCGAGGGTTGTAAACCACTGGTCATCGCATCGAGATCATAAAATTGAGTTTCGATACCGGGTAGAGTGGTGGTCTCCTGCATTTTCTCAATTTCGTTAAAAGTTTCGATTAAAGTATCCCCCAGAAAAATTAAACCCTCCTGGGGTCGTTTTTGGGTGAGACGAAAAATCTTTTGTTCCGATTCATCGAAAACATTTTCTAATTCTAGCGTCGTATCTCTGGCTAACTCGATAATTTCTCCCCCGGTGGAAATTAACTGACGACGCATATATTTATCCATCACTAATTCCCCATAGCGATCGATGTTAGCAGCCGAGACAGTGCGCTCAATTAATTGTAACAATCGCGGCATTCCCCCGATTTCTTCCAGCAGATAATTATCCTGTAACCAACTGCTAACCGTCATTAAATCCGTCGGTTTTCCCTTCCCTTGTAAAGCAAGCGCCGCACGATAAATATCTTGATGGGTTTTCACATAGAAAGCTTCTGGAATTAAAAAATCACTGATTCTACCTAACGCTTTTGGATCTAGTAGAATACCACCTAAGATAGATTCTTCCGCTTCAATATTTTGGGGGGGGAGGGATTGATCGCTAATCATTGTCAATGCTGACCGTGCTTTATCATTAAGTAGGGAGGCACAATTATTTGTAGGATGGGTTAGCGGTAGCGTAACATAATCGGACGTTGGGTTTCATGCTTCAACCCAACCTACGTTCATCTTATATTTAATTCCACCCACCCACTTAATTATAGTCAGTTTCACCCTAATTAAATACAAATGTTCAGGTTAATGATAGGATTCAGTATTCAGGAGACAGGATTCAGGAGATTGTTTTTATTTATTCTCCCCACATCCCCACATCCTACACCCCACACCCCTTTTAAACAGGATTTAGTATGACTTTAATTGACTCCTCGGCGCTCTCCCCGGCCGTCTATTTTATTGGTGCGGGTCCCGGAGATCCAGAATTATTGACGGTAAAAGCCTATAAAATTCTCCAAAAAGCCGATGTTATCGTCTTTGCTGATTCCCTCGTCCCCAAACAGATTCTTGAGGACACTCCTAAAGATGCCGAGTTAATTCCCACCAGTAGCATCACCCTAGAAGAAATTATCCCTTTAATGATCGATCGCGTGCGTCGGGGTTTAGCGGTGGTGCGACTGCAATCGGGGGATTTAAGTCTCTATAGTGCCATCCAAGAACAAATTGAGCTTTTGACAGCAGCAGATATCCCCTTTCAGCTAATCCCCGGAATTAGTGCCTTTCAAGGATTAGCGGCCAAATTGGCCCTAGAATTAACGATTCCGGAATTAGTCCAGACAATTATTCTAACCCGGGTGGAAGGAAAAGCCTCTCCCATGCCAGAAAGTGAGGAATTAGCCTCTTTAGCCGCTCATAAAGCCAGTTTATGCCTATATTTAGCCGCCCGTCACGTTGACAAAGCCCAGGAAAAACTCCTACAATACTACCAACCAGAGCAACAGGTGGCCGTTTGTTTCCGTCTCGGTTGGCCCGACGAAAAAATCTGGGTTGTCCCCCTGTCAGAGATGGCAAAATTAACCCATCGAGAAAATTTAACTAGAACTACCCTTTATCTCATTAGTCCCGCTTTAAACCAGATTACAGGAACTCGATCGCAACTTTATCACCCGCAACATTCCCATCTTTTCCGTCCTCATCCTTAAGTATTTTCTGGGGAATCTATCGAAAGAAATACCCGGTTTCTACCTAAAGTTAGATTTAAAGAGCGGCGATTTTGTTTAGGATTACTTCAGGAGGTAGGACAATTTTAAAAACGTTTAAAATTAGTCTAACAATCCATGCACAGCTGCCCGATTTGTTCGGGAATTACCCTTCGTCACCTTGTAGCTAGTCGTGCCTACTGGTATTGTCCTCACTGTCGTCAGGAGGTTCCTAACTTCCTTGATTGCTCCAGTCCTGCCAAGCTAGAGCCGGTTAGAGAGAGGAAAACAGTCTAGATTTTTAAGTTGGTAGATGGCAATAAGACCTGTGGGATGTGTTAATTTTTAACCCATCCCACTTTTCCTATCTAGGGTTCGCTGAATAAATCTAATACTAAATCTGGTTATTAAAGACTGATTATTTATTCCCCTTTTTGCATGAGTGCATGAGCAGAAAACGGGTTTCTCGGAGAAACCCGTTTTCTGTGCGTTACTCAACGGATCTTTCGGCTTTTTTGAAATCAAAAAGTACCGGCGATGGGAGTGATCGGGGGGAAAATTCCGGGACTTTTTCCCTGAAAATTAGGTAATTTACCAGATGAAAATGGGTAAAACCCTACACCCTACACCCTACACCCTCTTTCAAGTCAGGAGTCTGGGGAGTCAGGAGTCATACTAAGGGACTTGCGTGGGAATAATATCCCAGCCAGAAAATCGCTCTGTAGCCAGATGGCACATTATCAAAGCGCAAGTCCCTACCCGATAACCCACCGCTTCCCCCGGATGATTTAAAGGACGGGTTTCGATGCTGACATCGCCATAGTGGAGGGTTTCGCCCATTTCTAGATTATAAAATTCTAAATCGGCCCGCATAATCTGCAAAGGCACGGGAAAATTAGGATGTAACATCTGATCGTGTAATGTTTGCTTGATGGTTGCTCCGTTGGGGGAGGGAACTGCGTAGATATTAAAAGTATTGCCCCGGATAAAAGCGGGGATAAAAAAAGGAAAACCCTGAATATGATCCCAATGGGAGTGGGTGAAAAATAAATGGGCTTTCACTGGACTTTCTGCCATCAAAGACTGTCCTAGTAGGCGTAACCCCGTACCACCGTCAAAAATTAATCTTTCTCTACCGACTTGCATCTCCACACAGGAAGTATTACCACCATAACGAACGGTTTCTGAACCTGGACAGGGGATACTTCCCCGTACTCCCCAAAATTTGATCTGGAAGCAATTGTAGGGCATATCAGAAGTTTCTCTACTTGTGCTGATGGGCTAATATAGCGGTTTTCAGTCTAATAAGGTATGGTAAATCCCTTGATAGATAGGCGTTTCAGGGTTTCAATCGGGACTAACTTCTGTGAAAACCGCTATAGATCAGATTAGCACTCTTCCACAATTAAGTCTGTGACCTGATGACAAACACGATAATTTATGATAGGGGGAAAGGATTATAGTTTTCGGGAAAGCAAGAGCATGGATTTACAGAAATTCTTAGAAAAACTGCCTCAACAGTATCAGGATTGGGGATCGGCTTTAATGTCGCCTATTTCCGAGCAATTAACCCTTTTAAGCCAAAAAACCGCATCTTATCCCGATCGCAATCTCTTTCCCCTACTCAATTTAGCCGTTGCCTGTCTGCAACCGGACGAGGTTTACTGTCAAGTGGGTTGTTTTCGTCGCGGTAGTTTAGTCGCCGCTTTCTGCGATAATAGCGATCGCTACGGTTATGGCGTAGAAGCTTTTTTTAAATACGATCCATCGGGAGAAAGACGGCTCTTCGTTACTTGGTATGGTTCGATAGGGGGGCATAAATCGACTAAATCCTTATCTGGCAAGGAATTTAATTGATTAGTTCGCTCTAGATCGAAAATAATTGACAAAAATCGAGCCAGAAAGACTAACTATATTATCCCAGGATTTGGAGGATTTTCAACTATCAGAACAGATATTTTTAAGCGATCAAGAAACGGAAAACTTTTTCGATGATCTGGAAGAACTAAACAGTGAAGAAAAGCTGGGAGTTTATTACTACGATGCCGCCGAAGACTATCGATCGCTTTTGATCTCCTTACTTTTAGCCAAAAATTTCTGGTCTGATTCCGCTTTAATTATCATCAATAAATGTCAGCATCCCGCTCTCCAACAGGCAATAAAAGATTTTCTTAAAACCCATCCCCAAGCTCAGATAATTTTAGATGATCAAGTCGCTAATCACGGTTTGCTTGGTTTGAAAAATATTTGTTTATTAGCTTGGAATGCTTCCCCGGAGATAACAGCGCTAAAATCCCCGAAAAAACTGGTTTTAAATGTGGGTTGTGGTCCCCATAATCCCGAAGCCTTACCCCAACTATTCCGCGATGGCAATTGGCAAGAAATTCGCCTCGATATCAATACTGCTGTTAACCCGGATATTTTAGGAACTATTACCGATTTAAGTGCCGTTCCCGATCACTCCGTCGATGCGGTTTTTTCTAGTCATAATCTAGAACATATTTATCATTACGAAGTTCCCATCGCCCTAGAGGAATTTAAACGCATTCTTAAACCCGAAGGCTTTTTGATGATTATAGTTCCCGATATGCAAACTGCCGCCGAATTTGTCGCTAGAGGCGATATGGAAAATGAACCTTTATATATTTCTCCCGGAGGTCCCGTGCGCGCTTTGTGGATGTTTTACGGCATGGGAACCGAAGTGCCTGGGATGCCCTATATGGCTCATAAAACTGGTTTTACCTCTCAAAATCTCAACCAAAAATTACAAGAAGCCAATTTTGCCAGAGTCGAGGTAATTCGCACGGAATTTGAGTTAGTTGCTTTTGGGTATAAGTGAGGAAAGATTAGCAAAAATTGCCCGCAATTGTGGGGCGATTCTTTCCCTTTGATTGATTAAATAAATACTAACAAGGGTTAAAGATACCCCCACCCATTGCAATACACTTAACATCTCACCAAGGAATAAATTCCCGAAAGTGAGGGCAAAAACCGGAGTTAAAAAAGTTAAAGAACTTAAACTGGTTAAATTGCCCTTGGCGGCTAAATAAAAGAATACTCCATAGGCGATCGCACTACCAAAAATCGTGGCATAACTTAAAGCTAACCAACCATTTAAATCTATATTTTGCCATTGATGGGATTCGGTGAAACCTGAAGCTAAAAATAGCGGCAATCCTCCTAAAATCATGTGCCATCCCGTGGCACTGACGGGATCCGCATGACGACAGACAAACCGGATTAAGACTGTTCCCACCGCCATGGATAGGGAAGCCAAAAGCATGAGCATTTCGCCGCTATTTAGTAATTCCTGCCAGCTAAAGTCAATATTTACCGCTTTTTGTCCAAAAAAGTCATAAAACCATTGATCGGGCAAGCCAATTAAACTAATTCCCCCAATTCCTAAACCCAATCCCAACCACCCCCAGACACCGATAACTTCTTTAAATAGCCAACTCGACATTAAAGCCACCGCTAGGGGTTGGGAGTCAATAATTACCGAGCCTAACCCCGCCCCGGTGCGATTTAATCCCAATGCCAGAAAACCTTGAAAAAGAGTGGCATCCATGAGAGCAAAAAGGGCAATCCATAACCATGCTTGCAGGGTTTTGGGCTGAGGACGACCTAAAAACCAAGCTACTATTAAAACTAACATTCCGGCGGGGACAAGGCGAATTCCCGCCATAAATAGGGGGGTAGTATGGGGGATAACACCCTTCATCGCTACCATCGCTGTTCCCCAGAGAAAAAACGGTGAGATAAATAAGAGGGGCGAGGATTTCTTTAGATCTAGGTTTTCCATAGGTAGGGTTTGCTGAATAAATGTGAAATATAGACGAGGTAAGGGTTTTAGTGGCTTGTTTCGCTCCCACAGGTGCAAGATTTTGAGAGAATCGTGGTTCCAAACCTTGCTTCTTCGGGGCGAAGCATTCGGGCATAACCTATCGCTGAAACCGTAGATTTCCTATCCGAATGCTTCGCCCCTACTTTTTCAGCAAACCCTAGGTAGCGATCGAGTGTTGTAGATAACAAACTTCCCTAATTGTATAGTAGAGACCGAGGATCGGCTCTTAATTCTCTTGACTTTCTCCTAACTGATTTTCCTCTAAAGCTGTTATTGGTTTTTCTTCGCTCGATCCGATCCAGATCGCGATCATCCCAGCGATAGGAATGGAGAGAAAAACCCCTAATAATCCCGCAACTCTTTCGCCGATAAAGAGAGATAAAAATAAAATTACCGGGTTTAATTCTAGGGCATTGCCCATAACTTTAGGGCGAATAATATTATCTTGAATTTGTACCAAGACAACACAGACAATAAAAGCTTTAACGGCAACTGCCGGTCCCTGGGAGGTAAAAGTCAAGATAGTTACCAACAAAATGCCCAGGGTTGCCCCGATACCCGGGATAGCATCAATGACACCGAGAATGCTCGCTAAAATTAGCCCATATTTGATTCCTAATAGGGAAAAACTTAAGAAACTCGTCACCGATAAAAAGAGCATTAACAACAGTTGCCCGCGAATAAATCCCAGAAAACTTTGTCGAAAAGACTTGGCAAAACGCTCCCGGTATGCTAGGGGGAGAAGTTGCAAAAAACCTCGCCAGAGTTTATCACCGTCGATGAGCATATAAACACTGATCACCGCCCCGAAAATGCCCGTAAAGACACTGGAAAAAACTCCCTGTACGAGCGATAAACCCGTGGCTAAACCGGTTTGTAAGCTTCCCACCATTTTATTCAAATCTAACCGATCGAGAAAGTCTTGAAAGGGTAAAAAATCTTTTTGACTCAGGGCATCGGTAAGATTAAATAGTAGTCCTCTCCCCTGATTAACTGCTTCTAATCCTATGCCTGTGACTAATCTAAATAGGAGGATAAAAGCTACTAGGGTGGTAATAGCAATGGCTAGTCCTCTCGGTAGATAACGAGATAACCAAACCACG
>VYLR01000193.1_pt1 | contig 15897 bp, 12 predicted proteins | sample 5114291 | NCBI WGS metagenome assembly VYLR01 (sample SAMN12291774, study PRJNA351875) | freshwater metagenome | isolation source: freshwater lake | place: USA: Michigan, Lansing Lake | collected 2013-08-14
GAACGGGAACAGTGGAAATGGAAGTTAATCAGAGGATTATATGAAAAGGAGTTCGAGAGGGAACAGATAATTAAACTGTTTGAAATCATCGACAATATGATGACTTTATCCCCTAAATTGCAGTCAAGTTTAGAGAGTAAAATTAAACAATTTGAGGAGGAAAGAACCATGCCTTTAATGAGTAATATGGAGTTACGAGGAAGGAAAATTGGTGAGGAAATTGGGGAGTTACGAGGAATAGAACGCGGTAAGGAAATTGGTAAGGAAATTGGAGCGTTAGAAAATGCTCGTGATTTTGTGAAAAAAGTTTTGGAAAACCGACTAGGCGATATCCCTGGAGATATTGGACAATGTATCAATGATGCTTCAGTTATTTCGGTTTTAGAAGAGATGTTAAAAGCCGCACTTATAGTAAATTCTTTTGAGGAGTGTAGGAAGTCTTTTAGTATCATCATAAATAAGTAGTGTGGGTAATACCTATCTTACTTAGTAAACTGTTTGAAATCATCGACAATATGATGACTTTATCAACTGAATTGCAGTCAAGTTTAGAGAGTAAAATTAAACAATTTGAGGAGGAAAGAACCATGCCTTTAATGAGTAATATGGAGTTACGAGGAATCGAACGCGGTAAAGAAATTGGTAAGGAAATTGGGGAGTTACAAGGGATAGAAATCGGTAAGGAAATTGGTAAGGAAATTGGTAAAGAAATTGGAGCGTTAGAAAAAAGCCGTGATGACATAAAAACAGTTTTAACTGTGCGGTTTGGCGAGATTTCTTCAGAAATTGAAGAGATAATCGGCAAAATGACTAACCCTGCTATCTTAGAAGAGCTACTAAAATTAGCAGCTACCGCTAATTCTCTCGCAGAATTTAAGCAGTCTTTGGCAAAAATCAATATCTAGAAAACGGGTTTCTTTGAGAAACCCGTTTTCTAGTATAAATGTTAATTTATGTTACAGGGGTCTTGAAAAATTGGCGATTGTTTGCATAAAATAGCCGCAGTCGTCTTTCTAGGTCAGCGTCATGACTTCTACTCTTTTGCCGATTCTTCCGGCTGTTGACGATATTTTGTTCAATTTCGCTCAATCTGATGGCTTGAGTCAAGTTAATCAGGTGAATAGTGCGAGAAATCAGCGTTTAACCGCTACCGTAGTCTTTCTTGATGCTGGTGTTACCGATTATCAAACCCTCCAAGCTGGGGTAATCCCTGGAATCGCCACCGTTATTCTCACTCCCAATCAAGACGGAATCGAACAAATCACCGCTTTTTTACAACAAAATCCCCAGATTACCACCATTCACCTTGTTTCCCATGGTGCGCCGGGATGCTTATATTTAGGGAATTGTCAACTTAATTTAACAAATATTTACGATTATCGCCAACAGTTACAGAATTGGGCGAAGATTAATCATATTCTACTGTACGGTTGTCAGGTCGCGGCGGGAGATGCGGGGACAGAGTTTATTAATAAATTGTCCCAAATTACCGGAGCGAAAATAGCGGCTTCCAGCAGACGGGTAGGAAATGTAGCCTTGGGAGGAAGTTGGGAATTAGAGGTGAGTTTCCCGACGACAAAGGGAGAGAATCAAACTTTTGTTGAAACCTTAGATTTGTCGGAGTTGCAGATATCTGGGGTTTTTCAGTCAGATATACTCAACACTTATCAGAGAGTATTTACTCTTTCTTTAGTGGGTAATTATGATACTTCTGGCTATGCTTATGGTGTACAAGTAGTGGGCAACTACGCATATGTAGCCGATGGGGATTCAGGACTACAAATCATTGACATCAGCAACCCGACAAATCCCACTCTCAAGGGTAATTATGATACTACATCATCTTTTCACTGGGCTTATGATGTACAAGTAGTCCGACATTAGCAACCCGACAAACCCCACCTTTAAGGGTAATTATTATACTTCTGAGGCAGTCCCTGCTTATGATGTACAAGTAGTCGGTAACTACGCTTATATAATTACTAGGTCTGGACTGCAAATCATCGACATCAGCAATCCAACAAACCCCACTCTCAATGGTAATTATAATTATGGTTCTGACGATGCTTATGGTGTACAAATAGTAGGTAACTATGCTTATGTAGCTCATCTTTTAGGACTGCAAATCATCGACATCAGCAACCCATCAAACCCCACTCTTAAGGGTAATTATGATACTTATTTTGCTTATGGTGTAGAAATAGTCGGTAACTATGCTTATGTAAGTAATTCTCTTAATGGGGGACTGGAAATCATCGACATCAGCAACCCATCAAACCCCACTCTTAAGGGTAATTATGATACTTCTGGTCAGCATAATACTTATGACGTACAAGTAGTCGGTAACTATGCTTATGTGGCTTATGGTTTAGACGGTTTAAAGATTATTGATGTGAGTGAGTTTACCAGTCCACAAACTGTTACTCTTTCTATTTCTCCCAGTAGTGTTACTGAAGACGGGACAAGTAATCTGGTTTATACCTTCACCCGTACTGGTGTAACAACAAATGCTTTAACAGTCAATTACACCCTCGGAGGGACAGCGACTCTTAATACCGACTACACTCGTACAGGTACTAATAATACAGTCACCTTTGCTGCTGGTTCATCCACTGCTAAAGTAACAATTGATCCCACTGCGGATACCACAGTTGAACCTAACGAAACCGTTATTTTAACCCTCGCTGCGGGGACAGGTTATACAATGGGTACAACCACCGCAGTGACGGGGACAATTACCAATGACGACTTTTCCCAACTATCCATCAATAATATTACCGTGGTCGAAGGCTTAGATAATAATGCCATCCTCACCGTCACTGTCAACAATCCAAATCCGCAACCAATTAGCGTCAACTATACCACTGCACCCATTAACGCTACCGCCAATGTAGATTACACTAGCAAAACTGGAACTCTCACCATTGCACCTAATACTTCCACTGCTACTATTAGCATTCCCATCTTAAATGATAACCTTAATGAGGCAAACGAAACTTTTGCCATTAATCTCAGTAATCCCGTCAATGCAACTCTTACCAATAACAAGGGAATTGTCACCATCAGCGACACCTTAACCGCTAATGTCACCACTACCCTACCCGCTAATGTGGAAAATCTGACCCTAACAGGAAGCGCAAATATTAATGGTACAGGTAACGCTGCTAACAATATCCTGACGGGTAATAGTGGTAACAATATCCTCAATGGTAGTGATGGGAATGATACCTTGATTGGTGGTACTGGTAATGATACCATAACAGGCGGTGCGGGTGGCGATCGCTTTACCTTCAACAACCGCAATGAAGGGATTGACACAATTACTGATTTTCTCTCCAGTCAGGGGGATAAAATTACTGTCTCTGCTGGGGGTTTTGGCGGTGGTTTAGCCGCAGGAGTTGCGATTACAGCCGCTCAATTTGTGTTAGGAACAACTGCATTAAATGCCAGCAATCGCTTTATTTATAATACAATCACTGGAGGATTATTCTTTGATGGGGACGGGACAGGTACACTAGCAGCTATTCAAATTGCAACTCTTAGTTCTAAACCCACTCTTACCGCCTCTGATATACTTGTATTAGTTTAATCTTAATACAGCTTGTCGGGTGCGTGTTTGCGGTTAAAAAGGTCTGTAAGCGTTTTCAACACCCTAGGAGAGGGGAGAGGGGAATTATGAATTATGAATTATGAATTGGGGAGAAGGGAGAGAAAAAGCTGATAACTGATAACTGTTTACTGATCACTGATAACTGCTATTCGTACAAAATCTCATCAAAACAAGCTTCTCCCACACTCGCTAAAGTCCTAGCGGCAGCTTTATCGGTTTTCGACTTCTGCACGAGGGCGCGGAATTGCTGTAGATTGTAACGAGCCTGGAATTTTTTAATCGTGCAGTCGCATAGGTCCTTTGCCACATCAGCAGCTAATCCCTCCCCACGCGCTCTTTGTAAACATTCTTGACGATAACTGTCGAAAGTCGTGGCAGTATTAGAACTTTGGCTAAGGTAAACGGTATTATTAGCCTGTACTGGCAAGGATAAAGCCAATAAACCGATAAAAGTTAGTAAATACCTTTGATTCCTCATCATAATCGCTTTTTTAAGCCTGAAATCCCCCACTAGATTAGAGAACCGCTGCCTAAATTATAGATCGATCGCTTGACTCTTGGGTTCCAGTCTTGGCAAACTGTCATCTGTTATGCTAGAATAGAGTTCTATTGATCGGCGCCATCGCCAAGTGGTAAGGCAGAGGTCTGCAAAACCTTTACCCCCAGTTCGAATCTGGGTGGCGCCTTGAAAAATATCGGCAGTCTTTCTTTTATTACCTTGTCTAAATGAAGGTTTACCAAGGTTTTACTTGATAGGCTGCCACTAGATAGCGAAAAATATACTCGACTATCTCTAAATAATTCTCGGTAGTTTCTAGAGACTCACCCCACACCGTCACGCCATGGTCAGAAATCAGTAAAGCGGGAATTTCCGGGGGGAAAGTTGAGAATCTACTTTCTATTTCTGCGGCAATTTTCGGCACATCGAGATAGTTAGCAAAAACTGGCATAAATACTTGAGGATTTTCTACCCAAATACCTAAACCTTTCAACATTTCTAAGGGAGGTAACGATAACTTGTCCTCGCGAGCAAAACGGGAAACTAAATTCGCTTCCACCGAGTGGACATGATAACAAGCTTGTGCTTGGGGAAAGAGGCAATAAATCACCCGATGAATGCTAGTTTCTGCCGAAGGACGATTATCCAGATGAGCTAATTCTCTGACTTTTCCCGTCAGATCCACTCGCACAAAATCCTGTTCTGTGAGTTTACCTTTACTTTTGCCACTGGCAGTAATCCAAAAACTATGGTCATCAACTTTAGCGGATAAATTACCCGCCGTACCAAGCATCCAACCCAGTTGATAAAATCTTCGGGCAGCTGCCACTAGAGATAGACGAGGATCGCTCATGGTTTTTAGAGATATGGTAGATAGGAACCGATCTATTATGACATCCTCACCCCCCTTCAAGGTTAGGGTTATTTCATAATACGGTCAGAAAGTCAAAAGCAATCACTATCAGGTAAAATAGAGAGTGACCGTTAATATTTTAAAGATATGTTTAGCTTAAGAGAAAAACTTAAATAAGTCAAGTACTCTCGGAAAAATAAACGGAAAAGACATCCTTTATGGGTAGTTTTGCTAATAATAATATTAGGAACTATGCAAGGATACTCAGACTATAGAGAGCTAGGTTATTTTGCTAAAAGTCTGCCAATTTGACCAAAATCCAACCGGCAATTATTGGCATCAATCATGTCACGACTACTTATTTCAAGAGCGATTATCGCGATTAACTTTTCTGATTAACCAATAACTTGCCGCTAAAGCTAAGGTTCCCACGGTGAGGGCAATTAAATCATCTTTACTGTATTTATTGGGATCAAAAATAATAATTTTTCGAGAGATGGCAATTAAAGCCGTAACTACTACTAATTCAACCTGTACGATGTGTTTTCTTAAGTAAGCAGTGACGTTTTCTAATAACTCTAAGGCAATTAAAATATTGAGAAATAAACCGAAGATTTCAATTAAAGTTTTGCTAAAAAAACCGACGGGTTCCGTAGTAAATAAATCTTGGATTAGGATAACTACTAGGTCATAAAGAGAAACAATAATAACAACAATTAAGGCTACGGATAAAACCTTAGAAACTATGTTTTCAATGAGATGAATCGACCTCATGAAATCTTCATCGCGCCATTGTTGTCCGAAATTGATAAGTAGTTTCCGTATCTGTTTGAGCATGATCAATTAAGTAAAAAGTAAAAATTATTATTGTATTTTATTGCTAATTGTTCTATTTAGCTAACAAGTAAGCTGATCCCCCCTTAATCCCCCCTTTATAAGGGGAGTATCTGACAATTTTTAACATCTAAGTGGGTGAGTGGAATTAAATATAAAATGAACGTAGGTTGGGTTGAAGCATGAAACCCAACGCCCGCATGGGTTACGCTACCGCTAACCCATCCTACAAATAATTGTGCCTACCTACTTACCTACTTAGAAATAATTTTACTTGAAGAAGGCTTCCCCAGAAAAAAAATCTAGGTGCGATCGCTTTTAAGTCAACCGCACCCCAAACTAATACAAATGCTCGCATCTAGCTGACATCATCGTGAGCGAAACGATTATAGAGGAAGTCGAGGGCATAGTTACGCAGACGATAATATTCCGGATCCTCCATAATTCTCTCTCGATCGCGGGGACGGGGGAAATGAATATTCATCACTTCGCCGATTTTCGCTTCCGGTCCATTGGTCATCATTACCAGCTTATCAGCGAGGAAAAGGGCCTCATCGATATCGTGGGTAATCATCAACACCGTACAGCGTTTATCTTGCCAGATTTTCAGCAATTCTTCCTGTAATTCCTCTTTAGTAATCGCATCCAACGCACCGAAAGGTTCATCGAGAATCAACACTTCCGGACGGATAGAAAGAGCGCGAGCGATCGAAACCCGTTGTTTCATCCCCCCGGAGATTTGGGGAGGGGTTTTATCCATAGCTTCGGTTAAACCCACCATAGCTAAATGTTCCCGCACGATCGAGCGTTTTTGTGCTTCGGTCGCATTGGGAGACACCGCATCTACCGCGAGATAGACATTTTCAAAAACGCTTAACCAAGGCAATAAAGCATAGTTTTGAAACACTACCATGCGATCGGGCCCGGGTTTAGTAATTTTCTTACCGTTAACTTTAACGATGCCATCGGTGGGAGAAGAAAAACCCGACACCATATTTAATAGGGTCGATTTACCGCAACCGGAGTGACCGATCACACAGATAAATTCACCTTCATTGATGCTGAGATTAACATCCTTGAGGACGGTGTAGGGGCCTCTGGGAGTGGGATAAACCTTAGAAACTCCTTCAATGGTAACAAAAGCTTCTTTACTGGGGGCCTGGGTTGCTCGGTTAACGGTGTCGGTGGTGGTGTACATGATTAGTCTTTGGGGGAAATAGTTAATAGGGGCAATGGCCGGGGATAATTGGCTAATAATTATCCCCTTAGTTGATTTTTAGGCAATTTTGCGAGATTCGCTGGCACTAGGACGAGCATCAATAGCCACTTCGGCCATAGTGACGTTTTGTTTGATCTCTAAACTATTGAGATAACCGATCGGATCCTCGGCATCAAACTCGATACCATCGAATAAAAGGATCGGTGTGCGACGATATTTAATATCCCCTAGACCCAATTCCCGGGCCGCGGTACTAAAGACACCCACCCGACAGACGCGTTCGAGAATTTCTACCCAGTTACGGGGGAAAGGAATGTGGCCCCAGCGCGCCATTTGGGTCATCATCCAGAGGTGTTCGGTACGACTGGGACGATTTACCCCTTCTCCATAGAACAGATGGTGTGCATATTCTTTCATCGGTTGATCGAGACTGCACGCGTAGGAGTTGGGATCACCCAGTTGGATATAATCGATATTGGTACTAAGGTACTGACGACTGGCGAGGATTTGACGAATTTCTTCCTGATTCCCTTCCTCGGCACAGTAGCGACAACCTTCCAGCAGTGCTTTGACTAAAGCGACATGGGTATTAGGGTATTTATTGGCCCAATCTTCCCGGACTCCCAGGGCCTTACCCGGGTGGCCCTGCCAGATTTCTAAGTCGGTAGCGACGGTGTAACCGATACCTTCCATGGCGGCCCGTAGATTCCAGGGTTCACCGACACAGTAACCGTCAATACTGCCGGTTTTCAGGTCAGCTACCATTTGGGCCGGGGGAATAGTTTCGAGGTGAACATCTTTATCCGGGTCAATACCAGAGGCCGCTAACCAGTAACGCAGGAGCAAATTGTGCATGGAGGAGGGGTGAACCATGCCAAAAATATGGCGCTGCTCCCGGGATTCCAATAGCATCTGTTTTAAAGCATTACCGTCAATCACTCCCTCGTCATAGAAGCGTTTAGCGAGGGTGACACCGTTACCGTTACGAGTCATAGTCAGGGCGCTGACAATCGGCAAAGGTTGCTCCTGATAACCACCGACGGTTAACCAGGTGGGCATTCCCGAAGGCATTTGCGCCCCGTCGAGGAATCCCCCCGCGATCCCGTCCACAACGCCTCGCCAACTGGTTTCCCGGACCAAATTTACCTCATCTAGACCATGTTTAGTAAAGAATCCCTTTTCTTTGGCCACTGCTAGGGGCGCGCAAGCGGTGAGGGGAACAAAACCGATTTCTAGATTGACTTTTTCTAAACCGTGACGGGCAATCACTTCGACTTTGCGGGCGCGCAGTTTTTTGATCCGTTTTTGTTGGTTGAGGAAATAGATAATTTCACTCCGGAGACTGTAGTAACTGGGGTGTTCCACCACTTCCATGCGTTTGCGGGGACGGGGGATATCTACTTCCAAAATACCGCCAATTTTTGAGCCAGGACCGTTGGTGAGCATGACGATGCGATCGGATAATAACACCGCTTCATCCACATCGTGCGTCACCATTACCGAGGTCATTTCGTATTCTTCGCACAGCTGCATTAACTGTTCCTGTAGATTACCTCTAGTCAGGGCATCTAACGCGCCAAAGGGTTCGTCTAAAAGTAGCACTTTCGGACGGATGGCTAGGGCGCGAGCGATCGCTACCCGTTGTTTCATCCCCCCCGATAATTCGTTGGGACGTTTATCCACTGCATGACGAAGATTGACCAGATCGATATATTTTTCGACTTCAGCTTTTCTTTCGTCTTCTGATAGTTGGGCGAGAACTTGATCGACGGCCAGAGTAATATTTTCTTTGACAGTTAACCAGGGCAAAAGGGAATAGTTTTGGAAGACTACCATGCGATCAGGTCCCGGTTTTTTAATGCTTTGACCTTGCAAAGTCACCACTCCTTCCGTGGGCAAATCTAAACCAGCAATCATGTTTAAGAGGGTGGATTTTCCGCAACCGGAGTGACCGATGAGGGAGATAAATTCCCCTTTTTTGATCTGTAAATCGATCCCTTTCAAGGCCACATATTCACCGCCACCACTGAGGGGGAAGACCTTATCAATGTTATCGACAGCGACAAACAAACTCATAGTTTTTTCTCCTTAAATTTCCTCAAGTTTCAGTTATTTGAAAATGGGGAAAATTTCCCCATTTATCCCCTATTGACGAACGATTTGATTTTGCAACCAAGCCATAAAGCGATCGAGCAATAAACCCACACCACCGATATAAAACAGCGCAAGAATAATATCGCTAATGTAGTTATTTTGGTAGGCATCCCAGATAAAGAAACCGATACCGACGATACCCGACATAACAATTTCCGCCGCAATAATCGCTAACCAAGCTAAACCGATCGCAATTCTCAAACCGGTGAAGATGTAGGGAAGTGCTGAGGGAATTAATATCTTGAAGAAGAATTTTTTGTTGGACAATTGCAAGACTTGTTTAACGTTGATATAGTCTTGGGGAATTTGTTGGACACCGACGGTGGTATTAATCAAAATCGGCCAAACTGCGGTAATAAAGATCACGAATAAAGCAGCAGGTTGGTTTTGTTGTAAAGCGGCCAAAGATAGGGGAACCCAAGCAAGAGGAGGAACTGTTCTTAGGAATTGGAAAAGGGGATCGAGGGACTTATTTAAGAAAGAATTTAAACCGACCATAATCCCAACGCCAATACCAACCACTGCGGCAAAAAAATAACCGATTAATACCCGTTGCAGACTCGCTAAAGTTTGCCAGAATAGTCCTTTATCAATGCCCCCACGATCAAAGAAAGGATACATTAAATAGGTACGGGTACGCTCATTGGTGATTAGGTCGGATGGGGGGGGTAATTTGATTAATCCCAGCATCGAGACTAATTGCCAAACAATCAGAAAACCCAGGGTACCGATAATAGGGGGAAGAATGTCTTGGGAATGCTTTTTCCAGAATTTACCGAAGTTGAAACCACCGTTACTTTTTCTGCTGACGCTACTTGCCATTTTGCCGTTTTCCTTTGTTGAAGATAAAGTTACTTGATTGGGGAGAGAAGAAAACACTTTTGGGATTAATAGACTAGATATTTTATGCCCCTAGCCTATCGAGAAAAGCTCGCTATTTTTTAATTGCCAAACTATCGAGATAAGCTTGGGGATTAGCGGGGTCAAAAGTTTTGCCGTCGAAGAATTTTTCGACACCGCGGGAGGTACTGGTGGGAATATCAGCTGCGGGAACCCCTAATTCTGTAGCTGCCGCTTTCCAAAGATCCTCGCGGTTAACTTTGTCGATTAAGGCGGAGGCAGTGGTTAAACTTTCTTTCGGCAAGAAACCCCAACGAACACTTTCGGTTAAAAACCAGAGATCATGACTCTTGTAGGGATAGGAAACGCTACCGGCGGGATCTTTCCAGTAGAAAACCCCTTTATTTTTGTCGGTGATTTCCGGTTTGCCGTCACCCATTTTCTGCATTCCTTTGAGGGGACCGGCGATAATTTCTTCCTTGAGGTTGAAATAAGCCGGTTTAGCGAGAATTGCCGCCGCTTCTGCCCGATTTGCCTCTTGATCGAGCCATTGCTGCGCTTCCATAATTCCTTTTAATAGGGCCTTGGTGGCTTTCGGGTTTTTATCCACCCAATCGGCGCGGATAGCGAGGTATTCTTCCGGGTGATAGGGCCAGATTTCTGCGGTTAAAGCTGACATAAAACCGATCTGATCAGCCACAATTCTCGCCGGCCAAGGATCACCGGTACTAAACGCATCCATGGTTCCCGTTTTCATGTTGGCCACGGTTTGGGCGGCAGGAACCGCAATTAGGTTAATATCCGTATCGGGGTTAATACCACCGGCGGCTAACCAGTAACGAATCCAGAAGTCTTGATTAGCTTTCGGGAAGGTATAGGCGGCTTTGAAGGGAGTTCCCGTCGTTTTCATGCCGAGGATGTAATCTTTGGCGGGTTTCAGGTCTAAACCGATATTTTTGCCCTCGTGTTTACCTGCGATCGCGATTCCGTTACCCTGGGTGTTTAACTGCGCTAACACATACATGGGGACTTTAACGTTATTTTTGGTGATTAGTCCCTCGGAAATTAGGTAAGGCATGGGCATTTGCCACTGTCCCCCGTCAATTCCGCCCGCATCTGCCCCAATTTCGACGTTATCTCTAGCGGAACCCCAGTTTGCTTGTTTCGAGACTTCCACATCGGGCATCCCGTGTTTAGCGAAAAAGCCTTTTTCCTTGGCAATAATTAAAGGGGCTGATTCAACAATCGGGATATAACCTAATTTAATTTTGGTGGTTTCGGGGGCCTCTCCGGGGGCCACCGCTACGGGAGAAGCAACCGGGGCAGCGGGCGCGGTGGTGGTGGTTCCACCCGTAGTGTCGGGGGGATTACCCACACAACCTTTGAGGACAACAGCCCCTGCCGCTGAAACTGCCGCCGTGGTTAAGAATTTCCGTCTCGAAAAATTTGACATAGAGTCCTCCTACCTGCTGCTAAAGCAAATATGTGTGCTGAATTATGGGTAAAGGAATCCCTCGCTAAACTTTCCTTCTAGCCCGTGCTATAGAAATTTAGCTATGGAATATCTAAACTCGATTGAACTTACTAAATAAGTCTAGCGGAATTTGGAAAAAATAATTAATCCGAGCGAGAATTTTATTTACAAAAATTTAATTCGATTGATAAGAATTAATTAAGACCATTGATATATCTAGCTTCTAGCCACTTAAGCTTATCTGTGGACTTGGGGTGATGGGGTGATGGGAGTGGGGAGAAACAATAAAATAAGCCAAGGGTGAGTTTTAGGAATGCGGCTCCTTCCGGCTTGGTAGAATGGACAATATGCTTTCACCCCAAAGTAATGACCAGATCTAAAAAGCCGAAATCACCGAACTCCTCTGATTCGCCCACCTCTCCTACCTTAGCCCTCTCTTCCCTACATTTTCGTCTCCAAGCTTTAGAGGAGGAGCATCAGTGGCTCCTCAAGCAGATTGGCAGAAAGCGCAACGAACTGAAGAAATTCCTCGACCAGATGCGTTCCCTGGCGACGGAGATTTTTCAGAGAGGGCAACCCCTCTATCAAAAACTTACCGACCTCGACCGCGAAATACACGCCCTTTTTGACGAAATCCTCACTGCTAGAAAATTGGGGCAGCAGACAAAAAAAAGGATTCTCGGAATTTACGAGACACTTCAGTTAACGGGGGTGATTAGCCCGAAATTTGACGATGGAGATGAAGAACTTGACGAACTTTTCGGAGACGAAGAACCAGAAGGATCATCAGAGCAATCCGCGCAGGATTTCTTCTCTGGGGGAGACTCCTATAACCGTCACGATGATGGAACAGAGCTATCACCTGAAAGCTCGCCTAAATCTCCTGAATCTAGACAAATACGCCGCACTTTCCTGAGAATGGCCGAGATTTTTCACCCCGACAAGGTTACGGATCCCGAAACTCGGATGCGTCACAACGAGATTATGAAGGAAGTCAACCGCGCCTATAAAGAGGGAGATATTGCCAAACTGCTCGAAATCGAACGACAGTATCAAATGGGGGACACTTTCGAGGTTGAAGGCTCATCGGAAAGCGACCTCAAACGACAGTGCGAGAGGGTTGAAACCAATAACGAACTACTCAAAAAGCAATACGAGAACCTGAAAAGAGAACTGCGCTCGGTGCGAAATACCCCAGAAGGCGAGATGGTGAGGGCCAGCCGCGCTCGTGAGAAGGATGGCATCGACCCGATTGAGCAAATGCTAGAGGAGATGAAATTACAAGTTCAATCCACCGAAAAAATCTATAATTTTGTCCGTGACTTCCGCGATAAAAAGATAACGGTTAAAGAGTTTCTGCGCGGACCGGTCAGGATGGGCAGAAGCCCGGAAGAGATGGAAGACATTCTTGATCAACTTCTGCAGCAACTTCGCGGAATCAGCCGTTGAAGAGAGAAAGCCAGTATCTAGGGTATGCGGCAAAAAGTTTTTCGTGGGGGCCGGGTGTGGGGTTTTACCTAATTTTTAAATCCGTTGAGTAACGCACAGAAAACGGGTTTCTCCGAGAAACCCGTTTTCTACTCATGCAAAAGACAAAAAGGGAAATAAATAATCAGTCTTTAATAACCAGATTTAGTATAAAATTTACAGCGTGTAGCAGCAGCGAGAGATACTCTACTTGATACTTATCTAGAAATACGAGTATTCTATTTCTCCGCAAGTCCCTTACTACAATAACCAATTGGACCAGTCAGTGGTACTATTGGCTCAAGGGATCGCCAAATATCTACAAGTTTTGCCTGCTCAACGTTACCAACACTACTCCCATAAGAAAAAGAACACGTTCTGACATCTCCGTTATAGCCAATTACAGTACTTGTTCGTCCGCAAGAACAGATTGGTAAAAGCACAATCGTCAAGTCATTAAATTCTTCTTTCCAGACCGCCAAACGTTGTCGGACGGACTCAATTGCTGATGAATCAATTGGTTTGAAAGAAGCAGACGAACCATTGAGTCCGGTTTGTTTAAACAAGCTGATATAGCATTCACGGACTTTCAATCTTGACATAAAACCTGGAAGGGAATCTAAATCGTTGTAATTATCTGAATGTAAAGTGAAGACCATCGCTGTACGAATACCTGCTTGCTGTGAGTACTGGACAGCGCGTACAGATTTCTCAAACGTGCCTTCACCCCTAGATTGTTCATGCGTTTCTTTAATAATTCCGTCGAAACTTATCTCGATCAAGTTTAGACCAGCTCCAACCAGAGATTGTATACGCTCTGATGTCAACTGCTGTCCGTTACTGATGATTTTGACGAAGACACCAGCTTGCCGTAGGTACTCTATAATTTCTTCTAAATCTCGTCGCAAAAGTGCCTCCCCACCCAGCAGGCACACATAGAGGACTCCGGCATCAATAATCTGCCGAGCAATCTCTAATGCCTGATTAGTTGATGGCCCTCGACTTTCATAGTGTGGTAGATAGCAAATTTTGCAACGCAGATCACAAATTGTATTGACCTCCCATAAGCAATACCAAGGAACCGCCGCATGGACAAGTTGGGCTTGGATTTGAGGAGTCCAAAACTCTTCGCTAATCAGCTTTTGTTCATCGGATGCTTGATAGTTAATAAGTCTGGTGTCTGGCTTGATAAATCCTAAAGTCATCAGTCGTTTGAGAAATGAAATAACCCTATCATGCCCAAAAACTCTAATGGTTTCCTGTCGAATCTCAGCAATCGAATGAGATTTGAGCACACCTTGCCAGATCAGACTTCCGTAAGGACTTAAAACTAGCAAAGGGTTGTTTTCTAAGGTATTTGATGTGTTGAATAAAATACACAAATCTGGTGTTTCTGAGTACCATCTTAAATATCTCTGTTCAACTTCTGGGATAAGGTTATCCAATTCATGATCTGTAAAGAAAGGATTTGATATAATAGTTTCTAAGATAAACTTACCATTTATTAAGGCTTGCCACTTGTTGTCCAATTCTTCTGGTAAAGTGTGGTTTGGCCATTCTGTCCAGATAGTAGCTTGTTCTTTATTTAACGGCACAGACTCACCACTACTCTGATGTATTAGAGTAAGCCCATCTTGCCCGATTTGTTTCATGACAAGAATTTCGCTAGATTTTACCCAATTAGATTTGTTCATTAGAACCTCCTTACTACTCTCATTTGGTGATAAAATATGGCCCGATAACCTACCCCGTCGCAAGGGTAAGGGGCACCGATTCGTGCCAGATCAAACACACTTTGCAGATCGTCTCATCTCAACAGCACCCTTCGGACGGTGTTTGAATTGTGCCCCGCAGGCAGCGTGGAATGTATCTGAGAGATTCAAGCCTGAATTGCATCACAGCCTTCCCAACCCCAATCGCTGAAAACCATACGATAACACTTTAATTCTTCCTCCTTTCACAATAATGTATCAACAGCTATAATTTAATGAATTTTTGCATACCCTCGTGTTTGACGATTTAGCGTGCGGTCGCCAGGAGCTACAAAATCAAGCCACTACAGTGGCACCCCTGAGATAATCTTCTAGTTGGCGACCATTGTCGTGACTGAGATTGCCTAGAGGTAAAGTTTCGACGCTAAAAGCTCTCACCTCACTAACTTCTAATGTATCTTTGATCTGAAAATTACCCGCAGCTGTAACTTCAATTAACAATGAAATGGAGTGAATACGCGGATCACGCTCAAAAGAGGAATAAACCCCGACTAAACGCCCTAAACTGACTAAATTTAATCCTGTTTCCTCTTTTAATTCCCTTTGAGCAGTATTAAAAATATCTTCCCCCCAATCGATCATTCCCCCCGGTAGGGCCCATTTGCCGGTGTCTCTGCGTCGGATTAAAACAATTGTACCATCAGCAAGCAGCGGAATTATTGTCACCCCAGTTACAGGATGACGAAAGATAATTCCCATCACACTTTTAATAAAATGCCAAACACGATCCATAGGAATTAGGAGATAGGGAGATGGGGGGATAGGGAGATAGGGAGATAGGGAAATTTTAACTAATACCCCAAAACCCCAAAACCCCAAAACCCCTAACAATATCAATCTTGACATCCTCACCGCCGTAAACGGACGGTGATTCCCAAACCTCACGATTTGGGTTTCTGCTTCTTTCCCGAAGGATTTTTCGCACCTGCCGTCCCAGTTTTACTCTGTTCTGGTCTTATGGTCGCTCTACAGACTGACACCGCAAGCCCTGCGGCCAAAATATTTTTACTGGCGTTAATATCTCGGTCATGGTGTGTTCCACAGATTGGACAGTCCCACTGTCGAACATTTAACGGCATTTTCTCAGCAATATACCCGCAATTACTACACCTTTTAGAGCTAGGAAACCATCTATCTATTTCGATGTAATTTCTTCCATACCAACGGCATTTATA
>VYLR01000399.1_pt1 | contig 15393 bp, 15 predicted proteins | sample 5114291 | NCBI WGS metagenome assembly VYLR01 (sample SAMN12291774, study PRJNA351875) | freshwater metagenome | isolation source: freshwater lake | place: USA: Michigan, Lansing Lake | collected 2013-08-14
TAATGTTTATTTATGGTAAAGGGGAAGTGGAGGATTTAGCGGAAATTTCCCTATCACCCTCAATCCCTATTGCCTCTTGGATAGTGCGATCGATATTCATCAATAAAAGTTATCCATACAGGAAAACAATAATATTTATTTATGTTAAAGGGGAGTGGGGAAGTGGGGAAGTGGGGAGATGGGGGATTTAGCGGAAATTTCCCTATCACCCTAAATACCCTATTGCTGCGTCGAACCTAGAACTATCAATGGGTAACAGCTTGATTTTGACTCCATAATTAAATTAGTCAACGATCGACTCAATCTCAAGACGAGAAAAAATTAATCTATTAGGAGTTTAGCTGATGACGGCTTTTACGGAAAATGACCTAAAAAGGTTAGAAGATTTGATTATCAATGGACAAAAAGCGATCGAAACTCGTTTAACCTCTTTGGAGAGTGGACAAAAAGCGATCGAAACTCGTTTAACCTCTCTGGAGAGTGGACAAAAAGCGATCGAGAATAGCATCGGAGAGATCAAAAGAGAAATTCAAGTCCTAGAGATAGGACAGACGGAAATTAAGGGAGAAATCAGGACTTTAGACGCAAAAATCACGGGTTTAAATGAAAGAGTGCAACTCATCGAGGCATCCGTGGGAAAAATTCCCGATTTAGCCGAAAAAATTGGGGAAGTAAAAAACTGGAAACAGATCGGTATATCGATTGTGACTGCTTTTGTCGGTGGGGTAATTGGTTGGTTAATTCGGGGAAAATAAAACTAAGGAATGTAACATAGTATTAAGCATTTGTATATTTTTATTAATTTTTATGGAACAGACAGCTTTAAATCTGATCGCGATTACCGTTTTTTCGATCACTCTTTCCGTATTTGTCACTCCTTTGCTGTCTATTTCGCCTTTTGTCCCCGCTTTGGCTACTTTTAGCCTCTTGGGATTAGTTACCGTTGATACTCTCACCTTTAATAACCGGGGCGTGACTTTACTACTGGATGCTCTTTCTCCTAGTAAACACCGTCAAAGAGTTATTCACCACGAAGCCGGACATTTTCTCACCGCTTATATTTTAGGCATTCCGATCGCCAGTTATAGTTTGACCGCTTGGGAAGCCTTTCGTCAAGGCCAGGAGGGAGTCGGCGGTGTTCAATTTGATCTAGCAGATTTAGAGCAAAAAGTCAAGAACTTTACCGATTTTCCCGCTTTTTTAGAGCGAATTTCTACGGTGTGGATGGCGGGAATTGCTGCCGAAACCTTAGTTTATGGTAAAGCGGAGGGGGGAGAAAGCGATCGATTTTATCTGCAATCGGCCTTAAAATTAGCGGGGGTTTCCGAGAATAATTATGCCCAAAAAGAGCGCTGGAGTTTATTACAGGCAAAAACTCTTTTAGAAAAACAACAGACTGCCTATCAAGCTTTGGTGATAGCTATGGAAAAAAGGGCCAGTGTGGAAGAATGCTGTCGGGTGATTAGTGAAAGTTTAGTATAACGGGAAAAGTAATCAGGGATAGATTTGATAATTTCCCCGTTAAATTTTTATGAATAATCAGAGCATTCAATCGGATCAGCGATTAGCTTTAATTGTGCGCGGAGCAGTACAAGGAGTCGGTTTTCGTCCTTTTGTTTATCGATTAGCAACGGAATTAAACCTAACGGGTTGGGTGAATAATACAGCAGCGGGAGTTTTTATTGAAGTTGAGGGCGATCAAGACAAACTAGAAACTTTTTTGACTCGATTATCTTTAGAAAAACCCCCTCGATCGCTAATTGAAAATATTGAGACTCAATGGTTAAATCCCATCGGTTATCAAAACTTTAGCATACGTCCTAGCAGCGGCGGTGAAAAGAATACAATTGTTCTGCCGGATTTAGCCACTTGTCCCGATTGTTTAGCCGATATTTTTGACCCTAATAATCGTCGTTATCGCTATCCTTTTACTAACTGCACTAACTGCGGTCCTCGCTACAGTATTATCGAGAGTTTACCCTATGATCGCAGTGCCACAACTATGAGGGGTTTTAATCAGTGTCCCGAATGTCAAAGGGAATACGAAAACCCTCTAGATCGCCGTTTTCATGCCCAACCGAATGCCTGTCCTCGTTGCGGACCCCAAATTAGTCTTTTAGACAGTCAAGGCTCTGTATTAGCGGAAAAAGATCAAGCTTTAATCGCCACCGCTAGAGCAATTCAACAGGGAAAAATTATAGCGATCAAAGGATTAGGAGGATTTCACCTAGTTGTCGATGCAAGAAATACGGAAGCAGTGCAAAAATTGCGACAACGTAAACAGCGACTGGATAAGCCTTTTGCCGTGATGTATCCTAATCTTGAGTTAGTGAAAAAACATGGTTATGTATCTTCTTTAGAATCGCAATTATTGCAGTCTCCTGCAGCGGCAATTGTCCTGATTAAACAGCGAAAAAATTATCTTTCTGCTGCCGTTTCTCCGGGTAATCCCTATCTAGGAGTCATGTTACCCTATACTCCCTTACATCATCTTTTATTAGCAGAATTGGGCTTTCCTATTGTAGCAACCAGTGGTAATCTAGCCGATGAACCTATCTGTATCGACGAAAAAGAAGCTTTAGAAAAATTGGGAACTATCGCCGATTTATTTCTAGTTCATAATCGTCCCATCCTTCGACCAGTGGATGACTCTATTATCAGGGAAATGGCGGGAAAAGCGATGATTTTGCGGCGGGCGCGGGGATATGCTCCCTTTCCTGTTAAAGTTAATGAGGGAGATTTCCCCCCGATTCTGGCCGTGGGAAGTTATTTTAAAAATACCGTGGCTATCTACCAAAAAAATCAAGTTTTTATTAGTCAACATATCGGCGATTTAGATACAGTTAATGCTGTTAATCATTTTGAAAATATCCTCGATAGTTTAAAAAAATTATACGAGTTTGCACCCGAAGTTATTGCCTGTGATGCTCATCCTGAATATCTAGCAACCAAGTACGCTTATAGCTTAAATTTGCCCGTTATTCCCATTCAACACCATTACGCTCACGTTTTATCCTGCATGGCAGAACATCAGCTACAACCTCCGGTTTTAGGGGTTGCTTGGGATGGAACAGGATACGGTTTAGACGGCACAATTTGGGGGGGAGAATTTATCCATATTGCTGCCGATTCTTGGCAGCGAGTCGCCCATTTTAAACCCTGGCCATTACTGGGAGGAGACAAAGCGGTTAAAGAACCCAGACGAGTGGCTTTAGGATTACTAGAAGTTATGGAAAATACTGATAGGATAAAATCAGCTTTTAGTGAACAGGAATGGTTGATTTTTAGGCAAATGTTAACCAAAAAAATTAATTGTCCTTTAACTTCTAGTGTTGGGCGTTTGTTTGATGGTGTGGCGGCGATTCTAGGTTTATGTTATCAATTAAGTTTTGAGGGACAGGCAGCAATGCAGTTAGAATTTGCCCTTGAGGGCATTAAAACGGAGGAATATTATAATTTTTCTTTGTCCGCCGACTCCCCCATAGTTATTGATTGGAATCAGATAATTTTAGGAGTTGTTGAAGATTTAGAAAAACAAGTACAAATCGGCATAATTGCCGCTAAATTTCATAATAGTTTATGTGAGATTATTGTAGAAATTGCTCAGAAAATAGGTAGAGAAAAAATTCTCCTGACGGGAGGCTGTTTTCAAAATCGTTATCTGACGGAAAGAACAATTAATCGCTTACAAGCTTCGGGATTTCAACCCTACTGGCAGCAAACTGTTCCCACTAATGATGGTGGTATTAGCCTTGGTCAAATTATCGGAGCTTTTTCTCAACTCAAACAGTTCTAGATAAGTAGGTGGGTGGAATTAAATATAAGATGAACGTAGGTTGGGTTGAAGTATGAAACCCAACGCCCGCATGGGTTACGCTACCGCTAACCCATCCTACAAATAATTGTGCCTCCCTACTTAGGACAAAATTAACTTCTTGGTTAGGACAGGCAAGAGGTAGTTATAAACCACAGAGACACAAAGAACACAGAGAGCCGATTTTTTTCTAGACTGTTAAACGATGCCACTCAACGATTTTATTGCCTACTTTCAAAATAATTGCTTGACCTAAACCCAGTTCTTGTGTCACATTAACTAGATGGGCGAAATTTTGACGGGTAATCGCTAGTCCCTGCAAACAGGCTAGAAAATCGAGACAGAGAACCGTAGAAAATTCCCAAGTTTGCCGGTAAATACGGCAATTATCCGGTAAAAAAGCCACAAGAGTGCGAAAATGACTCAAAGCGGCTTTCTCAAAATTGGCGCTAGTGCAGTCAAAAGACGAGTGCTGATAGCTCATAAAAACTTTGCCTGATAGGGAAAGAGCAGGGTTTCCCTCAGACTAGCACTTCCCTTCTGGGGATCACGTTCCCTTTAGAATTTCTCAATAGACTGGTAAATCCCCCCAGAGGAGTATTGTTACCCGCGAACAAATTGCTAGAAGCTAGGTTTCTTCCCGGAGATGGTGTACTTTAGATATTGATGTCCTTCCTGCTGGCAAGATAAGTAGGTGGGTGGAATTAAATATAAGATGAACGTAGGTTGGGTTGAAGCATGAAACCCAACCCCCGATTATGTTACGCTACCGCTAACCCATCCTACAAATAATTGTACCTCCCTACTTAACCTGTAAATTTTCCCACTCGTCCCCAGCGATAAAAGGCTGTATTTAGTTAAAAATCAAGTGTTGACTTTGATGCCAAACTTGCCTAGTAAAAAATGATCACAGCCTCAACTTGCCGCTTAACTAATTGACTACTGAACTGATAACTGGTAACTAAGATTATGAATAATGCAATTGTCAAACCGAGAGATGTACAAGTAGCACCGATCGCCGTCGATACTTTTGTCTTTCGTTCCCGCACTTGGGACCGGTTAAAATTCGAGATTGAATACGGATTACAAAAGGGAACCACTGCCAATAGTTATTTGATTAAAAGTGAAAAAGTCGCTCTTTTTGATCCACCGGGGGAATCATTCTCGGCTATATTTTTAGAGGCTTTAACTAAAAGAATCGATCCGAAAACCATTGATTATATTATTCTCGGTCACGTTAACCCCAATCGTGCCGTTACCCTCAAGGCACTTTTAGAAATCGCTCCTCAAGTCACTTTTGTTTGTTCCAATCCGGGGGCAATTTCCCTGAAAAAAATTCTCGAAACCGAAGCATTAAATCTGTTGGTTGTCAAGGGGGAAGAAATATTAAATTTAGGAGCAAACCATCAATTAGAATTTATCCCCACTCCTAACCCCAGATTTCCCGATCAACTCTGTACCTACGACAGTAAAACCGATATTCTCTACACCGATAAATTGTTCGGAGCGCACGTTTGTGGCGACCAAATTTTTGATGAGGGTTGGAGCGTTTATAACGAAGATCGGCGTTATTATTTTGATTGTCTCATGGCTCCCTATGCCAGTCAAATTAGCAACGCTTTGGAGAAATTAGCCGCTAAATCGCCCTTATTTTATGCCGTTGGTCACGGTCCTCTGGTGCGTTACGCGATGCACGAATTGACCCTTTCCTATCAACAATGGTTAGCAGTACAAAAGTATCAAGAGTTGACAATCGCCCTGATTTATGCTAGTGCCTACGGCAACACCGCCACCCTCGCTCAAGCGATCGCTATGGGGATCACGAAAGCGGGAGTAGCAGTGACGGCGATTAATGCCGAGTCCGCTGAACCAGACGAGATCAAAACGGCGATCGAAAAAAGTGTCGGTTTTATCTTTGGTTCCCCCACTTTGGGAGGACACGCACCGACTCCCATCCAAACCGCCTTGGGGATTACCCTAGCAAATGGCGATAAAAGTAAGCTGGTGGGGGTTTTTGGCTCCTACGGTTGGAGTGGGGAAGCGGTCGATCTTTTAGAAGGTAAATTCCGGGATGGCGGTTATCGCTTCGGTTTTGAGCCAATTCGGGTTAAATTTAAACCCACGGAGGCAATTTTAAAGACCTGTGAGGAAGCGGGAACCGATTTCGCTCAAGCAGTCAAAAAAGCTCGCAAAAGCAGACAACCGAAAACTAATGTTAACCAATCCCAAAGCGATCGGCGATCGCAGGCCCTGGGCCGTTTGGTGGGTTCTCTCTGTATCGTCACCTGCGAATTGGGAGAATTGCGCGGTGCCATGTTAGCCTCTTGGGTATCGCAAGCGACGTTCACTCCCCCCGGATTGACTATTGCCGTGGCGAAAGAACGAGCGATCGAGTCTCTGCTTTATAGCGGTACGCCTTTTGTCCTTAATATCCTCCAAGAAGGTCAACATTTGGCTTTAATGAAGCATTTTCTTAAACCTTTTTCCCCCGGAGAAGATCGTTTTGCTAATATCGAAACCACTAAAGCTGAGAACGGTGGGCCGATTCTGGCCGAAGCGCTCGCTTATCTGGAATGTCGGGTAGAACAACGAATGGAGTGCGGTGATCATTGGCTGCTTAGTGAACAATACTCTCCCCTATCCTTCTGCTACTGTTTGTAAAACAAGATCAATAAATTTCTGGCTGTAGTATATGCCTTGTTGTTGCATCGTTTCTATAGCGGTTCTCACACCTGTGTGGCACAATTAAACCTTTGCTGATTAAGCTTTTCAACATCGATAATGTACCTCTTGCGAACAGGAAACGCTATATGTAAGGTTTGACTGCAGCGATCTTTCCCAACTGTTTTGCTTTAATTAAAATACCGATCGAACCTGTAATTGGAATATTGAGAGATTTACACACCTGACGAGCAGCTAATTCATCGATAAGCACTAAAGAGGCTTTTTGTTCTAGTGCAAGGACGATGACTTCTGATTCTCCTCGATCTAGAGTCGGTAATAGTAAGGAAACCTGCTGTTGAGAGGCGATTTCTCGGACAGAAATCCACTGTTCTCGTAATAGATCGATCGAGCCAGTTTTGTCTTGATCGTAAGTGCTGATTTCAAGAGCTACCGCCTTAGGAATAACGATGCTTTTAACTATTTCTTGTAAAAGACCGAGTTGACCAATTCGCGCAAAAGCGATGAGGGGAGTAGCGTTACTTACAATCATCAGGCTCCAGTTTTTCTATTCCCTTTAATTCAACCGCTAACGCCGATTCGTCATAATCAAACAATACAATCCCTTTTTTAGACAAAATATCCATAAATTCTAGGCGATTAATTCTCGCTAATTCCGCCGCTTTTCCTAAAGAAAGTCGCTTTTCTTGAAAATAATAAATAGCGGCCAGAAGTTTAATTTCTTGACCGAGTTCATCAATTCCTATTTTTAAAGCGGCAAGAACATCGGGAGAAAATTCTAGATTTAATGTTTCATTTTTCATTCTAAGTACCTAGTTAAAAATAAAGTTAACTTTAGAGACAAGGGAACTCCGGAACAGGGAACAGAAGGGTTTCTGACTTTTTTTAAGATGTCTCTTAATTATTACAGCTTACAGCGTTTCTCATAAAGATGAAGTATAATCTGATTTGGCATCGTCTCCTGACTCCTGATTGAGGTGATTAAACCGCACAGTGCGCTATTATAGCAGAGGGCAGAAGGCAGAAGGAAAATCCTTGCCAGAACTGAATTTTAGCGATTTAGGTTGTCCTAACCAACTCGTTCTCTGCTATAAGTCTTATTAAGGGGGTGTTAGACCGATGCAGGTGAGATAGTGGCAGCAATTCTCATTTTGAAACGATTTTGCCTTGTTTCAGCGATCTAGAGATTCGTTAAGAATTATTAACCCCTCTAGGTGCAAGGGTTTTGATGTCATGAAACCTTAAAAGGAGAATTGCTGATAATACCTCCCATCGACTCTACCCACTTTATATCCATTTTGTCCTTAATATCCTGCAAGAAGGACAACATATAGCTTTAATGAAGCATTTTCTTAAACCTTTTACTCCAGGAGAAGATCGTTTCGCTAATATCGAAACCACTAAAGCTGAGAACGGTGGGCCGATTCTGGCCGAAGCGCTCGCTTATCTGGAATGTCGGGTAGAACAACGAATGGAGTGCGGTGATCATTGGCTGCTTATTTGTTGTTATGATCATTTCAGGGGGTGTGTTAAGGCAAAATAACGCACCCTGATTTATCAGAAAATAAATTCTTATGAAAAGTATTGTTTTAATTGTTGGCTTTGAAACCTTTAACACCAATTTATATCGGCAATCGGGCCTGTTGGCTAGTTCTAAATGTCCCGATTTAGAAGTAAAAGTATTCAGCGATAAATCCTTGACGAGCGAACCGGAAATAGTCGAGCAAGCTTTAGCCACTGCCGACGTTTTTTTTGCTAGTTTGATCTTCGATTACGATCAAGTTACTTGGCTACGGCAACGAGCGGCACAGATTCCGATTCGCTTAGTTTTTGAGTCTGCTTTAGAGTTAATGAGTTTAACCCGTTTGGGAGAATTTGCCATCGGGGATAAACCAAAAGGAATGCCAAAACCAATTCAATTTATCTTGAGTAAATTTTCCAGTGGCAAGGAAGAAGATAAGTTAGCCGGTTATCTCAGTTTCCTCAAAACTGGACCGAAACTGCTGAAATTTATTCCCGCTAAAAAAGTTCAAGATTTGCGTAATTGGTTAATTATTTACGGTTATTGGAATGCGGGAGGAACCGAAAATGTTGCCGCTATGTGTTGGGTAATTGCCCAAAAATATCTAGGATTAAAAGTACAGGAAATACCCGAAGTTATCGAAACTCCCAATAAGGGACTATTACACCCCGATTATCAGGGTTATTTTCTCACTCCCCAAGAATATTTAGCTTGGTATAAAAAAAATAAATCCCTTGATAAACCAGTGGTTGCCCTGCTGCTTTATCGGAAGCACGTTATCAGTAAACTACCCTATATTAATCAATTAATCCGTCATTTTGAAACGGCTAATTTAATTCCCCTACCCGTGTTTATTAACGGAGTGGAAGGCCATACAATTGTTCGGGATTGGTTAACCACAGACTACGAAATTCAGCAAAGAAAAAAAGGAATCATTGAAACTCCTTCTTTAAGTGAAGATGCGGTGACAGTAGATGCAATTGTTTCGACGATTGGCTTTCCTTTGGTGGGGGGTCCTGCGGGTTCTATGGAAGCAGGAAGACAGGTAGAAGTGGCTAAACGAATTCTGTCGGCTAAAAATATTCCTTATCTTATCGCTGCCCCTTTATTGATTCAAGATATTTATTCTTGGACAAGACAGGGAATCGGTGGTTTACAGAGTGTGGTTCTATACGCTTTACCGGAATTAGATGGGGCAATTGATACAATTCCTCTGGGGGGATTAGTGGGGGAAACTATCTATTTAATCCCCGAAAGATTACAGCGTTTAACTGGACGTTTGCATAGTTGTATTAAGTTACATAAAACCCCTCCGCAAGAACGGAAAATAGCCATCATTCTCTATGGATTTCCCCCGGGTTATGGGGCAGTTGGTACGGCAGCTTTATTAAATGTTCCCCGGAGTTTAGTTAAGTTTTTACAAGCTTTACAAGCGCAGGGTTATAATCTGGGAACAATTCCCGAAGACGGGGAAGAAATTATTCAAAAAGTTAAATTTGCCGATGATGAAAATCTCTCTAAACAAAATCGTTTATCGATAGAAACTTTAGAAAATTGGCTAGGTTATCTGTTAACCTCTCGCATTGAAAAACACTGGAAATCTCTGAAAAATGCGGGGATAAAAACTGTTGGCGACCAGTATCATTTAGGGGGAATTGAGTTAGGTAATATCTGGATTGGAGTCCAGCCACCTTTAGGAATTGCTGGGGATCCGATGCGGTTAATGTTTGAAAAAGATTTAACTCCTCACCCTCAGTATGCAGCCTTTTATCAGTGGTTACAAAAAGATTTTAAGACCGATGCGATCATTCATTTTGGTATGCACGGAACTGTCGAATGGCTGCCCGGTTCACCCCTAGGAAATACTGGTTATTCTTGGTCAGATATTTTATTAGGAGATTTACCGAATTTATATATTTATGCCGCTAATAATCCCTCGGAATCTATCCTAGCTAAACGTCGCGGCTATGGGGTGTTAATTTCCCATAATGTGCCTCCCTACGGACGAGCGGGATTATATAAAGAATTGATGATTTTACGAGATTTGATTGCAGAGTTTCGAGAAAATCCTGAGAAAAATTACGCTTTAAGAGATAGTATCCTCCAAAAGATTATTGATACAGGTATCTCTAAAGATTGTCCTTTTCTGGAAGCAGAAAAACAGGGAATAGAATTCACTTTAGAAAATGCCAAATTATTTAGCCGCTATGCACTAACCGATTATTTTGTCAAGGTGTATAATTACCTACAAATCGTCGAACAAAGACTATTTTCTTCGGGTTTACACACCCTAGGAACTGCTCCTAATCAGGAAGAATTAAAAGGTTATCTTGATGCTTATTTTACCGATTTATCTGAGCGAGAATTTCAGCAAATTATCGCTGACGAAGCAACCAATGAAAAGCTTAAAGAAGGCATTGCTATTAAAAATTTATTAGGACAAAATAGCGAAGAATTAACTAATCTTTTGCGGGGATTAAATGGGGAATATGTACCACCGGCACCGGGGGGTGATTTACTCCGGGATGGTGCGGGAGTTTTACCCACAGGACGCAATATACACGCTTTGGATCCCTACCGAATGCCTTCCCCCGCAGCCTACACTCGCGGACGAGAAATCGCCAAAAAACTGCTACAACAAAACTTAACCGAAAAAGGAAAATATCCCGAAACTGTAGCAGTTTTACTCTGGGGATTAGATGTGATTAAAACTAAGGGTGAATCCCTGGGTATTCTCTTAGAATTAGTCGGTGCGGAACCGGTAAAAGAGGGGACAGGAAGAATTGTCAGGTATGAATTAAAACCTCTAGGGGAAATTGGACACCCGCGCATCGATATTCTGGCTAATTTATCGGGAATTTTTCGGGATACTTTTATCAATATTATCGAGTTATTGGATGATTTAATGCAGCGGGCAGCCGAGATAGAAGAATCGGAAAATGATAATTATATCCGTAAGCACTATTTAGCCTTAAAAAGTCAAGGAATTGACAATGCGAGCGCTCGTTTATTTTCCAATCCTGCTGGGGATTTTGGCTCTTTAGTTAATGACCAAGTAGTGGGACTTAGGCATTTTCGGGCAGCAAAAAAGGCTCAAACCATTACGGGACAAAGGGTTAACCTCGATTTATGATTTTCCTTGATCTATCTGGGTTTCAGCGATTTTGGTTTGTCTAAGTCCCAGTAGTGGAGGGAAATTGGGACAATGACAACGAATTAGCGAAAACTTGGGAAAAGCGTAATGTTTTTAGTTATGGTCGTCAAGATAAGGGACAAGCGCGACCAGAAGTGCTACAACAGTTATTAAAAACCAGTGAAAGTATTATCCAAGAAATTGACTCGGTAGAATACGGTTTAACCGATATTCAGGAATACTACGGCAACACAGGAGGATTAAAATTAGCCGCAGAAAAACAAAGCGGTCAACGAGTGATGACAAGTTTTGTTGAGAGTTTTTCTAATGATACAACTCCCCGCAAATTAGAGGAGGTTTTGCGCTTAGAATACCGCAGTAAATTACTCAATCCTAAATGGGCCAATGCCATGGTTAATCAAGGTTCCGGTGGGGCCTACGAAATCTCCCAAAGAATGACCGCTTTAATTGGTTGGGGCGGTACGGCTAATTTTAGTGACGATTGGGTGTATGATCAGGCAGCCGATACCTACGCTTTTGATGCAGAAATGGCGGAAAAATTGCGTCAAGCTAATCCCGAAGCTTTCCGTAATATTGTCGGTAGAATGTTAGAAGCACAGGGTCGCGGTTTTTGGCAAGCAGACCCCGACAAATTAGAGAAATTACAGGAATTATATCAATTGACCGATGAAAAGTTAGAAGGGGTTACTTAGGGTCTGCTGAATAAATCTAAAAACCTTGTTGGATAATATCTTTAGGCTTTTTTGAAATCAAAAAGTGCCAGCGATTGGAGTGATTGGGGGGAAAATTCAGGTACTTTTTCCCCGAAACTTAGGTAATTGACTCCCTGAAAATGGGTAAAACCCCACACCCCACACCCTGCCACCAGGAAAAACTTTTTGCCACAAACCCTACTTAGGGTTTTCATCGCAACAGGGAATCCTGATGATAATCTGATTTTCCTCCTGTTTTACTCAGCAGACGGATATTTTCAATCAGGATTGATTTTTCTAACGCTTTAGCCATATCGTATAAAGTCAAGGCTGCCACAGATACCGCCGTTAAAGCTTCCATTTCTACCCCAGTTTCCGATTTTGTCACCACTTCTGCCCGAATTTCGTAACCGGGTAACTCTGCTTTCGGGATAATCTGAACATTGATTTTTTGCAGGGGTAAGGGATGGCAAAGGGGAATTAAACAGGAAGTTTGTTTGGCCGCCATAATTCCCGCTAGTCTGGCCGTCCCTAAAACGTCACCTTTTGGCGCATTTCCCTGTTCTATGGCTTCAAAAGTCGTTTTTAGCATTTTCACTTGTCCTAGGGCGATAGCAGTGCGTTTAGTGGGCATTTTCTCCGATACATCCACCATCTGGGCCTCGCCTTGGCTGTCGAGATGAGATAATTTTTCTTTACCCTCTTGCGTCATTGAATGAACCTGTGCTATAGTAGTTTACTGTTGAGAAAAACAAGGGCTTGTAGCTTAGTGGATTAGAGCGTGTGGCTACGGACCACAAGGTCGGGAGTTCGAGTCTCTCCAAGCCCGTTAGATACAATGGCATATACTACAGGAATTAGGGGCTTATGCTTCCTAATTCCTTTGCTTTTTTACCCCATCTCCCTCAAGTCCCTAATATAGTACAAGTTGAAGGGAGGGAAATTAATACAGAGGAGGAGCAATGGTTATATGAAGCGAGGAAAAAATTAAAGTGAAGTAAAGTTTAGTGACTATTCTCTGAGTAATGCGCTAAATCCTTCTTGCTGAAAATGCTTATCAAAGGTTAAGATTTCATTGATTTCCAGTTGTCTCATAATCTGCATGGAAGCACAATCAGTTAAGCTGTAACCTTTATCTAAGCGTCTTTGATAAAAATCAAAAGCCTGCTGAAATTGTTCACTGGTTTGGGGAATGATTTCTATACTAGAATCGTTTTTCAAATCGTTGGTTAAGTTAATAGCAGATTGGCGTAGATAATCTCCTCTTCCTGACAATGCGTTAAGTAATTCTGTCAAAATCATTTCGCTAGTAATTCCTGTAAATTTTCCTAGTCTTACTGTCATTAGTGTGGCAAGTTCATGGAGATTGTCTCTATAATCAGCGAGTGCTTGCAAATAGGATGTATCTAAGAAAATTTTTCTCATTCTTCCTCATCTTCTCTTGGTGCGCCGTACATATAGTGTTCAAAATTACGCGCAAAGTCTGTAGGTAAGTGTTTTCGCCATTCTGACTGGGGAACAAGTGCGCCAATTTCTGCAATTCTTTGCCAAAAAGGTTTTTTGCGGAATTCGGGATCAGCTTGAAGTTGAGCGAATTTTGCTTGTAATTCAGCTATTGTCGGAAGTTCCTCTATTGTCGGAATTTCTTCTGTGCGAGTGGGATTGTTTGGGGGATTCATAATCATTTAGTGGGATTGGTTTACTACATATATTATAACTTTGAATTGACGTTAGTTCTGTGTTTGTTATTTTTCCTCATCTTCTCTCGGTGCGCCGTACATATAATGTTCAAAATTACGCGCAAAGTCTGTAGGTAAGTGTTTTCGCCATTCTGATTGGGGAACAACTTTACCAATCTCAACAATTTTTTGCCAAAAAGGTTTTTTGCGAAATTCAGGGTCATTTTCTAGTGCATCCCATTTAGCATCGAGTTCTTCCATTGATAACTCAGGCTCTTCGGATGTGTTAGAGGTTGAATGATTGTTTAAGTTAGTCATGATTAAAGGTTCCTCAAGTTCTTTGATTAAATCGTCTGATTCTACAGTTGAGTGAGGGTTTTGTGTGTCCATGATTGATAAGAAGTGATAGTTTGTTTTTATTATAGCATTTTTGAGTTGGAGCGAGGTACGGAGATTATCGAGGGGAATTAACCACAGAGACACAGAGGACACGGAGGTTATTTGCTAATGTTATAATTGATATTCAATAATAAAGAATAAAGTGTTCGCTTGTTTCAAGGCTCTGTCTTAAAACAGTATTTAGGTAGAACCTAAGAACGAGATAAAAAAACATCCTTTTTATTGGGCAAGTTTTATTCCTTCTGGTGATGCAACTTCGATGAAATTTGACTGATGAAGGGTTAGGAGTTAAACTTAGGGGTAAAATTATTAGTATCACAAACAATTACTAGGAGAGTCACACAATGGCAACATTTACAGAAAACGACCTCAAAGAATTAAAAGACTTTATTTTAGGACAATTCAAAGAAGTTAATAGCAAAATAGACAAGTTATCTGAAGAAGTGAATAACTTAAAGGAGAGACTAGAAAACGGGTTTTTTCAAAAAACCCGTTTTTTGAAAAAACCCCTTTTCTGAAATCGAATTCAAAATAGGAAATAGCGTTGGGCCATGGGTAAAACCGTAGCCGGTTCACAGATTAATAATTCCCCGTCAGCACGCACTTCGTAGGTTTCGGGATTAACTTCCATGCGCGGTAAAGCGTCATTAAGCTTCATACTAGCCTTACTGATATTGCGCGTATTCGACACTGCCACGGCGGTTTTTTTCAGCTTTAACTTCTCAGGAATGCCCGCTTTCAAAGCATATTTAGAAACAAATGTCAAGGAAGTTTTGGCGATCGCACCGCCAAAAGAGGCAAACATGGGACGCATATAAACCGGTTGCGGTGTGGGAATACTGGCATTAGCATCGCCCATTTGCGCCCAGGCGATTAAACCGCCTTTCAGGACAATTTCCGGTTTTACGCCAAAAAATGCCGGTTTCCAGAGAACCAAATCGGCTAATTTGCCCACCTCGATGGAACCGACATAATCGGAGACACCATGGGTAATAGCAGGATTAATCGTATATTTAGCAATATATCGTCTTGCCCGCAGATTATCATTCTCTCCCGTTTCCCCAGTCAGTCTGCCTCGTTGTACCCGCATTTTGTGGGCAGTTTGCCAAGTGCGGATAATTACTTCCCCCACCCGTCCCATCGCTTGAGAATCGGAGGAAATTATACTAAAAGCCCCTAAATCGTGGAGAATATCCTCGGCGGCAATAGTTTCGCGGCGGATGCGGGATTCGGCAAAAGCCACATCTTCGGGAATACTCCGGTCTAAATGATGACAAACCATCAACATATCAAGGTGTTCCTCTAAGGTGTTCGTCGTATAGGGACGGGTGGGATTAGTAGAGGAGGGTAAAACGTTCATTTCCCCGCAAACCCTGATAATATCGGGAGCATGACCACCGCCGGCCCCTTCCGTGTGGTAGGTGTGAATGACCCGATTTTTAAAAGCGGCG
>VYLR01000178.1_pt1 | contig 15250 bp, 15 predicted proteins | sample 5114291 | NCBI WGS metagenome assembly VYLR01 (sample SAMN12291774, study PRJNA351875) | freshwater metagenome | isolation source: freshwater lake | place: USA: Michigan, Lansing Lake | collected 2013-08-14
CGCGACGGATCTTCGATGCCGTTCCAGCGTGCAAGGTCGCGATGGTCCTGTCCAAAGGCGAGCGCGATGCTGTAGAGCGTGTCGCCGCGCTGCACCGTGTATGCGCCGTCGCGTGCCTGGCGCGTGGCCGCAGGCGACTGCGCTGCTGCAGCCGGCGCAGCCGTCGTCGGGGCCGGCGATGTGGCCGTAGCGCGCTCGGATCGATCGACGATCGGCGCAGGATTCAACGCGGTGGTCGAGCAGCCAGCCAACCCGACAACGAGAGCAGCAAGCGCAAGGCGGAGGGAGTTCATCGGCACCCGTATCGACAGCAACGCCAGTACAGACCGGAACGAAGTCAGACCGTTCCGCCCCGGAGTGGGACGAAGCGTACCGGCTCCGACGTGCGGCGGCTGACCCGTCCCTGCGCGTCCTTACTGACGATCGTCATCTGCTGCTCACCGGATCCCACCGGCGCAACGATGCGTCCGCCCGGCTTGAGCTGCGCGATCCACGCCGGCGGTATCTCCTCGCCCGCCGCCGCCGCGGTGATCACGTCGAAGGGCGCCTCGCTCGGCACGCCCAGCGAGCCATCGCCGAAGGCCAGGCGCAGTTGGGCGATTCGCAGCGGCCGCAGGTTGCCGCGCGCCAGTTCATGCAGCGCGCGTACCCGCTCGATCGAGATCACGGTCCCGAACAACTGCGCCAGGACCGCCGCCGCGTAGCCGCAGCCAGTGCCGATCTCCAGTACCTTGGACGACTTCGGGTCCGGGCACTCGGCCAGCGCCAGCTCGGCCGTGCGCGCCACGATGTAGGGCTGCGAAATGGTCTGGCCGTGGCCGATCGGCAGCGCCGTGTCCTCGTAGGCACGACTGGCCAGAGCCGGATCGACGAAGACTTGGCGCGGCACCGCGCGCAACGCATCGAGCACGCGCGCGTCGCGCACACCCAGTTCCCGCACCCGCTCGACCATGCGATCGCGAATGCGCGCAGAGGCAAGGCCGCCATTGGCGGCGGCCGATCTGTTCAAGGGCCCTGCAGCCACTGACGCACCGTCGGCAGTAATCCGGTGTGGGTGAGGTCGATCTGCAGGGGCGTCACCGACACCCAGCCTTCGGCCGTGGCGTGGAAGTCGGTGCCCGGGCCCGCATCGCGGGCGGTGCCGGCAGCGCCCACCCAGTAGATCGTCTCGCCGCGCGGGTTCTGCGCCCGTACTACCGGCTCGGAGTGGTGGCGCTTGCCCAGGCGCGTGACCTGCACGCCCTTGACCTGATCGCGCGGCAAGTTGGGCAGGTTGACATTCAGCAGGAACGGCGCCGGCAGCGGCGCCTCCAGGTAGCGACGCACGATCTGCGCGGCCCAGTGCGCCGCGTCGTGTACATGCTCGGGGCCACGCTCCACCAGCGAGAACGCAAACGACGGCACGCCGAACAGATAGCCCTCCATGGCTGCCGCCACGGTGCCCGAATAGATGGTGTCGTCGCCCATGTTCTGGCCACTGTTGATGCCGGAGACGACGATATCGGGCATCGCGTCGAGCAGGCCCGTCAAGGCGATGTGTACGCAGTCGGTAGGTGTGCCGTTGACGTAGAAGAAGCCGCTTTGGGCGCGCTGCACCGTCAGCGGTCGCGACAGCGTGAGCGAGTTGCTGGCGCCGCTGTGGTTTTGCTCGGGCGCCACGACAGTGACTGCGCCAAAGGCGGACATGACATGTGCCAAGGCTGCCAGCCCTGGCGCGAGGTAGCCGTCGTCGTTGGAAACGAGGATGCGCAAAGAAAAGAGGCCGGTGGCGCAAGCACCACCGGCCTGTCCTGTGTGCTCAATGGTCGGGGCGGCGGGATTCGAACTCGCGACCCCTTGCACCCCATGCAAGTGCGCTACCAGGCTGCGCTACGCCCCGACTGACTTGAGATTGTACGCGACGCCGGCCGCTCCTCCGCTACTCGCCATCCAGCAGTTTACGAATCGCCGCGAGTTCGGCGCGCAGGTCGAGCGCCCTGTCGGCCACTGCCGCGGCGTCGGCAGCGTGGCTGTTGCCGCGGCCGCGCGGACTGCGGGCGACTTCATCGAGGCGGTTGCGCGCGCCGCTGATGGTGAAGCCCTGCTCGTACAGCAGTTCGCGGATGCGCCGGATCAGCAGCACCTCGTGGTGCTGGTAGTAGCGCCGGTTGCCGCGCCGCTTGATGGGCTTCAGTTGCGTGAACTCCTGCTCCCAGTAGCGCAGCACGTGCGGCTTTACGCCACACAGGTCGCTCACCTCACCGATGGTGAAGTAGCGCTTGGCCGGGATCGGGGGCAGAACCGCCTGCGCTTCGGCGCGCTGCATGCTTCGGGGGCGGCAAAGGCAGCTAGACGCCCTGGGCCCGGGCGACGGCCGCCTTCAACTTCTGGCTGGCGTGGAACGTGACAACGCGGCGCGCCGTGATGGCGATTTCTTCGCCCGTCTTGGGATTGCGGCCGGGCCGCTGCGGCTTGTTCCGCAACTGAAAATTGCCAAAGCCGGACAGTTTGACCGACTCACCGCGCTCGAGCGCGGCACGGATCTCATCGAAGAAACCATCGACCATGTCCCTGGCTTCCCGCTTGTTCAGGCCGAGCCGATCGAACAGTGCATCGGCAAGTTCGGCCTTGGTCACCGTGCGGCTGGCCGCATCGGCCGCCGGGGCGCGGCTGCTCGCAGGCAGCTCCGCGAACTTGAAGGCCGGCATGTGCTGGTCGTTGTCCATCGTTCTTCACTAACGCAGGCGAGCCCCCAACCGAGTCCCGAGTTCTTCGACGATGCAGGCGACGGCCTCGTCAGCAACGGTATCGCTCAAGGTGCGTTCAGTATCTTGCAGAAGAATCCTGAAGGCAAGGCTCTTTTCTTTTATTAACAATGCGTTAGCGCCCGCTTCCGCATTGCTTCCGGAAGCGGCGGGCGGGTTGCCGACAGAAGGGCGGTAGACGTCGAAGAGGCGGAATCCCACCAGCGACGCCAGCCGCGGATCGGTCGCCTTGCGCGCCGCCACGGCGTCTAGCACCTGCTGCAGCGTGACCTCCTCGCCAAACCAGAGCGCCAGGTCCCGCTGCACCGCCGGGAAGCGCGGCACTTGGCCGATGCGCGGCAGTTCGCGCTGCTGCAGGGGCGCCACATCGAGTTCGAACACCACCGGCGCTTTGGGCAATTCATAGCGCTGGCACAGCCGCGGATGCAGCTCGCCCAGCCAGCCGGCCGGCTGGCCATCGATCTCGATGCGCGCGCTGCGTCCCGGATGAAGTGCTGGATGGGCCGCCGCGGCGAGGCGATAGGGCCGGCGTGCAATCAGCCGCTCGACGTCGCCCTTGAGGTCGAAGAAGTCGACATCGCGGCGCGGCGCACCCCACTGCTCCTCGGCCACCGGCCCGTAAGCCAGCCCGCCCAGGTGCTGCGGCTGGCGCAGGCCGGCCACTGCCAGCGGCCCATCGGGCGCCTGCGCATCTCGCAGGAACACGCGGCCCAGTTCGAACACGCGGACCCGCACGGCCTTGCGGTTCAGGTTGTAGCGCAGAGCCTCAACCAGCCCGCCGATCAGGCTGGTGCGCATGACAGCGAGGTGGCTGGCGATCGGGTTGAGCAGCCGGACCGGCACAACGTCGCCCGCGAAGTCGCGCTCCCAGGCTGCCTCGACGAAGGCGTAGTTGACGAGTTCCTGGTAGCCGGCGGCAGCCAGATAACCGCGCAGGTCATGCGCGCCGACCCGCTTCTCGCTGGGCGAACGCATCCGCGCCGCCGCGCGCGGGGGCTGCGCCGGCAGGCGGTCAAAGCCGTGCAGCCGCGCGACCTCCTCGATCAGGTCCTCCTCGATCGTCAGATCGAAACGGTAAGGCGGCGGCGTCACGACGAAGCGCCCGCCCTCGGCCCGACACGGCATGTCGAGCCGCCGGAACACGGCCTCGATCTCGGCGTCGCTGACCGGAATGCCCAGCACCTTGCGGCAGCGGTCGGCGCGCAGCGCGACCTCGCGGCGCTCCGGCAGCTTCAGTATCTGGTCGTCGATCGGCCCGACGCGTGTCTCCGGCGTGCCGCAGATGTCCAAGATGAGCCGCGTGATGTACTCGATGTGCTCGACGGTGGTGGCGGGATCGACGCCGCGCTCGAAGCGGTGCGCCGCGTCGGTCGAGAAGTTGTAGCGGCGCGCGCGCCCCTGGATGGCCTCGGGCCACCAGAATGCCGCCTCGACATAGACGTTGACGGTGTCGAGCGACACCGCCGTCGCCGCGCCGCCCATCACCCCAGCCAGAGCCTCCACACCGCGCTCGTCGGCAATCACGCCGACCCATTCGTCGATGGTCACGGTCTGGCCGTTGAGCAGTTCGACCGCCTCGCCCGGCCGGCCCCAGCGCACCGTGAGTCCGCCCTTGACCTGGTCTAGGTCGAACACATGCGACGGCCGTCCAAGCTCGAGCATCACGTAGTTGGAGATGTCCACCAGTGCCGAGATCGAGCGCTGGCCGCTCGCCTGCAGGCGTTGCTTCATCCAAGACGGCGTTGCGGCGCGCGCATCCAGCCCGCGGATCACCCGCCCCGAGAAGCGGCCGCACAGGTCGGGCGCCTGTACCGTCACCGCGAGCCGCTCGTCCAGTGTCGGCGGCACCGGCACGAACCGCGGCACGCACAGCGGCGCACCGGTGATGGCCGCCACCTCGCGCGCCACCCCGACCACGCCGAGGCAATCGCCGCGATTGGGCGTGAGCTTGATCGTGAAGCGCCGGTTGTCGAGCGATAGATGGTCGCGGATGTCGCGGCCGACCGGCGCCCCGGCCTCGAGAATCATGAGGCCACTGTGGTCCTCCGACAGGCCAAGCTCGCGCGCCGAGCACAGCATCCCTTCCGACACCACGCCGCGCATCTTCGCTTCCTTGATGTGCAAGTCGCCCGGCAGGACGGCGCCCGTGAGCGCACAGGGCACGCGGATGCCCGCAGCCACATTGGGCGCGCCACAGACGATCTGCAGCAATCGCCCAGTGCCGGCGTCGACCTCGCAGACCGTCAGCTTGTCGGCGTTCGGATGGCGCTCCACCTTGCGCACTTCGGCCACGACCACGCCGGCAAACGGCGGCGCTGCTGCGACCACGTCCTCGACCTCGAGACCAGCCATGGTGAGGGCATGCGCAAGTTCGTCGGTGCCCAGCGCGGGATTGACATACTGGCGCAGCCAGTCTTCCGAGAATTGCATGGCGGCTCGCCCTAGTTGAACTGCTGCAGGAAACGCAGGTCGCCCTCGAAGAACAGGCGCAGGTCATCGACGCCGTGACGGATCATCGTCAGGCGTTCCAGGCCCGAGCCGAAGGCAAAGCCCATGTAGCGCTCGGGGTCGAGGCCGAAGTTGCGCACCACGGTCGGATGCACCTGCCCGGCTCCCGAGATCTCCAGCCACTTGCCCTTGTTGGGGCCGGCCGTGAACATCATGTCGATCTCGGCGCTGGGCTCGGTGAACGGGAAAAACGAGGGGCGGAAGCGCACCTGCAGGTCTTCGGTCTCGAAGAAGCAGCGCAGGAAGTCCGTGTAGATGCCTTTCAGGTCGGCAAACGAGATGTCCTCGTCGATCCACAGGCCTTCGACCTGGTGGAACATCGGCGAGTGCGTCGCATCCGAGTCGACCCGGTAGGTGCGGCCTGCCGCGATCACCTTGATCGGCGGCGCGTGCATGCGCGCGTAGCGCACCTGCATCGGCGAGGTGTGCGTGCGCAGCATCATCGGCCGGCCCTGCGCGTCGTTCAGGTCGACGTAGAACGTGTCCTGCATCGAGCGCGCCGGGTGGTTCTCGGGATTGTTGAGCGCGGTGAAGTTGTACCAGTCGGTCTCGATCTCCGGACCGTCGGCGACGTCGAAGCCGATCGAGCCGAAAATCTGCTCGACCCGCATCCATGTCTGCAGGACAGGATGGATCCCGCCGCCGCCGGTGCGCCGGCCCGGCAGAGTGACGTCGATCGACTCCTGCGCCAGGCGGGCGTTCAACTCGGCCTCGGCCAGTTCGCCGCGCCGAGCTTCCAGCAGCCCTTCGATGGCCTGCTTGGCGGCGTTGATCGCCGCTCCGCGCGTCTTCCTGTCTTCAGGCGCAAGCCGGGCCAGCTCCTTGAGCGACTCGGTGATGCTGCCGCTCTTGCCGAGGAATCGGGCCTTTTCGTTTTCGAGTGCGGCCGGCTCGCGGGCCACTGCGAAGGCCGCGCGGGCCGCATTGACCAGGCTGTCGAGGTCGTTCATCAGGGTCCGGACAAAGAAAAACGGGACCTGCCGTCAAGGCCAGGCCCCGTTCCAGTTGGCGCCCCACAGGGGACGCAAGGCTTACGCGGCGAGGCTGGACTTGACCTTGTCGACGATCGCCGAAAAACCCGGCTTGTCGAGTACCGCCATGTCGGCCAGAACCTTCCGATCGAGCTCGATGGCAGCCTTCTTCAGGCCGTTCATGAACACGCTGTACGACAGATCGTGCTCGCGCACCGCGGCGTTGATGCGGGCGATCCACAGCGACCGAAAAACGCGTTTCTTGGTGCGGCGATCGCGATAGGCGTATTGCCCCGCCTTCATCACCGCTTCTTTGGCCACCCGGAACACATTGTTCCGGCGCTGGGTGAAGCCCTTGGCTTTCGCCAGGACTTTCTTGTGACGGGCGCGTGCCGTTACACCACGTTTGACGCGAGGCATCTTCCGGTCCTCCTCAGGCGTAGGGCAGCATGCGGCGCACGCTCTCGACATCGGAGGCGTGCAGTTCCACCGGACCGCGCAGATGGCGCTTGTTCTTGGTGGACTTCTTGGTGAGGATGTGGCGCTTCATCGCCTGTCCCCGCTTGATTGAGCCGCTGTTGCGGACGGTGAAGCGCTTGGCAGCGCTCTTTTTCGTCTTCATCTTCGGCATGGGAGCCGTCCTTTCGGTCTTGGATGGCGTTCAGGCGGCGGTCGTTGCGACACGCGCTTACTGGGCCCGACACCACTTGTGTCCGGCGCGACAGGGATGAGCCGCGCGCCGGGGTGCTGCAACCGCGCTACTTCTTCTTCTTGGGCGCCAGCATCATCACCATCTGGCGGCCTTCGAGCCGGGGCATCTGCTCGACCTGGGCCAGTTCGTCCAAGTCGCCGCGGACCCGCTCCAGCAGCTTCAAACCGAGTTCCTGATGCGCCATCTCGCGCCCGCGGAACCGCAGGGTCACTTTCGCCTTGTCGCCTTCATCGAGGAACTCGCGCAGCTTGCGCACCTTGGTGGCGTAGTCGTGATCGTCGGTGGCCGGCCGGAACTTGATTTCCTTGACCTCGATGATCTTCTGCTTGAGCTTGGCCTCGTGCGCCTTCTTCTGTTCCTGATACTTGAACTTGCCGTAGTCCATCAGTCGGACCACGGGCGGCTGGGCGGTCGGGGCGATCTCCACGAGATCGACGTCGGCTTCTTCTGCCAGCCGAAGCGCCTCGATGGTGCGCATGACCCCAAGCGCTTCGCCGTCCTTGCCGATCACGCGCACGTCGAGTGCGCCGATCTCGCGATTCAAGCGGTGCGTGCGTTCCTGAGCGATGGTCTTTGCCTCCGGTGATCCAATCAATCAGGCCGCTGGCCCCACGTTGCGTCGCTCGCCGACGTCTGCTGCCAGACGCTCGACGAATTGCGCCTGAGGCATCGATCCGAGGTCGACACCGCCACGGGCACGAACGGCCACCTGTCCGCTCTGCAGTTCCTTATCGCCCACCACGAGGATGTAAGGCAGCTTCTGCAGCGCAAGGGCGCGGATCTTATAGGTGATTTTCTCGTTCCGCAAATCGGCTTCAGCCCTAAAGCCTTGTTTTTTCAGCGTTTGCACCACGCTCTCGGCGTATGTCGCCTGGTGCTCGGAGATGCAGGCCACCGCCACCTGCACCGGCGCCAGCCAGGGCGGCAGCGCACCCGCGTGGTTCTCGATCAGGATGCCGATGAAGCGCTCGAGCGAACCGACAATCGCCCGGTGCAGCAGAACCGGCACCTTGCGCGTGTTGTCCTCGGCCACGTACTCCGCGCCCAGCCGGCCCGGCATGGAGAAGTCGACCTGCATGGTGCCGCACTGCCAGGTCCGACCGATCGCGTCCCTCAGGTGGTACTCGATCTTCGGGCCGTAGAACGCGCCGTCGCCCGGCGCAATCTCGAACGGGACGCCGGAAGCCCTCAGCGACTCCATCAGCGCCTGCTCGGCCTTGTCCCACAAGGTGTCGGCGCCGATTCGCTTCTCGGGCCGCGTGGCGACCCTGTACTGCACCTCGGCGAAGCCGAAATCCGAATACACCATCTGCAACTGCGCCGTGAAGGCGACGCACTCGGCCTGGATCTGATCCTCGGTGCAGAAGATGTGACCGTCGTCCTGCGTGAAGCCGCGCACCCGCATCAGCCCATGCAGGGCACCGGAGGCTTCATTGCGATGGCACTGGCCAAACTCGCCGTAGCGCAGCGGCAGGTCGCGGTAGCTGCGCAAGTCCGACTTGTAGATCTGAATGTGGCCCGGGCAATTCATGGGCTTGAGCGCGTAGTACCGGTTCTCCGACTCCGTCGTGAACATGTTGTCGCGGTACTTCTCCCAGTGGCCCGAGGCCTCCCACAGCGAACGGTCCAGGATCTGCGGCGCCTTGACTTCCCGGTAGCCGGTGTCGCGATAGACCTGCCGCATGTACTGCTCGACTACCTGCCAGATGGCCCAGCCCTTCGGGTGCCAGAACACCAGGCCAGGCGCCTCGTCCTGGAAGTGGAACAGATCCAGGTCGCGGCCCAGCTTGCGGTGGTCGCGCTTTTCCGCCTCCTCGAGCATCTTCAGGTAGGCATCCTGGTCCTCCTTCCTGGCCCAGGCCGTGCCGTAGATGCGCTGGAGCATCTCGTTCCTGCTGTCGCCGCGCCAATAGGCACCGGCCACCTTCATGAGCTTGAAAGTCTTCAGCCTGCCGGTGCTGGGGACGTGGGGGCCGCGGCACAGGTCGACGAAGCGGCCCTCGCGATACAGCGAGATGCCCTCCTCGCTCGGGATCGAGGCAATGATCTCCGCCTTGTACCGCTCGCCGATGGAGTGGAAGAACTGCACGGCCTCACCCCGGTTCCATTCTTCGCGCACGACTTTCTCGTCCCGACGCGCGAGTTCGGCCATCTTCTGCTCTATGGCCTCCAGATCCTCGGGGGTGAACGGACGCTTGTAGGAGAAGTCGTAGTAGAAGCCGTTCTCGATCACCGGGCCGATGGTCACCTGCGCCTCGGGAAACAGCTCCTTGACGGCATAGGCCAGCAGGTGGGCTGTCGAGTGACGGATGATGTCCAGCCCGTCGGCGTCCTTATCGGTGACGACGGCCAGCTGCGCGTCGCGGTCGATCACGTGAGATACGTCGACCAGCCGGCCGTCCAGGCGGCCCGCGAGCGCGGCCTTGGCCAGGCCGGGGCCGATGGCGGCGGCCACTTCGGCCACGCTCACCGGGCGCTCGAACGACCGCTTGGAGCCATCGGGCAGCTGTACTGAAATCATCGGTATCTCCAGCAAAAAAAAAGTGCGGTCGAGCCGCACTTTCTTTCGAACCAAAGGGGGCGAACTCGTCCTGGCCGCTAGACGACGGTGAACCTAGTTCGGAGGAGCATCGCAATCATCCTTCGGTTGCTGCCAGCCGGGCTGCGCGGGCCATTGGTAGGCGCGATTGGACTCGAACCAACGACCCCCACCATGTCAAGGTGGTGCTCTAACCAGCTGAGCTACGCGCCTGCACTGAGAGACCGGACAGACCGGACACGTCAGCAAGGACAAAATGATACATGAGGCTCGCCGAGCCGATCCCCGACGCGGTTAGGGCGACAGCAGCCGCGCGCGGCCGGTCACCGTCATCAGCTGCAGGCTGCGGCCGGCATCGAGCTGCGGCTCGACCACCGGCTCGGCTGCGGAGGCGCGCATTTCCATTGCGCGCACCTGCATCGGCGGACGCGCCGTGGCCACGGCAAAGTTCAGCTCTTCCGTACGCAGCCGTTCAGGCGCCACGCCGAGCGCGCGCGCAGCGGCAGCAAGCCGGGCATTCAGGTTGGCCACGGCAGCCTGGATCAACTCTGCCTCCACCCGCTCGCGCGCCGGGCGCGACAACCGGAAGTCGACCCCCCCGAGCGCGAGCATCCGCTGGGCGGCCGCCACGGTGCGCGGGAGTCCCGCCAGGTCGGAGGTGCGCAGGGTGACCGCCTGACGGACGCGCCAGGCGATGACCTGCCGGCCCTCGCGCGAGTAGACGGGATAACTGCCGTAGCCAGCAGTCTCGACCTGGCCCTTCGGGTCGCTGCGCTTCAGTTGCGCCACGCCTTCGGCGACACGCTGGTTCAGCAGCGACTGCGCCTTGGCAAGGTCGCCGTCCTGCACCTCCAGGTAGAAGCTCGCCACGGCTTCGTCATTCGGCACCTCGATCTCGGCGCTGCCCGTCATCACGATCGCCGCTCCGTCGCTGCGCGGGGTGGCCGCAGTTGCCTGCGCGAAGGCCAGCACGGGCGCAAGGAGCATGGCGAGGAGCATGGCGAGGACAAAGGTGCGACTCATGGCTTGGCAATGAATGAAGTCGAAGGGATCATCGCCACGGCGGCGAGGGGACCAGCGCAATCCGAGACGAAGCCGTAGACACCGCCGCACCCGACCGCTCGTTGCCGCGCGGACGCACGAGCCCCCGATCGGCGATCGCCCTGCTCGACCTAGTTGCGCGACCGATCGACCAGGCGATTGGCCTTGATCCAAGGCATCATGGCGCGCAGTTTCTCCCCCACCTGCTCGATCGGATGCTCGGCCATGAGACGGCGCCGGGCAGTCAGGGTCGGCGCGCCGGCGCGGTTCTCGAGGATGAACATCTTCGCGTACTCGCCGGTCTGGATGCGCTCGAGCGCCTTCTTCATCGCCTGCTTTGTCTGCGGCGTGATGATCTCCGGGCCCGTGACGTACTCGCCGAACTCCGCGTTGTTCGAGATCGAATAGTTCATGTTGGCAATGCCGCCCTCGTACATGAGGTCGACGATGAGCTTGAGCTCATGCAGGCACTCGAAGTACGCCATCTCGGGCGCGTAGCCGGCTTCCACCAGCGTCTCGAAGCCGGCCTTCACCAGTTCGACCGTGCCGCCACACAGCACCGTCTGCTCACCAAACAGATCGGTCTCGGTCTCTTCGCGGAAATTGGTCTCGATGATGCCGGCCTTGCCGCTGCCGATTGCCGTGGCATACGACAGCGCGATCTCGCGCGCCGCGCCTGACACATCGCGATGCACCGCGATCAGCGACGGCACGCCGCCGCCTTGTGTGTAGGTCGAGCGCACCGTGTGGCCTGGCGCCTTGGGCGCCACCATGATCACGTCCAGATCCTCGCGCGGCGTGATCTGGCCAAAATGAATGTTGAAGCCGTGCGCAAATGCCAGCGCCGCGCCCTTCTTGATGTTGCCGTGAATCGCGTCGTAATAGACCTGCGGATGGCTCTCATCCGGCAGCAGGATCATGACGATGTCGGCGTCCTTCACTGCCTCGGCAACTTCCTTGACCTGCAGGCCGGCCTTGGCGGCCTTGTCCCAGGAGCCGCCCTTGCGCAGCGCGACGGTGACGTTGACACCCGACTCCTTCAGGTTGAGGGCATGCGCATGCCCCTGCGAACCATAGCCCACGATCGCCACCGTCTTGCCCTTGACCAGCGAGAGGTCGGCGTCCTTGTCGTAGAAGACTTTCATCTCATGTTCCCTTCGTGTTGAAGGTCGAGCGTCGGGCGCCGGGGGTTGAGCGTGGAATCATTGTGCGCTCAACACTGGCCGCTCGACGCTAGACCCGAAGAATTCGCTCGCCGCGCCCGATCCCCGACGACCCCGTGCGCACCGTCTCGAGGATCGCGGTGCGATCGACCGCGCGGATGAACGCATCGATCTTGCTTGTGTTGCCGGTGAGCTCGATCGTGTAGGTGCGCTCGGTCACGTCGATGATGCGACCGCGGAAGATGTCCGCCATGCGCTTCATCTCCTCGCGCTCCTTGCCGACCGCGCGCACCTTGATCAGCATGAGTTCGCGCTCGGTGTACTCGCCCTCGGTCAGGTCGACCACCTTGACCACTTCGATCAGGCGGTTCAGGTGCTTGGTGATCTGCTCGACCACGTCGTCCGAGCCGACGGTCACGATCGTCATGCGCGACAGCGAGGCGTCCTCGGTGGGCGCGACGGTCAGCGTCTCGATGTTGTAGCCGCGGGCCGAGAACAGGCCGACGATGCGCGACAGGGCACCCGGCTCGTTCTCCACCAGCACCGACAGGACGTGGCGCATGGCTAGAGGTCCTCGCTGCCGAGCAGCATCTCGGTCAGCCCCTTGCCGGCCTTCACCATCGGCCAGACGTTCTCGGTCTGATCGGTGATGAAGTCGAGGAAGACCAGCCGATCCTTATGTTTGCCGAAGGCGTCCCTGAGCGCCGGCTCCACGTCTGCCGGCTTGCGGATCTGCAGGCCCACGTGGCCGTAGCTCTCCGCCAGCTTGACGAAGTCGGGCAGCGCATCGACGTAGGACTCGGAATAGCGGCTGCCGTAGTCGATCTGCTGCCACTGCCGCACCATGCCGAGGTAGCGGTTGTTCAGGTTGACCACCTTTGGCGTGAGCCGGTACTGCTTGCACGTCGACAGCTCCTGGATGCACATCTGGATCGATGCCTCGCCGGTGATCACCGCCACCTGCGCGCCCGGATTGGCCATCTGGACGCCCATCGCGTAAGGCAGGCCCACGCCCATCGTGCCCAGGCCCCCGGAGTTGATCCAGCGGCGCGGCTTGTCGAACCGGTAATACTGCGCGGCCCACATCTGGTGCTGGCCGACGTCGGAGGTGACGAACGCATCGCCACCCGTAACCTCCCACAGCTTCTCGACCACGAACTGCGGCTTGATGATGTCGCTCGCCTTGTCGTACCTGAGGCAGTCGCGGCTACGCCACTGGTCGATCTGGTTCCACCACGCCTTCAGGGCCTGCGCGTCCGGGCGCGCGCTGCTGGCCTCGATCTGCGTCACCAGTTCAGCGAGCACTTCGCGCACGTCGCCCACGATCGGCACATCGACCTTGACCCGCTTGGAGATGGACGAGGGGTCCACGTCGATGTGGATGATCTTGCGCGGGTTGGTCGCGAAGTGCTTGGGGTTGCCGATCACGCGATCGTCGAAGCGCGCGCCCACCGCCAGCAGCACGTCGCAGTGCTGCATGGCCATGTTGGCCTCGTACGTGCCGTGCATGCCCAGCATGCCGACGAACTTCGGATCGGTCGCCTTGAAGCCGCCCAGCCCCATCAGCGTGTTGGTGCACGGGTAGCCGAGCAGCTTGACGAGCTTGTTCAACAGGTCGGACGAGTCCGACAGGATCACGCCGCCGCCGGTGTAGACCATCGGCCGCTGGGCCGCGAGCAGCAACTGCACCGCCTTCTTGATCTGCCCGGCGTGGCCCTTGACCACCGGGTTGTACGAACGCATCGCCATGTCGCGCGGATACGCGAACGGCGCCTTGGCAATGGTGATGTCCTTCGGGATGTCCACCAGCACCGGACCCGGCCGGCCGCTCTGCGCGATGAAGAAAGCCTTGCGCAGGGCCGGCGCCAGATCCCGGATGTCCTTCACCAGGATGTTGTGCTTGACGCACGGACGGGTGATGCCGACCGTGTCGCACTCCTGGAAGGCGTCCTGACCGATGGCGTGCGTCGGCACCTGGCCGGTGATGATCACCATCGGAATCGAATCCATGTAGGCAGTGGCGATACCGGTCACCGCATTGGTGACGCCCGGCCCGCTGGTGACGATGCACACCCCGACCTTGTTGCTCGAGCGCGAGTACGCATCGGCCGCATGCACGGCCGCCTGCTCGTGGCGCACCAGGATGTGCTGGAACCGGTCCTGCTTGAAGATCTCGTCGTAGATGTAGAGAACCGCGCCCCCGGGGTACCCGAAAACGTGCTGCACGCCTTCTTCGGCGAGGCAACGGACGACGATCTCGGCCCCCGTGATGGGCTGGCCTGACTCACTGCGGTGGGCGGCTGCGGTGGCGGCCCGGGACTCTGCGCTGACGCTCTGCATTGCTGCGATTCCTCTCAAGTCCTGCTGGAGATTGATTGGATGCCGGTCCGTGGCCGCTTGTGACGGCTGGTACGGCGGATTGCGCGTTACGAGTAACGACGACTGACAAGGTCGAAAACAACGAAGGTGGCGCTGCTCCGGGTCAGTGAGGTTCTTGGGTCGCAAGAGGGCGCGACTCTAATGCGTTGCACCAAAAGGCGCAAACGACGCGCCGCTCCGGTGCGGCCTGCCGTGGCGGGGCACAAGCCAGGGCGGCTGGGAGTCTGGCTGTGCTGCCCCCTGGTAGAATACCGATAGTCGGCGTGTTGCCCTGCAGTTGCACGAGAAGTGCGCAGGGCGGCCGTTCGGTTCCGGGTCATGGCATGGCCCGACTTCATGGCCACTCGAGAAGAACTGTCCGACTTCCTGGCCGGCGTCGAGCGCCGCGCCTTCAAGCAAGCCCTCTTTGCCGTCCGCGACGAGGACTCAGCCTTGGACATCGTCCAGGAGGCCATGAGCAAGCTCGCCGAACACTACGGAGACCGGCCGGCGGTCGAGTTGCCCCTGTTGTTTACCCGGATCCTGCAAAACGCAATCACCGATCACTTTCGACGACAAAAGGTCCGAAACACCTGGATCTCGCTGTTTTCCTCGTTCACTTCGCCGGACGACGAGGATAGCGACCCACTCGCAACGATCGAGGCGCTGGCGGGCACCGGACAGGCCGAGAGCTCGGCCGACCAGGTGGAGCGGGCGCAGATCGTCGGGATCATCGAGGAAGAGATCGGTCGCCTGCCCCCGCGTCAACGGGAAGCCTTTCTTCTCCGTTACTGGGAAGACTACGACGTTGCGGAAACTGCCGCGGCAATGGGATGCTCCGAGGGCAGCGTCAAGACCCATTGCTCGCGTGCCACGCATGCCCTGGCACGAGCCCTGCGCACCCGGGGAATCAAGCTATGAAGGAAGCAGAGTTCGGTTATCGGATCCGCCAGGCCCTCAACGAGGGGGCGGATCACCTCGACTACACGGCTGTTTACCGTCTGGAGCGTGCCCGCTGGGCCGCCCTGTCGCGCCAGCGCGTAGCGGCCGTGCCTGTGCGCAGCTGGGTGCCGGCACTGGAGCCCGCCCTGATGCACCACGCGGGCGCGGCCACTCCGGGCAAAACCCGCGGCGGCCTGTGGCCCTGGTTGCGCGCGGCCGGACTCGTCGCTCCGCTCGTTGCGTTGGCGGTGGGCTTCGTCGGCATTTATCAG
>VYLR01000179.1_pt1 | contig 15216 bp, 10 predicted proteins | sample 5114291 | NCBI WGS metagenome assembly VYLR01 (sample SAMN12291774, study PRJNA351875) | freshwater metagenome | isolation source: freshwater lake | place: USA: Michigan, Lansing Lake | collected 2013-08-14
CAAGATGGTGGTGACGCTGATCGCCCCGATCGCGATGGACCAGGGACTGCGCTTTGCCATCCGCGAGGGCGGCAAGACCGTCGGCGCCGGCGTGGTGGCCAAGATCATCCAGTAACGGGTTCTACGAGGCGTGGCCGGCTCGCTGGGCCGGTCGCGCTTGCCGGTTCGCGCAGGGGTATAGCTCAACTGGCAGAGCGTCGGTCTCCAAAACCGAAGGTTGGGGGTTCGATTCCCTCTGCCCCTGCCACCGCCACGCTGCCACGGCAGACTTGGCTTGGATCTGAAGGTCCTTGATGAATTCGCAAGACGTTCAAACCGTAAGCGGCAAGCTGGACGTGGTGCTCGTGACGCTGGCCACTGTGGTCGCGCTCGGTGGCGTGCTGGGCTTCAGCCTGCTGTCGGAGCAGTCGCTGCTTGCGCGAATCGGCATTCTGGCCGGCGGCCTGGTGGCGGGTCTGGTCATCGCGTGGTTCTCGCTGCCGGGCAAGCGCTTCATCGGCTTCTCGCGCGAGTCGTACGACGAGACCCGCCGCGTGGTCTGGCCATCGCGCAAGGAGACCCTGCAGACCACCGGCATCGTGTTCGCCTTCGTGGTGATCATGGCCATCTTCCTGTTCCTGGTCGACAAGGGCCTGGAGTGGGTGTTGTACGACCTCCTGCTGGGGTGGAAGTGATGAGCCAGGATCACGCCGAAGCTGCCCGCGCCGACGGCGGGCACCACGAAAGCCTCAAGCCCTCGGGGACCAAGCGCTGGTTCGTGGTGCATGCGTACTCGGGCATGGAGAAGTCGGTGGCCAAGACCCTGCAGGAGCGCGTCAACCGCGCTGCGCTTCAGGCGCAGTTCGGCCGCATCCTGGTGCCGACCGAAGAGGTCGTCGAGGTCAAGGGCGGCAAGAAGGCGATCACCGAGCGACGCCTGTATTCAGGCTACGTGCTGGTCGAGATGGACATGACCGACGAGGCCTGGCACCTGGTCAAGAGCACGCCCAAGGTGACCGGCTTCCTCGGCGGTACCGCCAACAAGCCCTCGCCCCTGCCACAGCGCGAGGTCGACGAGATCCTGGCGCGCATGCAGGAAGGCTACGAGAAGCCCCGGCCCAAGGTGCTGTTCGAGGTTGGCGAGATGGTGCGCGTGAAGGAAGGCCCCTTCACCGACTTCAACGGCAACGTCGAAGAGGTGAACTACGACAAGAACCGGGTCCGCGTGTCGGTGACGATCTTCGGTCGTTCGACCCCGGTGGACCTGGAGTTCGGCCAGGTGGAGAAGGTTTAGCTTCGTTGCGGGACGCGTTCGGGCCGGCGTGCAGGCCCGTGTGAAGTGACCAGGGGAGCGCCAGTAGGGCAACCGACCGCGCGTTCGAACCCACGTGGAAAGCTGATATGGCAAAGAAGATCGTCGGCTTCATCAAGCTGCAAGTTCCAGCGGGTAAAGCCAATCCCTCGCCGCCGATCGGTCCGGCGCTGGGCCAGCGCGGCCTGAACATCATGGAGTTCTGCAAGGCGTTCAACGCGCAGACGCAGGGCGTCGAGCCCGGCCTGCCGATCCCGGTGGTGATCACCGCGTTCGCCGACAAGAGCTTCACCTTCGTGATGAAGACGCCCCCGGCGACCATCCTCATCAAGAAGGCGGCCAAGATCGACAAGGGCTCGAGCAAGCCGCACACGGACAAGGTCGGCAAGATCACGCGCGCGCAGGCCGAGGACATCGCCAAGGCCAAGCTGCCGGATCTGACTGCCGCCGACATGGATGCCGCCGTTCGCACCATCGCAGGCTCGGCCCGCTCGATGGGCATCACCGTGGAGGGTGTGTAAATGGCCAAGCTCTCCAAGCGTACTCAGGCTATTCGCGCCAAGGTCAAGCCCAACACCAGCTACGTGCTCGATGAGGCGCTCAAGCTGGTGAAGGAAACCGCCAACGCCAAGTTCGACGAGTCGATCGATGTGGCCGTGGTTCTGGGCATCGACGCCAAGAAGTCCGACCAGGCCGTCCGCGGCTCGGTGGTGCTGCCGGCTGGAACCGGCAAGTCCGTGCGGGTGGCGGTGTTTGCGCAGGGTGCCAAGGCGGAAGAGGCGACTGCCGCCGGCGCCGAGGTCGTCGGCTTCGACGACCTTGCCGCCAAGGTCAAGGGCGGCTTTATGGACTTCGACGTGGTGATCGCCTCGCCCGACGCGATGCGGGTCGTCGGCCAGCTTGGCCAGATCCTGGGTCCGCGCGGCCTGATGCCGAATCCGAAGGTCGGTACGGTGACGCCCGATGTGGCGCTGGCGGTGAGGAACGCCAAGGCCGGTCAGGTGCAGTTCCGCGCCGACAAGGCCGGCATCGTTCACTGCACGGTCGGCCGCGCTTCCTTCGACGCCGGCCGTCTGAAGACCAACATCGCTGCGCTGGTCGATGCCCTGAACAAGGCCAAGCCGGCATCGAGCAAGGGCATTTACCTCAGGAAAGTCGCGCTGTCGTCGACGATGGGCATCGGTGTTCGCATCGATCCGTCGTCGCTGACGGCCCAGTCCTAGGGAGAGATTTCGATCGGCCTCGCGGGGCGCGGCCGATCGTACGAGCTTTGGGCTGTGCGTCGCGTCGGCCAAGTGGGCAACCACCCGATACGGACGCGCTGCTGTCAAAGACCGCAGGGGCCAAGGGCCAGACGGAACGCGGGCTGCAAGCCCGCGTCCGGCTGGTCAGCGGCTTAATCGCCAAGGGGACAGATCCCGAGGCGCCCCGCGCAGACGGCGTACCCGAAGAGAGGTTGTCGAGTTGTGAGTCGGCCGCCCCTGGCGGCAGCACAGCAGCGCGCAGGTCTCTCGGTTGGTCGCCGGTTTTTTGACCGGTGCGAAGCACTCGCCGAGCACCTTTTTGGAGTCAGACATGGCACTCAACAGGCAAGACAAGGCCGCCATGATCGAGGAGGTGTCCGCGCTTGTCGCGAACGCCCAGTCGATCGTCGTTGCCGAGTACCGTGGTCTGAGCGTGGACTCGGTCACCAAGCTGCGCAAGAACGCGCGCGGCCAGGGTGTCCAGTTGCGCGTGCTGAAGAACACCTTGGCGCGTCGTGCCCTCAACGGCACGTCGTTCGAGAAGCTGGGCGACAAACTGGTCGGCCCCCTGGTCTACGGCTTCTCGGCCGACCCGGTGGCCGCCGCCAAAGTCATCAGCGCTTTTGCCAAGGACAACGACAAGCTGGTGGTCAAGGCCGGCGCCATGCCCAACGTCGTCATGGACGACAAGGGCGTCAAGGCGCTGGCTTCTCTGCCGAGCCGTGAGGAACTGCTGGCCAGTCTGATGGCCACCATGCAGGCGCCGATCGGCCAGTTCGTCCGCACGCTCAACGAGGTTCCCGCCCGTTTCGTTCGCACCGTTGCCGCCGTGCGCGACGCGAAAGAGAAGGCTGGCGCCTGATCCTGCACTGAACACTGCAAGCCTCACAACCTTTCCGGAGTCAGAAAAATGGCACTTTCCAACCAGGAAATCCTCGACGCGATCGCCGCCAAGTCCGTCCTCGAGATCAGCGAGCTGATCAAGATGATGGAAGAAAAGTTCGGCGTCTCCGCTGCCGCTGCAGCTGTCGCAGTGGCCGCCCCGGGCGCCGGTGGCGCTGCCGCCCCGGTGGTCGAAGAGAAGACCGAGTTCACCGTCGTGCTGGCCGAGACCGGCGCCAACAAGGTCAACGTGATCAAGGCCGTCCGCGAGCTGACTGGCCTGGGTCTCAAGGAGGCCAAGGACCTCGTCGATGGCGCTCCCAAGCCCGTCAAGGAGGGCGTGAACAAGGCCGACGCCGAGGCAGCCAAGAAGAAGCTGGAAGAAGCCGGCGCGAAAGTCGAAGTGAAGTAACCGTGGAACGCCGGTGGGGGCGCAGCCCTCACCGGCGACGGAGGTTTTCGGTGTGGCAGGGTCCACGGTGGCATCTGGCGCCTACACCAAAGACTTCCCCTGATGAGAAAACACGCGCGTGAGCGAATTGCCGCGCGGGCCGTGCTGCCCGCGTGGTTTTCTTCGTCCCTCGCAGACGCTCGCGCGCCGAAGAGCTCACGCAACTAGCCGTTTTGCCCGAACGGAGTGTCCATGCCGTACTCGTTCACCGAGAAGAAGCGTATCCGCAAGAGCTTCGCCAAGCGGCCGGCCGTGCAGGCCGTGCCTTTCCTGCTGGCGACCCAGCTCGAGAGCTACATGCAGTTCCTGCAGGCGGACACTGCGCCGTCGCAGCGCAAGAGCGAGGGCCTGCAGGCGGCCTTCAATTCGATCTTCCCGATCAGCAGCCACAATCAGATGGCGCGGCTGGAGTTTGCCGGCTACACCCTCGGCGAGCCCGCGTTCGACGTCAAGGAATGCCAGCAGCGCGGCTTGACCTTTGCCTCGCCGCTGCGCGCCAAGGTGCGGCTCGTGATCATGGACCGCGAGGCAACCAAGCCGACGATCAAGGAGGTCAAGGAGCAGGAGGTCTACATGGGCGAGATCCCGCTCATGACCACCACCGGCTCGTTCGTGATCAACGGCACCGAGCGCGTCATCGTCAGCCAGCTGCACCGTTCGCCGGGCGTGTTCTTCGAGCATGACCGCGGCAAGACGCACAGCTCGGGCAAGCTGCTGTTCTCGGCGCGCGTGATTCCCTATCGCGGCTCCTGGCTCGACTTCGAGTTCGACCCGAAGGACATCCTGTACTTCCGGGTCGACCGGCGCCGCAAGATGCCAGCCACGATCCTGCTCAAGGCCATTGGACTGAACAGCGAGCAGATCCTCGCGCACTTCTTCACGTTCGACACGTTCCAGCTGGCCAGCAACACCGGTGGCTACATGGAGCTCGTGCCCGAGCGGCTGCGCGGCGAAATCGCCCGCTTCGACATCGCCGACAAGACTGGCAAGGTCATCGTCGCCAAGGACAAGCGCATCAACGCCAAGCACATCCGCGACATGGAAGCCGCGGGCATGAAGCGCATCGAGGTGCCGGACGACTACCTCCTCGGTCGCGTGCTCGCAGGCAACGCGGTCGACCCGGAGACGGGCGAGGTCGTGGCGCACGCCAACGACGAGCTGACCGAGGACCTGCTGAAGAAGCTGCGGATCGCCAACATCAAGGAGGTCCGCTGCATCTACACCAACGACCTCGATCAGGGCCCGTTCATCAGCAACACGCTGCGCCTGGACGAGACACCGGACCAGCTGTCGGCGCGCATCGCCATCTATCGGATGATGCGTCCCGGCGAGCCGCCGACCGAAGATGCGGTGGAGACGCTGTTCCGGCGCCTGTTCTTCGATGACGAGACCTACGATCTTTCGCGCGTGGGCCGCATGAAGGTCAACTCGCGCTTCGGCCGCAACGACATAACTGGTCCGATGACGCTCGCCAACGAGGACATCGTCGACACGATGAAGGTCCTGGTGGAGCTGCGCAACGGCCGCGGCGAGATCGACGACATCGACCACCTCGGCAACCGCCGCGTGCGCTGCGTCGGCGAGCTGGCGGAAAACCAGTTCCGCGCCGGCCTGGTGCGGGTCGAGCGTGCGGTGCGCGAGCGCCTCGGCCAGGCCGAGACCGAGAACCTGATGCCGCACGACCTGATCAACAGCAAGCCGATCAGCGCGTCGATCCGCGAGTTCTTCGGCTCGAGCCAGCTGTCCCAGTTCATGGACCAGACCAACCCGCTGTCGGAGATCACGCACAAGCGCCGCGTCTCCGCGCTGGGACCGGGCGGCCTGACGCGCGAGCGCGCCGGCTTCGAGGTGCGCGACGTGCACCCGACCCATTACGGCCGCGTCTGCCCGATCGAGACGCCCGAGGGCCCGAATATCGGCCTGATCAACTCGATGGCCCTGTATGCGCGCCTGAACGAGTACGGCTTTCTCGAGACGCCCTACCGCAAGGTCGAGGGGGGCGCGGTCACCAACGAGATCGCCTACCTGTCGGCCATCGAAGAGGGCAAGTACGTCATCGCGCAGGCCAACGCGCCGCTCGACAAGGGAGGCAGGTTCACCGACGAGCTGGTGAGCTGCCGCGAGAACGGCGAGTTCGTGCTGATGTCGCCGGAGCGCGTGCAGTACATGGATATCGCGCCCTCGCAGATCGTGTCGGTGGCGGCGTCGCTGATCCCGTTCCTCGAGCATGACGACGCCAACCGCGCGCTGATGGGGTCCAACATGCAGCGCCAGGCGGTGCCCTGCCTGCGCCCCGAGAAGCCCTTCGTCGGCACCGGCGTCGAGCGCACGGTAGCCGTCGACAGCGGTACCACCGTGCAGGCGCTGCGCGGCGGCGTGGTCGACTTCATCGACGCCAACCGGATCGTCGTTCGCGTCAACGACGACGAGAACGTCGAGGGCGAAGTCGGCGTCGACATCTACAACCTGGTCAAGTACACGCGCTCGAACCAGAACACCAACATCAACCAGCGTCCGATCGTCAAGAAGGGCGATGTCATCGCCAAGGGAGACGTGATCGCCGACGGTGCCTCGACCGACCTGGGCGAGCTGGCGCTCGGCCAGAACATGCTGGTCGCGTTCATGCCTTGGAACGGCTACAACTTCGAGGACTCGATCCTGATCTCCGAGCGCGTCGTCGCCGAGGACCGCTATACCTCGATCCACATCGAGGAGCTGAACGTCGTCGCCCGCGACACCAAGCTCGGCCCCGAGGAGATCACGCGCGACATCAGCAACCTGTCTGAGAACCAGCTCGCGCGCCTGGACGACTCCGGCATCGTCTACATCGGCGCCGAGGTGCAGGCCGGCGACTCGCTGGTCGGCAAAGTCACGCCGAAGGGCGAGACCCAGCTCACGCCGGAAGAGAAGCTGCTGCGCGCGATCTTCGGCGAAAAGGCCTCTGACGTGAAGGACACCTCGCTGCGCGTGCCCTCGGGCATGAACGGCACCGTGATCGACGTGCAGGTGTTCACGCGCGAAGGCATCCAGCGCGACAAGCGGGCCCAGCAGATCATCGACGATGCGCTCAAGCGCTACCGCCAGGACCTCAACGACCAACTGCGCATCGTCGAAGCCGATGCGTTCGCGCGGATCGAGCGCCTGCTGCTCAAGAAGGAGGCCAGCGGTGGTCCGCGCAAGATCGCCAAGGGCACGGTCATCACCCGGGACTATCTCGAGTCGCTCGAGAAGTACCACTGGTTCGACATCCGCCTCACCGACGAGGCGGCTCAGGGCCAGCTCGAAGGCCTGAAGGAGTCGATCGAGGCCAAGCGCCGCGCCTTCGACCAGGCCTTCGAGGACAAGCGCAAGAAGCTCACTCAGGGCGACGAGCTGCCGCCCGGCGTGCTGAAGATGGTCAAGGTCTACCTGGCGGTCAAGCGTCGCCTACAGCCGGGCGACAAGATGGCCGGCCGCCACGGAAACAAGGGCGTGGTCTCGCGCATCGTGCCGGTCGAGGACATGCCGTACATGGCCGACGGCACGCCGGTGGACGTTGTGCTCAATCCGCTGGGCGTGCCCTCGCGCATGAACGTCGGCCAGATTCTCGAGACGCACCTGGGCTGGGCCGCCAAGGGTCTGGGCCAGCGCATCGGCGAGATGCTCGGCGCGGCGCAGGGCGCCCAGGTTGCGCAGCTGCGCGGCTTCCTGAAGGACCTGTACAACAAGTCCGGCAAGACCGAGGACGTCGAGGCCATGGGCGACGCCGATCTGATCGAGCTGGGCAGTCATCTGGCACAGGGCGTGCCCTTCGCCACGCCGGTGTTCGACGGCGCCAGCGAACGGGAGATCCGCACCATGCTGGAGCTGGCCTACCCGAAGGACGTTGCCGAGCGCCTGCAACTGACGCCCTCGCGCACGCAGACGCGCCTGTTCGACGGCCGAACCGGCGAGATGTTCGAGCGCCCGGTCACGGTCGGCTACATGCACGTCCTGAAGCTGCACCACCTCGTCGACGACAAGATGCATGCGCGCTCCACCGGCCCGTACTCGCTCGTCACCCAGCAGCCGCTGGGCGGCAAGGCGCAGTTCGGCGGCCAGCGCTTCGGCGAGATGGAGGTGTGGGCGCTGGAGGCCTATGGCGCCAGCTACACGCTGCAGGAGATGCTGACCGTCAAGTCGGACGACGTCCAGGGCCGCACCAAGGTCTACGAGAACATCGTCAAGGGCGAGCACTCGATCGACGCCGGCATGCCGGAGTCGTTCAACGTGCTGGTCAAGGAAATCCGTTCGCTCGGGATCGACATCGATCTCGAGCGCAACTAGTCGATGATGGCTGTTAGCACGCTCACTCACTGGCTGGGGGAGCACGAGGGGGCCGGCCCAGCCCCCTCGTTTGCCCAGATTGTTTTTCTGCGGTTGGTCGGCACCGACTGTCGCACTGAGAGGAACGCATGAAGGCGCTACTCGATCTATTCAAGCAGGTTCAGCAAGACGAGCAATTCGACGCGATCAAGATCGGCATCGCCGCGCCCGAGAAGATCCGGTCTTGGTCGTTTGGCGAGGTGAAGAAGCCCGAGACGATCAACTACCGCACCTTCAAGCCGGAGCGAGACGGCCTGTTCTGCGCCAAGATCTTCGGGCCGATCAAGGACTACGAGTGCCTGTGCGGCAAGTACAAGCGCCTGAAGCATCGTGGCGTGATCTGCGAGAAGTGCGGTGTCGAAGTGACGCTGGCCAAGGTGCGTCGCGAGCGCATGGGCCATATCGAGCTCGCCAGCCCGGTCGCGCACATCTGGTTCCTCAAGAGCCTGCCCAGCCGCATGGGCATGGTGCTGGACATGACGCTGCGCGACATCGAGCGCGTGCTGTACTTCGAGGCTTTCTGCGTCACCGACCCCGGCTTCACGCCCCTCAAGAAGGGCCAGCTGATGACGGAGGACGACTTCATTGCCAAGACCGAGGAGTACGGCGATGAATTCCGCGCCTTGATGGGCGCCGAGGCGATTCGCGAGCTTCTGCGCGCGATCGACGTGGACAAGGAAATCGAGACGCTGCGCAAGGACCTGTCGGAGACGGGCTCCGAGGCCAAGATCAAGAAGTTCGCCAAGCGCCTGAAGACGCTGGAAGGCTTCCAGCGCTCGGGCATCAAGCCCGAGTTCATGATTCTCGAGGTGCTGCCGGTGCTGCCGCCGGAGCTGCGCCCGCTGGTGCCGCTCGACGGCGGCCGCTTTGCCACGTCCGATCTGAACGACCTGTATCGCCGCGTCATCAACCGCAACAACCGGTTGAAGCGCCTGCTGGAGCTCAAGGCGCCCGAGATCATCGTGCGCAACGAGAAGCGCATGCTGCAGGAGGCGGTCGATTCGCTGCTCGACAATGGCCGCCGCGGCAAGGCGATGACGGGTGCCAACAAGCGCCCGCTCAAGTCGCTCGCCGACATGATCAAGGGCAAGGGCGGCCGCTTCCGCCAGAACCTCCTGGGCAAGCGCGTCGACTACTCGGGTCGCTCGGTCATCGTGGTCGGCCCGCAGTTGAAGCTGCACCAGTGCGGCCTGCCGAAGCTGATGGCGCTCGAGCTCTTCAAGCCGTTCATCTTCAACAAGCTCGAACTCATGGGCCTGGCGACCACGATCAAGGCCGCCAAGAAGATGGTCGACGGCCAGGAGCCGGTGGTGTGGGACATTCTCGAAGAGGTGATCCGCGAGCACCCCGTGCTGCTGAATCGCGCGCCGACGCTGCACCGCCTTGGCATCCAGGCCTTCGAGCCGGTGCTGATCGAGGGCAAGGCGATCCAGTTGCACCCGCTGGTGTGCGCGGCGTTCAACGCCGACTTCGACGGCGACCAGATGGCCGTGCACGTGCCGTTGTCTCTCGAGGCGCAGCTGGAAGCGCGTGCGCTGATGCTGGCGTCCAACAACATCCTGTTCCCGTCCAACGGTGATCCGTCGATCGTCCCGTCGCAAGACGTGGTGCTGGGGCTGTACTACGCGACGCGCGAGAAGATCGGCGCCAAGAACGAAGGTGCGATGTTCACCGACGTGGGCGAAGTGCACCGCGCCTACGAGAACAAGCAGGTCGAGCTGCAAACGCGCATCACGGTGCGCATCAAGGAGTTCGACCTCGACCGCGAGACGGGCGAGAAGACGCCGAAGATCACCCGTTGCGAAACCACGGTCGGCCGCGCGCTGCTGTCGGAAATCCTGCCGGCGGGCCTGCCGTTCAGCGTGCTGAACAAGCCGCTGAAGAAGAAGGAGATCTCGCGCCTGATCAACACGGCATTCCGCCGCGTCGGACTGCGCGAGACGGTCATTTTCGCGGACCGCCTCCTGCAGTCGGGCTTTGCGCTGGCCACGCGCGCCGGCCTGTCGATCGCCATCGACGACATGCTGGTGCCGGCGCAGAAGGGGGAGATCATCCGCGCCGCCGAGAAGGAGGTGAAAGAGATCGAGGCGCAGTACACCTCGGGTCTGGTCACGCAGGGCGAGCGCTACAACAAGGTCGTCGACATCTGGGGCCGCGCCGGCGACCAGGTCGGCAAGGTCATGATGGAGCAGCTGGCCACCGAGGTCACGAAGGACCGGCATGGCCACGATGTCAAGCAGGACTCTCTGAACTCCATCTACATGATGGCCGACTCGGGTGCGCGGGGCTCGGTGGCGCAGATCCGCCAGCTGGCGGGCATGCGCGGCCTGATGGCCAAGCCGGACGGCTCGATCATCGAGACGCCCATTACCGCCAACTTCCGCGAGGGCCTGAACGTCCTGCAGTACTTCATCTCGACCCACGGCGCGCGCAAGGGCTTGGCCGACACGGCGCTGAAGACGGCCAACTCCGGCTACCTGACGCGCCGGCTGGTGGACGTGACGCAAGACCTGGTGGTGACCGAGGACGATTGCGGGACCCAGAACGGCGTCAACATGCGCGCGCTGGTCGAGGGCGGCGAGGTGATCGAGGCCCTGCGCGACCGGATCCTCGGGCGCGTGACTGCGGTCGACGTCATCAACCCCGACACGCAGGATGTCCTGTACCCGGCCGGCACCATGCTGGACGAGGACGCCGTCGATGAAATCGAGCGCCTGGGTATCGACGAGGTCAAGGTGCGCACGCCGCTCACCTGCGAGACGCGCTACGGCCTGTGTGCCAAGTGCTACGGCCGCGACCTGGGCCGCGGCGTGCTGGTGAATTCGGGCGAGGCGGTCGGCGTGATTGCCGCGCAGTCCATCGGCGAGCCCGGCACGCAGCTCACCATGCGCACCTTCCACATCGGCGGCGCGGCCTCGCGGGCGGCGGTGGCCTCGGGCGTGGAGGCCAAGAGCAACGGCACGGTGCGCTTCACCGCCACCATGCGCTACGTGACCAACGCCAAGGGCGAGCAGGTCGCCATCTCTCGATCCGGCGAGATCACGATCGTCGACGACAACGGCCGCGAGCGCGAGCGCCACAAGGTGCCTTATGGCGCCACGCTGCTCGCAGCCGACGGCAAGACCGTCAAGGCCGGCACGCAACTGGCCGGCTGGGATCCCCTGACCCGCCCGATCATCACCGAATACAGTGGCACGGTGAAGTTCGAGAACGTCGAAGAAGGCGTGACCGTCGCCAAGCAGATCGACGAGGTAACCGGCCTGTCGACTCTGGTGGTCATCGATGCCAAGCGGCGCAGCAGCTCAACCAAGGGGGTACGTCCGCAGGTCAAGCTGCTCAACGAGCAGGGCCAGGAAGTCAAGATCCCCGGCACCGAGCACTCGGTGACCATCAGCTTCCCGGTCGGCGCGCTGATCGTGGTGCGCGACGCGCAGCAGGTGGGTGTGGGCGAGGTGCTGGCGCGGATCCCGACCGAATCGCAGAAGACGCGCGACATCACGGGCGGCCTGCCGCGCGTGGCCGAACTCTTCGAGGCGCGGTCGCCGAAGGACGCCGGCATGCTCGCCGAGGTCACCGGCACTGTGACCTTCGGCAAGGAAACCAAGGGCAAGCAGCGCCTGATCATCACCGATATGGACGGCAAGGAGCACGAGTTCCTGATCCCGAAGGACAAGCACCTGCTGGTGCACGACGGCCAGGTGGTCAACCGCGGCGAGTCGATCGTCGACGGTCCGGCTGACCCGCACGACATCCTGCGCCTGCTCGGGATCGAGGCGCTGTCGCGCTACATCGTCGACGAGGTGCAGGACGTCTACCGCCTGCAGGGCGTGAAGATCAACGACAAGCACATCGAGGTCATCGTGCGGCAGATGCTGCGCCGGGTACAGATCACCGACCCGGGCGAGGCGCCGTTCATCACTGGCGAGCAGGTCGAGCGCTCCGAACTGCTGGACGAGAACGACAAGGCGATCGCCAAGGGCGGCCGCCCGGCGCTGTACGACAACGTGCTGCTGGGCATCACCAAGGCGTCGCTGTCGACCGACTCGTTCATCTCCGCAGCGTCTTTCCAGGAGACCACGCGCGTCCTCACGGAAGCCGCCATCATGGGCAAGCGCGACGACTTGCGGGGCCTGAAGGAGAACGTGATCGTCGGCCGCCTGATCCCGGCTGGCACGGGTCTGGCCTATCACCGCGCCCGCAAGGAAAAAGAGGAGATCGAGGCGGCCGAGCGCGAGGCCCTGGCGGCGCTGGAGGCGCAGCAGGCCAATCCGGAGTCGTTGTTTGCCGACGCGCCGGAGGCGGCCGAGGGTACCGAGGAGGCATCCGAGCAGTAGCTGCCAGCGGGTCTGGGCGGCCTGGGGCCGGCTTGGCCGGTCCCGGGGGCTCGCCCCTTGCCTGTCGGGCGCGGCGAGTCGACCCGCGGTCGCGGTGGTGCGCCGGGCCTTTCAGCGCCGCGCGCTGCGGCAAGATTTGGGGAGTTTGACCCAGCCGCTTTGCGGCTGGCATAATCTTGGGCTTCCTGCGGGTCGGTGTTTCGATTGGCCCGGCGCTCTTTGCCTGCTGCGTTGGCCGCGTGCCTGGCAGCCCGCTCCGCCAAGGGGCTCATGGTGACGCCGGCATCGAGGCGACCACCGGCAAGGACCCTTAACCAACATCTGTCCCGATGCTGCGCCATCGGTTCTTCGAGCGAGCACAAGCACCATGCCGACCGTCAATCAACTCGTGCGCAAGCCGCGCGTCTCCGCCGGGACCAAGAGCAAGAGCCCGGCGCTGAAGAACAGCCCGCAGAAGCGCGGCGTGTGCACGAAGGTCTACACCACCACACCTAAGAAGCCGAACTCGGCGCTGCGCAAGGTGGCCAAGGTCCGTCTGGTCAACGGCTACGAGGTGATTTCGTACATCGGCGGCGAAGGCCACAACCTGCAGGAGCACTCGGTGGTACTGATCCGCGGCGGCCGCGTCAAGGATCTGCCGGGCGTGCGGTACCACATCGTGCGCGGCTCGCTTGACACCCAGGGGGTCAAGGACCGCAAGCAGGCCCGCTCCAAGTACGGAGCCAAACGCCCGAAGGCGTCCTGACCTTCCGCGGGGCTGGAACCAGCCCCCGTTTCCCTTCGCTGCCGCGCCGGTTGCGGCTGGTTCGTCGCAGCGAGTAAGTCGCAGGCCGTTTCTATGGGCCTGCCCCATGACTGAAGCCATGAGGAGTGTGCGATGCCCCGTCGTCGTGAGGTACCGAAGCGCGAGATTCTTCCGGATCCCAAGTTCAAGAGTTCGGAACTGACCAAGTTTGTCAACGTGATCATGCTCGACGGCAAGAAGGCCGTGGCCGAGCGGATCGTCTATGGCGCGCTCGCTCAGATCGAAACCAAGAGCGGGAAGAACGCGGTCGAGGTTTTCACCCAGGCGCTGAACAACGTCAAGCCGATGGTCGAGGTGAAGAGCCGGCGCGTCGGTGGCGCCAACTACCAGGTGCCGGTGGAAGTGCGTCCGGTGCGGCGGATGGCGCTGGCCATGCGATGGCTGCGCGAGGCTGCCAAGAAGCGCGGCGAGAAGTCGATGCCGCTGCGGCTGGCGGGCGAATTGCTCGAGGCGGCCGAGGGCCGCGGTGGCGCGATGAAGAAGCGCGAGGAAGTGCACCGCATGGCCGACGCGAACAAGGCGTTTGCGCACTTCCGGTTCTGACGAGGTTGTAACGCGGGAGGCTGCGCCTCTCGCCTCTTTGAAAGCTGTCCTATGCCACGCAAGACCCCCATCGAGCGCTACCGGAACATCGGCATCTCGGCGCACATCGACGCCGGCAAAACTACGACGACCGAGCGTGTTCTTTTCTATACCGGGGTCAACCACAAGATCGGCGAGGTGCATGACGGCGCCGCGACGATGGACTGGATGGAGCAGGAGCAGGAGCGCGGCATCACGATCACCTCGGCCGCCACGACCACGTTCTGGCGCGGCATGGACCTGTCGTTCCCTGAGCACCGCATCAACATCATCGATACGCCAGGCCACGTGGACTTCACGATCGAGGTCGAGCGCTCGATGCGCGTGCTCGACGGCGCCTGCATGCTGTATTGCGCCGTCGGTGGGGTGCAGCCGCAGTCCGAGACGGTGTGGCGCCAAGCCAACAAGTATGGCGTGCCGCGCCTGGCCTTCGTCAACAAGATGGACCGCACCGGCGCCAACTTCTTCAAGGTCTACGAGCAGATGAAGGCGCGCTTGAAGGCCAACCCCGTGCCCATCGTCGTGCCGATCGGGGCCGAGGAGAACTTCAAGGGCGTCGTGGACCTGCTCAAGATGAAGGCCATCCTCTGGGACGAGGCTTCCCAGGGCATGAAGTTCGAGTACCAGGAAGTGCCGGCCGAGTTGATGGAACTCGCCGAGGAGTGGCGCGAGAAGATGGTCGAGGCGGCCGCCGAGGCCAACGAAGACTTGATGAACAAGTATCTCGAGACGGGCGAACTGACCGAGGACGAGATCAAGAAGGGCCTGCGCCTTCGCACCATCGCCGGCGAGATCCACCCCATGCTGTGCGGCAGCGCCTTCAAGAACAAGGGCGTGCAGCGCATGCTCGACGCCGTCATCGAGTTCATGCCGTCGCCGGTTGACATTCCGCCGGTCAAGGGCATGAACGAGAAGGACCAGGAAGAGAGCCGGCCGGCCGACGACGCTGCGCCGTTCTCGGCGCTCGCGTTCAAGATCATGACCGACCCCTATGTCGGCCAACTGACCTTCCTGCGCGTGTACTCCGGCGTGCTGAACTCGGGCGACACGATCTACAACTCGGTCAAGAGCCGCAAGGAGCGCATTGGCCGCTTGCTGCAGATGCACGCCAACCAGCGCGACGAGATCAAGGAAGTCCGCGCCGGTGACATCGCCGCCGCAGTTGGCCTGAAGGACGTGACCACCGGCGACACTTTGTGCGATCCCGACAAGGTCGTGACGCTCGAGCGCATGGAGTTCCCGGAGCCGGTGATCTCCCAGGCCGTCGAGCCCAAGACCAAGGC
>VYLR01000183.1_pt1 | contig 14925 bp, 15 predicted proteins | sample 5114291 | NCBI WGS metagenome assembly VYLR01 (sample SAMN12291774, study PRJNA351875) | freshwater metagenome | isolation source: freshwater lake | place: USA: Michigan, Lansing Lake | collected 2013-08-14
ATACTCACTTCTCTGCGATGCAGTCGCACTCGCGGGAGCGCATTTTGTAGCTTGCTTAAAGCTTTGTTTCTGTCTGTATCACTTGTTACTTTTTAAAATGAGAATTGCTGCTTTGCGCCCCTACAGTAACGGATTTTGTCCACAATGTAGGGGCGAACTGCGTTCGCCCAAAAGGTACATTATCAAAGCGCAAGTCCCCTATCACGACTAGATCAAGCAACTCTTATTCAAGAGGTAGTGACCTGGCACGATATCCCTTAACCTTGTTGTCAATATTTCGCAATATATTTGCACCGAGAGTATATGCATATAAACTTGCGGGCTTAAAGCGAAATCGTATATCTTTGTATAAAAAATTGTCATCCCTAATAGTTTTACTTGTCACTAAGATCGGTTGAGATATACCAGGATTCTTTTTTAAAAATTCTATGCAGTTGTCCAGTTCGGAAGGTGTACTATGAGGGCGATCGCTCCACTTAACCTCAACTATCCAAGAAGGTGATTGATGGGCAGCATCTAAATGTACAATATCAATTTCTCCAGTTTTCCATCGTGCGTAATAAAGCTCAGTCGTTTTACTGTGCTGCCATTGACTAAAAATAGCGGTTTCAGTCATGGCTCCCATCGCCTTAGAGTCTGTTTCAAGCTGACCAAATAGCGCGGCGCGCATTGACGGATTGGTTAAATAGACTTTAAAGCAAACTGCTCTCTTAAACTTTTTAGCGTTTTGATCAATTCTCTCTACTCGGCGGATTAGGAATGCAGCCTCAAGATACTCGAGGTAACGTTTGATAGTGTTTTTAGCTACACCAGAGGATTGGGATAACCCCTCGAGACTTACTTCGTTGCCTGAATTATACGCCAGGGTTGTGAAAAGTCTATTCAGTTCTTGAATATCACTAATCCCATAAAGGCTTGGCAAATCTCGAAGTAAAACTTTGTCAATGATATCGCTTTTAATATATTGTCCAGGATCCTGTCGAATTGTTTCAGAAAAGACAGCTTCTGGATAGCCACCAAAGTTCAAATAATTAATAAAAGTATCATTCAACTGATCAATATCTTTAGACAGAAACTCATAGATATTAGATGGATAACTAGAATCTTCAGAGCCATGGACATTTGTCTCTATTAATTCATTTTCTTTTCCTATAAACATTAAATATTCAGCAAAGGTTAGCGGTGGCAGGATATAGTCGCTGAATCGACCAGCACCAGACTCAGTGCTTTTAAGTCTTAGAGCAGCAGCAGCAGAGCCAGTAGCGACAAATCGACAGATTGGAAATGAATCAACCAGGGATTTTAGATGAATTTCCCACTGACGCAAGTATTGAATTTCGTCAAAAAAGACAAATAGCCTCGAATTGCGATCGTGATTGAATAGTTCCTGAAAATACTTAAGTATCCGCTCTAATGGAAGCCCTGTATAAATTGGAGTTTCAAGAGAGACATATAAAATATTTACCGCACTAATGCCAGAATCTAGGAGCAGACGAATAGTGTGATAGACCATGACAGTTTTACCAACACGCCTGGGTCCCATCAAGACTGTTGCTCGACGCACACTTGTGTCCAAGATGTTTTGAGAAAAAGCCTCAAAGTACTTGCGCCGTGGCATATCTTCATAGATTACTTTTCCCTTACGGTCTGTCTCCCACCAAGGATTATCAAATTGAAGGCGGGAGAGGATGTCTTCTTTTGCGATCTCGAGCATAAGACTAAAGTTAGAGAGCTAATCTTAGTCTAGCCGAGAGTCGAACTAAGGTCAATCAGTTAATCTTATTTTGGGTTCTGAGACGGAATCATGAATGAGCGTTGCTGTATCTAAAGCCTAACCCTTCGTTGGTGCGGACCGAATATCGGTTGTAGGTAAGTGCCAGGGTTGTCTGTCGCCGCACAACTTCACCGTTATGCCTCAAACCATAGAGATCTCAACCCAATACAAAAACTAAGCTAAGAAAAAGTGGGATTGCATCAGTTCGCCCCTAAACTGGAATGCACATAGTTTAATCTCATAGAAAGTAATGCCGACTGAAACCCCCAAAACATACCTAGAACAAGCGATCGCTAAAGGTCGAATAATTATAAATTTTTGTCAAGGGGTGCGGTCAGACATAGGAATCATCGCTAGAATCAGCCTAATTGTCAGAAATTTAGTTAAACAAGGTTTTTGGCAATGCGCTAATCTAGCTAACACGCTTTTGGGGGTGATATGGGAAAAACTTCTTGCGATCACGCCTAAATGGAGTGTTATGCAGAAAGTTGACCTATATAGTTACTCTGGAAAGTGTTATAAAGAAGGTTGACCTATAATATGTAGTTAGGCAGCTCAGTCGGTAGGACTCCGTTGTCAGTCAAGCAAATGCCTTTTGGAATCTCGTCATCCACTGATATAAAAGGTGAAATACTAGGAATTCTAAAGTTCGTGGCACTCCCTCAGTCAGAAATTTAGGAGCACCGTGTAATGCACTATTCTGAAGCAGAACAAAAACTCCAACAATTGTTTGAATCCAGAAACTATAAACTACTAATTCAACAGCGTTTGCACCATGTACATCAGGATTTAATCTACACCTGCTCTAATGGTGCTGCAATTTATATTAGCTATCCTGGTTTGAAAGCGAGAATTGGGAGAAATGGAAAGATTGTTGACGATTACAGAGTTGATATTGTAACTTCCCAGCTTAGTACCTCCTTGTCGCACGCAAATATCATTGTAGATATCTATAACAAATGTCTTCAGGGATTTGATCATGAATTAATGAAGAAAATTCTTATTGGAGCTGCAAGGGAAGGACAAATTGATGAAAATCAATACTCTCAAGTTAAGAGCTACTCTTACTGCGCTGTTAATCAATCCATTCTGCGCTGTGCTATGGCTGCTCATACGGCTTTAGGTAAATCCTACAATTCAACTGCAAACCAGTCTGATTTAACTTTTGAAGAACTATTTAGCTCAATTTTTTGGATAGTGCTTCAAGAAGATATTAATTATCCAATGCCAAGGTATCAAGGTAGAAAGATGCCTTTTTCACGGTATCTTGAGGCGTTACATTGTTTTGAAAGCGATCACACATTAGATGAGGCAATCAGCCCTGCTTTAGTAGAAGGTTATCCACCTAGTGACTGGAGCGACATGGATTATTCTTTTCGGCGATTCATCAATTAGCACTATAGTGCGATGCCGAAGGCACTGCGTAGCAGTACGCTATCGCTGTAGGGTGCGTTCCCTAATGCAAGTCCTACTGTTCCACCGATCGATTTTTGGGGAACGCACCATGCACATTTATTGAAGCTGTGGGTTAAAGTGCGATGTCGAAGTCACTGAGTAGCACCCCTAGATGGGGTTGGAGGGATTGCTTTATTGCTCTATACTGGTTTATAGGGTTTTCGAGATTAGTGATATTTCTCATAAAACCTTACTTCTGCCTACTTTTCAAGCTTTTTGTCCTGTACTTAGGACAAAGAGTTGTGGTATCGTGATATTGCTCAAAAAATAAAAATCGGCAATGAAAAATAATGGTGTGGGTGTGCAGCAGACATTATTCGATCTAAATACAAAGACGATAGAAGACATTGACAATCCAGCTACTTACAAAGGGATTTATTCATTTCATAAGTACTGGGGGAAAAAACCAACTGAAAGTATCGCTTTCTTTATACAAAAATTTACAGATGAATCAGATGTAATTCTTGATCCTTTTTTAGGCTCAGGGTTTATTGCCAGAGAATGTTTGTCTCAAAATAGAAGATTTATTGGTATTGATATCAATCCTTTTGCTATTGAGCATTCTAATTTTTTGCTAGAACTTCCTCATGCTTCAACATTCCAAGCAGCACTAAAGAAAATTGAGATAAACGTCAAGCAAAAAATCAACGAGACATATCTTGTTGAAAACGGAAAAGTGGCATCTCACTATTTATGGGATAGCGATAAGCTCTCAAAAGTATGGATTAGACGAGAAACAGGAAGACTTAGGATAGAGGTTGAGCCAACAGCTTTTGATGTACAAAAGAATGAATTCTTTGATAATTATTCTGTTAGAAATATCAGAAACATTACTTTTTTTACAAATTCAAGAATAAACTCAAAAAACGAAATGTCTATTTATGATTTATTTACTCGTAGGGCTTTACATAATATTGACTTAATATTAGACGAGATTTATTCATTCCCAGAAGCTATTCAAAGAGCCTTATTGTTAACCCTTACTTCTGCTTCTGGTCAGATGTCGAGCCTGGTATTTGCAATCACCAATAGAGGAAAAACCAAGAATAAAATTTCCAATAAAATTGAGGTTGGCAGTTGGGTTATTGGTTATTGGAGACCAGATTTGCATTTTGAGATTAACGTTTGGAATTGCTTTGAAAGTAGAGCAAAAAAGCTTGATAAGGCTTTAGTAGATGTTGATGACCTTGAATATAACAGGTATGAGTCGATAGACGCACTTTTAGAAAATGAAGAAGGAGCATCGATTCTTAATGGCGATTGCATCGATATAATGGGAACTATTCCAGCAAAATCCATAAAGCTTATTTGTACTGATCCACCTCACAGTGATCGAATTCCCTATTTAGAACTAAGTGAAATGTGGAATTCTATTCTCAATAAATCTGTTTCTTTTGAGAAAGAAGTAGTTGTCTCTAATGCAAAAGAAAGAGGGAAAAATAAGCATAAATATATTGAGGATATGAAATTATTCATCAGCGAATCAAGCCGTGTTCTAGCTGATGAGGGCATACTCTTGATATACTTCAATGCTCGTGACAAAGAAAGTTGGAAGTTCTTAGAGATTCTTGAAAAAAGTGACAACTTAAGTTTTACAGGCGCTTTTCCAATGGAATATTCTGCCAGTTCAGTAGTGCAAGATAATAGAAAAGGCAGCATGAAAACAGATTATATTCTCATCCTTACCAAAAAGGGGTTTAATATCAACTTTCAACATAGGTTAGATGAAATACCTGGTTGGTCAACCTCAATACCTAAAATAGCTTCGGCATCTTAAATCACAGCGAAAAGCTTATGAAAAATTTTGATTATTGGAAAAAATTACACGATGGCAACGATTTGGCAGAATTCAACAGGGATTCTGTTGGTCAGTTGTGGTTAAAAGTAAAATCGATCACAAGAAAAGAGTTGCTTTCAGAATTTACTGAAAAATTCTCCTTAAATCTAACTTCTACTAGGTTAATTGAACAATTTGAGGAGTTATTTTTGCTGTTGCAGATTGATCCATTCCGCGCTCATCAGAAGTTAGATATTTACATTAGAGAGAAAAACACGCAGCAATTACAAAGCTTAAATCGGGAAGCCTTGGTATCTGAGTTATATAAATTGAAAACATTTGAGTGGGGAGGAGATTATCAGAACTCTTTAGATAAATATTTAGTAACTCATTATGTAAAATCAATTTCATCTTATGACATATTAATTTCTAAGTTTGAACAAGAGATAAATCGTGCTGTTCAGGGTTATGTATTGAACAGTTGGTATAATCACTGGTCTAGCATTCTAATTGAACATCTATTTAAATCACATTCATCTGTTTTGCCTACTGTTGGTCAAATCAAAAGTGTAGATTTCTTTATTCAAAATCTACCTTTTGACTTGAAGGTTACATATTTTCCCGCAGAATACTTAAAACTAAAGAGAAAAGAGAAGGGTTTTCCTGTAGAACTCACCTTTTTAAAGCAGAAAGCACGAGAGCTTTCGGTAAGCTTTGATAAAACAGCAAAACCCTCTGATATTTATTACGAAATAACCGAAAAGCTAAAAGATAGAAATGACCAATCGTCTTTAAATGCTCTAAGTCAAGTAAAGTCTCAAAATCTAGGAATCGTTAATGAAGCCCAGCAAAATCCGAAAGCCCTAATTAGGGTTTGCTGAAAAAGCTTTTCCTGGGGGCAGGGTGTGACCCCCCCCAACCCCCCCGACATCGGGGGGGCAGGTGGGGTGTGGGGTGTGGGGTTTTACCCATTTTCAGGTGGTCAACTACCTAATTTTCAGGGAAAAAGTCCCTAAATTTTCCCCCCAATCACTCCAATTGCTGGCAATTTTTGAGGGGGAAAAAAGTCTAAAAGTCTTATCCAACAAGGTTTTTAGATTTATTCAGCAAACCTTAATTAAGTGGTTATACGAAAATCAAGGGGAAATGCGTTTTAGTTCAGAAAATCGCTTATTCCTTGTACTCATTGACACCAGTGATTTTTCAAGTTCTTGGAAGCTCAAAAGAAACTTGGATATCTTAGCACCTGCAATAAATTCTTTTCTTGATGATTTTGGCTCAAGAAAAGAATCATATTTAACAGTAAATTTTAACTATCCTGGCAAACCACAAACATTCAGTGCATTAGCAGATATAATCTTTGTGGTAAAATAAATTATATCTTCCTAAAAACTACTAACAGCCGTCTAACAACCCCAATGCAGCGGACGATGAGAGTAAACTAGCGAGGAGACTAAGCTTATCTGTCGCCGCTGATTGGGAACGTTATGCAGCAAGGTGATCGGTGAGGTATTAAGGAGGAATGTGAGTATGCGCTCACTGAAAAAACTATTGAGTTGGGCTGAAAACAACAAGAAAACTGCGACAATGATGAACGCTTTACCTGTTGCAACTGCATGGGAACATTTTGCAGATCAAATTAGATATGAGATTGATAATATGAGTCAAGATGAAGATGAGGATAAAGTATTAAAAAGACTATTAAGATGGGCTGAAGAAAACAAAAAGCTCGCCAATTCCAATTCATCCCCTTATACCCTTGCTATTTCTGGGGCTTGGGGACAAGCAGTATCTGCAATTAGAGATGAACTTTAAAGATTTCTTAACTCGTCAATAAATTCGATGGATTATTGGCGACTTCAAAGATTGAATACTGATGCGCTATCCCTAAATAACAGATGTCCTGAGTCTGACGAAAGTTTTCTGAACATCGGTTAAAATAGAGAAATTGTAGTGTTTATTGCGATGAACCCATGACCAAACTGCTTCAACAGGCAATTGCCCAAATCCAGCAACTCCCACCCGAACAACAAGATGCGATCGCGGCTCGATTTTTGGCGGATTTAGAAGATGAGCAAAAATGGGAAACTCGTTTCGCCGCCACAACAGAAGAGCAATGGGATCAGATGGCTGCAATGGTACGTCAGGAAATAGCCAAAGGTGAAACCATGCCACTTGAGCAAGTTTTTCCAACACAAAAATGAAATCAAGTGTTACAAAGTCATTTCGTAAGCAGCTAAGTGATCTTCCTGTGTCGGTTCAGGAACAAGCCGATAAAGCCTACTCTCTTTGGCAGCAAGCTCCTTCCCATCCGAGTCTTCAGTTCAAACGAGTAAGCCAAAAACAACCGATTTATTCTGCTCGCGTCAGCATCAACTATCGTGTTTTGGGTTTGCTAGAATCCGATCATATTTACTGGTACTGGATTGGGGCACACGACGAGTACGATGAATTGCTGAAGCGGATGTAGTTTGAGGTGATTGGTAGTGACTCTGCATAACCAGGGCTTGCAGCGGGTGGGTACAGCACTCTGAATAGTGACTCGAAAACTCTTGCCATCGCTGAAGCCCAAGCCGTTATCTTGACAAGAGGGAAGAAGGATTTTATCAATTCCAACCATAACAATTGATGATAGATATATAGTGCTTTTGACGTTACTAAGGTATCGACAAGTTTTGCCAACAAGGGACTTAAGCCCCTTGCCCATGCCTCATCCTGATAAAAACTGCTATAATGCTCAACGGATTTAGTCTCGGTGAAAATTTAACGGGAGAGATAGCGGCTTTGAGTGCGGCGGCACTTTGGGCGATTTCTGCGGCGATTTATAGCCTATTAGGCCAGAAAATCCCGCCTTTATTGCTTAATTTTCTGAAAGGAGTAGTCGCAATCGCTTTAATTGCCCTGACGCTGCCCCTTTCCGGACAATGGCGCGATATTAATCAGCAAAGTTCAGTATTTATACTCTTGACAAGTGGCGCAATTGGTATAGGAATCGGTGACACGGCCTATTTTACCGCCCTTAATTATTTGGGACCGCGAAAAACCCTCCTGTTAGAAACCCTTTCGCCTGCCTTGGGGGCGATTCTAGCGGCGACTTTTTTGGGGGAATCCCTGAAAATATCGGCTTATATTGGCATTATTTTGACCATCTTCGGGGTTGCTTGGGTTATTTCCGAAAAAACTCCCGAAATCGATAGTCAACGCCCCTGGCGGCAGGGAATTCTCTGGGCTTTAATCGCAGCGATTTCCCAAGCGGTGGGGGCGGTTTTATCTCGTCAGGCACTGGTGGAGTCGGGAATGTCGTCTTTGCAGAGTACCCTTTTTCGTCTGTTAGCGGGGACGGGAATAGTGTTAATTCTGATGTTTTTTCGCCGTCAGGAATCATCACCACCGATTAACTGGTCATTGCGTCTGATTGCTATTATTATTGTCACCGCTTTCGCCAGTACGTTTTTAGGTATATGGTTACAGCAGACTGCTTTAAAATTCTCTCCTGTGGGTATTGCCCAAACTCTCACCGCTACCAGTCCTTTATTTGTCCTGCCGATCGCAGCCATGATGGGGGATCGGATTAACTTGCGGGCGATTTTCGGGGTGATGATTGCTTTGCTAGGAATCGGGATTTTGTTTCAATGATTTGATAACTTTATCTCTACCAATCACCGCCGCCGCCACCACCACCGCTACTGCCGCCGCCGAAATCACCGCTACTGCCGCCGCCGAAACCACCGCCATCATAACCGCAATAGTCGCTATTCCCGTTGCTGCCACCGCTGCCGCCTCTACCGCTGCCACCAAAAGCACAACGAAAATAAACAAAATAGAGAATTAACATCGAGGGAAAAGACACCCCCACCATCAGGATAGCCAAAACAAGATGAAGAATGGAAATTGCGATTTGAGGCTTAAATTCAGTTTGTCGCAACCCATAAGCACTACGGAGAAACCCGCTTACAACTGTTACACCTGCTCGAATACCCTCTTCGTAGTTTCCCGTTTTGAGGCTGGGAATCATGTAGGTGTAGATAATATCCTTGACCTGAGCATCGGGTAAAAATCTTTGGACTCCATAACCGGTCTCGATTTCTATCCGTCTATCCTTGAGGGAAACGAGGACTAAAACCCCGTTATCTTGCGATTTTTTGCCGATTTTCCAACGATTAAATAGGGCTGTGGCGTAGGCTTTGGGGGTAGGATAGGGTAAGGTATCGGGAACGGTGACAACAGCAATTTCTGCGCCGGTTTCTGCCTCTAATTTGGCTATATCATCGGAAATTTGCGTAATACCCGCCTGACTTAAAAGATTAGCTCGATCGCTCACCCATAATCCTGCTTGCGGATTTAGTGTCGGTATTTGTTCGATGGGAATAGCGTTGACTAAGGGGGGCAAAATAACAGGGGGAAGAGCGAACATTGTCACTAGAAAAATCCCTAGGGGCAAGGAGCGAATTTTAATCATTTTACGATTTCTCCATCGGTTTGTAGTCTTGTTTTAGCAATAATGCGGGTTTTCTTTAAATCTCCCTCGCTCAATTCTTCTCCCACCTGTAAACGGGTGGCATTAGTTTGGAGGACAGTGGCGGCGTTTTTTTCTCCCAATTGTAGAGCGGTTTTGGCTGCGGTTTGTAGCATGGTGGCGGCGGCTGCTCGATCGCCCTGTTTTAATTTTTCTTCGGCGATTTGGGTTTGACGATATTTGGCTAAAGTCAGAATTGATTTCTGAACTTGCTCGTCTAATTGGGATTGATAGAGAGCTTGGGAGGTGATATCAAGGCTAAAAGTCGCAGTTTCTAGTCCTTTTTGACCGGAAGCGGGATCATCGTAGCGAATCTTCACTTTAGCTATGGTGTGAGTACCGGGGGGAATTTGGTCAATATAGAGATTGAGGAGGAGAATTTTTTCTTCATCTATCATTAAATCACCCAAACGGGTGATGTAAAAATTGCCCTCTTTTTGTAGGCTCATTTCTATAGTTTCTGGAGCAACTTGGGCAATGGGTTTTAACTCCGCTAAATGAGTCCGAGCATCTAATTCTAATTGCAGGAAAGCGTTAGTTAACCGCACAGATTGCAGACGGTTAAACAGACGAGTAAATTCAATTAAAGCCTGTTCGGGTCTTTCGATATAGGATAAACTTCCGCCGGCGATATCGGCAATTTTTTCTAGGATATCTTGATTCCAACGATCGCCAAAACCGAAGGTATTTAAGGTGATACCGTACTCAGCCGCTACTGCGGCTAATTTTAAACAGCGTTGATTATCTCCGTGTTCATTTTCACCATCGGTAAGCAGAAAAATATGAGATACATAACCTTTGCTGCCGCTGGAACTTTCTTGGATACCTAATTTTATCCCTTCATCGATCGCCGTGCCTCCTCCCGCTCGTAATTGTTGAATTTTTGAGCGAATTAAGGTCAGATCATCCTGTCGCGATTGGGAGGGAAGAATAACTTTGGCGCGATGATCGAAAGCTATCACCGAGAGACGATCATTAACTCCGAGGGATTCTATTAAACTTAAAGCCGCTTTTTTGACCGTTTCTAGGGGTTTTCCCTGCATAGAACCGCTATGATCGAGAACTAAACAAAGATTAATCGGTAAATTTGTGTCAATCTGTTCACTGGTGGCGGCGATCGAGAGCATCAGTTGACGTTGACTGCTGGTTTGATTAGCATCGATATTACTGTCACTCAAGGCCGATTTTAGAGTTACCCGCATAAGAGTTTTTTATCGTGGTCGTTGATATTTATATTGTAATGAGTATAGTTAAATTTGTGCTTATTTTCCCGTCTGGCATCGAGTTAGACAAGTTCGAGCATTGGGTGCATCTCATTTTTGTCAATCTACGATGCACACCTGCGGTTGTTCATATATTGGTAAGTACCTAAGCAAAATTAATTATACATTTCGATAAAGCTTTTGCCTCTTGCCTCTTGCCTCTTGCCTATCTTCACTAGGAAATTTATTTTGCATGACTACTTAATAATTTAAGAGTCACTGATAATTCCCGATTGTCGATATTTCTACAAAGTTAAGATGCGGCCCCAGCAGTTCTTGTGGGAAATTTTACCGTAGCCGGTCGGACTTATTCTTTCGTGGAAGTCATGGCAAAATCTCTTTAACGCGAACTAAAGTTATTTACTTTTTTTGAGATGATAACAAATTGGAATCGATGTTGATCAGGGGAAGGGAGCCTGAACCAGCCATGACGACAGGAAAACGTCCATCCCACTTTTCGATTGCTCGTTGTTGTAAAATTTCTGCTGTTAGGTTTTGGCGCAATAGTTTTTGAGCTTCTGCCTGTCCCTTCGCGCGGTTGATTTCTGCTTTCGCTTCCTGTGCTGCTTGTTGTGCGCGAAAAGCAGCTTCTTGTGCCTTTTGTTCTGCTACTTGTTTGGCTTCAATCGCCGCGTTAAACTCTTCGGAAAAACCAAAATTAACGAGAGATACATCATTGATAATTATCCCATAACGTCTCAGTCTTTCGGCGAGGGAAGTGTCAATTTCACGTTTGAGTTCTCCTCGCTCTTGCAAGATATTTTGTACGGGACGTTGTGCTGTTGCCGCTTTGACAATTTCCGATACTGCTGGATTTATAATACCGGAGACAATCACATTGATATCCCCAACTTGTTGATAAATCTGATTAACTTTGTTGGGGTCGATGTGCCAGTTAACGATAATAGTTGTTTCCACATCTTGCAAATCTTTGGAAGATCCTTTTGCCTTTACTTCCGTTGTTTGTACTCGAACGTTGAGGGGCTTGATCTTGGTGACAATCGGTATAACGGGATGAATTCCTTCATCGAGGATTTGTTTTTGCACTTTGCCAAAGTACATGACAACGCCGCGTTCGCCAGTATCAATAATAACAAAAGGGCGCAGTATGGTAGTAAAAGCTAATATTAAAATTCCCCCCGCTATGAATGGGAACATATTGCGATTGTAATTCATGACAACTCCTTAGATATTTGATCGGTTTTATCGTACCACTGTTATTATAATCCTGTTTAAAAAGTATGGGAAAGTGGGGAGAAACAATCCATAACTGAGTTTTTAAAGTTCGATTGGGAGTTAATAATACTATTAAAGGTATGAGGACTTTAACTAGAGGAGAGAAGGAAGGTGAGAGGAACCATTCAAGATAAAGCAGCGATCGCTTGTTCTAAAGCTAGAGAAATATGGGTCCAATGGGTTCCCCCCTGACAAAAAACGATATAGGGTTCCCGGAGTGGTCCATCGGCGGAGAATTCCGAGGTGCTACCATCAATAAACGTGCCACCAGCCATCACTACTTGGCTCTCATAGCCCGGCATTTGGGCAGGAATGGGATCCAAGTAGGAACCGATGGGAGAATAGGCTTGAATGGCTTTACAGAAGGCAATCAGCTTATCGGGGGAACCGAGTTTAATCGCTTGAATAATATCGCGTCGAGGCACAAAAGGAGCCGGATTGACCGGATAACCCAACTTATCGCCCACATAGGCGATTAAATGACTGCCTTTCATCGCTTCTCCCACCATTTGCGGCGCTAGAAACAATCCCTGATAGAGAAGACGATTTTGGTCAAAAGTTGCCCCTCCCTCGCTACCGATTCCCGGTGCTGTCAGACGATAGCAGGCCATTTCCACTAATTCCGCTTTACCTGCTATGTATCCCCCGGCCGTGACGATTGTACCTCCGGGATTTTTAATTAGAGAACCGGCCATTAGATCTGCCCCCACGTTGGTGGGTTCTTGGGTGCTGATAAATTCTCCATAGCAATTATCGACAAAACAGACTGTATTCGGGTTTTGTTGTTTAACTATACGGACAATTCTCTCGATTTCGTCAATAGACAAACTTGAGCGCCAGGAATAACCGCAAGACCTTTGAATATGTACTAAACGGGTTTGGGGTTTAACTGCTGTTTCTAGAGCTAACCAATCGATCGCACCAGTAGAATCTAGCTCTAATTGCCGATAACTAACGCCAAAATCCTTTAAAGAGCCTTGACCACTGCCCCTAATCCCGATTACTTCCTCTAGGGTATCGTAGGGCGCACCGGCTACCGCTAACATCTCATCCCCCGGTCGAAGAACCCCATACAAGGCACAGGCGATCGCATGGGTTCCTGAAACAAATTGTACTCGCACCGCTGCCTTTTCGGCCCCCAGGGCTTGGGCGAACACTTGATCTAAAGTATCCCGTCCCAAGTCATCATGACCATAACCACTAACACTGGCGAAATGATGCACCCCGACGCGGTTTTCACGGAAAGCAGCGAGGACTTGACGGAGATTTTCCTTGACCTGTGCGTCAATTTCCGAAAAAATGGGCAGTAAGGCCTTTTCTGCCCTGTGGAGTAGAGAGGAGATATCCATCAAACAATAGACTGTGATATTTGTTACTATTTATTAAGCGTCAAAGTTCCCCCTGTGTCAAATCGAGACGGATAAGACAATGATGCTCTGTCTCCTGTTGTTTCCCTTTGGGTTATTCAATGACTGTTGCGACTTCCGAAAAACTGCCCATTGACTGGGTGACTCTCATCTACATGGCTTTTATCCACTTAGTGGCTCTTTTAGCCTTCTTGCCTAGCAATTTTAGCTGGGGTGCTGTGGGAGTGACATTGATTCTCTATTGGATTACCGGGGGTTTAGGAATTACCCTCGGTTTTCATCGTTTGGTCTCCCATCGGAGTTTTAAGACTCCCAAATGGTTAGAATACTTTCTGGTTTTCTGCGGGACCCTCGCTTGTCAGGGGGGTGCGATCGCATGGATAGGTTTACATCGTATTCATCATAAATATTCTGATACTGCTCCCGATCCCCACGATTCTAATAAAGGTTTCTGGTGGAGTCACATGGGTTGGATGCTGCACGAAATTCCTGCCGACGAAGAAATCGCTCGTTTTACCCAAGATATCGCCGACGATCCTTTCTATAAATTCTGTCAAAATTATTTTGTTCCTATCCAAATTGTTTTAGGCTTAATTCTCTATGCTATGGGTGGTTGGCCGTTTGTAATTTGGGGAATTTTTGTTCGCTTGGTCTTAGTTTTCCACTCCACTTGGTTTGTCAATAGCGCCACCCACAAATTTGGTTATGTTAGCCATGAATCCCACGATAATTCTAAAAATTGTTGGTGGGTTGCCCTCTTAACTTTCGGTGAAGGTTGGCACAATAATCACCATGCCTATCAGTATTCTGCCCGTCATGGCTTACAATGGTGGGAAGTTGACCTGACTTGGATGACCATCCGTCTGCTGCAAATTCTGGGATTAGCTACTAATATTAAGTTGCCTCCCACCACAGCAGTCACGACAGAAAGTTAGTTTTGTCCAGTAGTTAAATAGATGATAAATCTAGCCGAACTTAAGTTTAAGTTCGGTTATTTTTTCTGCGACTTAACCCAAATCTGACGGCTTTTCCCACAGCACAACTGAGGAATATAGGTACGGCGAATCCTCCCCCAAAAAACGAAATCATTGATAGGATAAACTTGATTATTTCCTCCTCTGTCGAACATTGACTGGGGAAAGCACAACTCATCCCAAGAGCGAAGGATAACCAACCAAAAAAGAAAACACACAGGGGAAATAAGAGGCAAAAAACCAGACCCCCCGCTAGACAGCCTAATCCATTGGCCTTTCTATTCGATTTCTTCTCTGTCACCATCTCTATCGCTAACTTTTTCTAAGCCGTAGCATAAAAAGGTCAAACTATCAACTTTTTTAACAAATGTTTAATATTTACGCTGATGTGCCGGAAAGACCCCGGAGAACGTATATTTAAAGCTAATCCCCAAATTATATTAAGTTTCTATTGACATCCTCGCCGCCGTAAAACGGACGGCGATTCCCAAACCTCACGATTTGGGTTTCTGCTTCTGTCCCGAAGGATTTTTCGCACCTGCCTTAACAGATTTACTCTGTTCT
>VYLR01000184.1_pt1 | contig 14912 bp, 13 predicted proteins | sample 5114291 | NCBI WGS metagenome assembly VYLR01 (sample SAMN12291774, study PRJNA351875) | freshwater metagenome | isolation source: freshwater lake | place: USA: Michigan, Lansing Lake | collected 2013-08-14
CTCGTGCGACGCGAAGCGGTTGCGATACGCCTTAAGCGATTCGGCATCCAGGTCTTCGAGACCAAAGCCTTCCAGCACCGCGCCGTCCTGCGGCTCGTCGCTGGCGTCGCGCAGCATCTGCCGCACCTCGGCCTCGGTGCAGCGATAGTCGCCTTCGAAGTTGCGCTTGTACGTGCCCGTCAGCGGATTGCCGTTGACGAAGACCGGCCGCTGCGCGCGCCCCGCCCGGCGCACCCGGATCAGCAGCAGTTCGCGGCCATCGATCGGCACCGGCTCCACGTCGCCCTCGCTGCAGATGGCCGGACTGAACTTCTGCGGGTTGTTGTGGCCGTCCCAGAAGGCCTTGATCAACTTGGCGGGCGAACGCACGCCGACGATTTCGTGCTTCTCGCCCTTCTCTGCGACACCCAGCACGACCGTGCCGCCTTCCGTGTTGGCAAATGCGGAGATCGTCTCCCACAGCGACTTGGGAAGGCCGCCCTCGGCGAGCTTGAACTCGACGTCCTGGTCTTCGCCGAGGTCGAGGCGCTGCGGGAGGACTTCGGTGTTCATCGATGTAGGCACGAATGTCGTACCAGCACTACGAGAGTCCGCGAACTGCGCTGCGCCATCGCCCCAACGCCCGCGAAAGCGGCGCACCGATCAGCGCCAGCGTGCCCGGCTGCTTGCCCAGCGCTTCCAGCGTGTGGCGGCCGTGGTCGAACAGCGCATCGCCGTCCTTGGCCCGCAGCGCGGGCCACGCATAGGCGGCCGGGATGGGGCTGGCCTGGCTCATCTGCCTATTGATTGGCGGGCGGCTGCGCTCGTCCGCCATCTTGAGGGACAGCAGGTAGGTGAGCTGCTCGACGTAGTCGCCATAGCTCATCCCGACGTCGCGCAGGACGTTGCAGTCGTTCCAGAGTTTCTGGACGAGGGTGGAGGTGTTCATCGAGATTTCATTTCCCACGACGAAGCCGTACCATAGCTGGCATGACGCTCAAGCAGTCCAACCCGCACCTGAAGTCGGCTGCCGCTCGCGCGGCGGCGCTGCGTCTTTCCGCCCAGACCTCGTCAGCCGTGGAAGGCATCCGCGCCCCGTTCGCCGAAGGAGCCAAGACCGAGTTACCCGCCAGCACCGAAGCCTTCATCGCACACTGGAAGCGGCGCGTCGCCGCGAACGCGCGATAACGCGCCCGAACATCACCGCCAACGGGCGGTAGTCGCGGCCCACCGCCGCATGTATGCCCGCAATGTAGGCACGGCGGCCCAGGCCCGCCAGCGGCGAGAAGTCAAGCGGCGGCAGCCCCGCCTGCAACGCCATCAGCAGCGCCAGCAGTCGTGCCAGGCGCCCGTTGCCCTCGCGGAACGGGTGGATCAGGATCAGCTCGGCATGCACCTCGGCCAGCGCTGCCGCGATTGCGTCGTCTTGACCTGGACGGCACGGCGTGTGTCGTGACAGCGCACCGCGTTCAAGTTCGCGCATCAATTCCGGGATCAGCGGCGCGTGCGCGAACTGGAAACCGCCCTTGCCGATGTTCACGCTGCGGTACTCGCCGGCCCAGTCGTAGATCGGCCCCAGCCACAGGCGGTGCAGATCGCACACGTCGGCAGCCGTGAAGCGGTGATCAGGGTCGTAGCGATCGAGCGCGGCGTCTTGCGCGATCAGCAGGGCCTGCGACTCGGCTTCGTTCATGTCGCGCACGCGCGTGATGCCGAGCCGGTTACGAAGGACGCGGCCGCGCGAGCCGGGCTCGAACTCGACCTCGGGACCTGTCGCCTTGTACTTTCGGCTCACGTGCGCCCACCTGCCGCAAGGAGCTGACTTCCGTCACCCGGCCGCAGCTTGGCCTCCCGAAACTTGCTCTGCGCCTTGCCGAAGATCAGCGCCAGCGTGCCCGGCTGCCGGCCCAGCGCTTCCAGCGTGTGGCGGTCGTGATCGAACAGCGCATCGGCATCCAAGGCCCTCAGCGCGGGCCACGCGTAGGCGGCCGGGATGGGGCTGGCCTGGCTCATTTGCCCATTGAGGGGCGGACGGCTGCGCTCGTCCGCCCGTTTCTGGACGAGGGTGCTGGTCTTCATGAGTTGGGCGGCGGCAAGGCCTTGATCTTTGCTGCCACCAAAGCGCAGGCGGCAACGAGGTTGCAGGCGCGCCAGGCCCGAGCGAAGCAGGCCCGCAAACTCGTCAGCGGCGGGCGGCTCCGCGTGCAGCACGCCGGCGCCGCACAGCCGGTCAAGGTTCGGAGAGGGCATCGTCACCGCCAATCAGCCAGATGCGCGGCTGCGCCTGCACGCGCGTGATGAAGCTGTCGCCTTTTGCCGCGCGTAGCGCCCACTGCTTTCGCGAGTAGATGGTGGGCTTCACCTCCCGCCCCAGTTGGCGGGTCACCTCTTCCAGCGCCGTGAACAGATCCGGATAGGTCAGATCGTCGCTCACGATCATCAGATCCACATCGCTGCTCGCGGTGTCCTGCCGCTTGGCCACCGAGCCGTAGACGAACGCGGCGTAGATGCGCGGCGCCAGCGGTGCCAGGGCCTGCCGCAAGGGCTCCGCCAGACCCATCGTCTTGCTCGCGATCCCGCACAACTCGGCAAAGATGGGCGCAGCGGGGTTGGCCTGGTAGTACTTCTGGCGGCCGCTCACCTGCTGCGTCACCAGCCCGCTGTGCGCCAGACGCGCCAGCTCACGCTGCACGGCGCCGGACCCTCCGCCAGTGAGCGCCATCAGTTCCGCGGCGTAGAAGCTGCGCCCGGGCTGGCCGAAGAGCAGGCCCAGCACGCGTTGCTGCGTGGCGCTGAAGAGAGCGTCCGCCAGGCCCGTGCGCAACGCGGCGGGCTCGGCGGGCGTGGGGGCGCGCAATCTCTTGGCCAGGTTCGTGTCTTTCGTACCCATATTGGGGTGAATTATGCCCAATTTGGGGTTGTCCGCCAGCCCCGCGCCGCAGCGCTGCGGCCGGCATCACGCATCACTTCCTCAGTTCCCGCAGCCGCACCCACTCGCCATCGCGGCGAAACCGCCAGAAGTGCCAACCGTTCACCGCGCGGCCGACGACGGCCTTGCCCGCCGCCGATGGTGACGCGTACACATGGCCGCCATAGGCCACCTGCCCGCCCTTGCGCAGCGAGGCCGTGTAGCGCTTGCCCTTGTACTCGGCGCGCAGCGACAGGCGGCGCTCGATCAGACCGGCCAGCGCATCGCTGCCGCGCGCTTCTGCCGCCTTTCGGCGCATGCGGCGCTGGACGCCTTCATCGCCCAGCAGCCGCGCCCGCTCCTTCCGCTGGCGTGCCGACACCTGGCGGTTGAGTTCGCGCTTCAGGTCCTGCGCGCCCGGCAGCCGGCCCTTCACCCGATTGCCCGCAGGATCGACGATCCGCAGCAGCAGGGACTCGATCGGCTTCACGTGCTCGCCCTTGCTGGTCAGGTAGACGCTGAAGCGGTTCCAGCGGCGCGCATGCCGGTCGCGCAGGTGATGCTTGACGCGGCCCATCAGGTTCGTGGCCAGCCCCACGTAGTAGAGCCGCTCGTCCCTGTACAACGCATAGACGCCGGCGTGGCCGCGGATCATTGCGCCGAGGATCGAGCGATAGTGCGCGTCTTCCAGCACATCGCCGCCGACGCGTTCAAGGTACTCGCGCACGAGTGCGGTTGCGGTCACGTCGCCTCCGGTTGCGGCGCATCGCTCTGCGGGCCATACGAGTAGATACTGAGCACTGCGGCTCCGCAGACGACCGCGCTTGTCAGCCCTAATTTAACGTCACCCTTCACGCTGGCGCCTATGGCCGACCAGTCTTCGGCGTCGATCAGGTCAACGAACACGCGCCGCAGCTTGGCCTCCCGAAACTTGTTCTGCGCCTTGCCGAAGATCAGCGCCAGCGTGCCTGGCTGCTTGCCCAGCGCTTCAGGCGTGTGGCGGTAGTGGTCAAGCAAACCAGAAGCGACGCGAGACATAGATCACTTCGCTGTTAGAAGGCTGCGCCGACGTCATTGAGGACTCGCACGATCGTGACAAACCGGCTCTCTTGGCGGCCCACTGGGACCGCTTTCAACCACGCGCCCACATTGTGGAAGCGATTCGCGGTGCGTCGAATGCCGGTCGCGTGCAATGCCCCGGCCGCCAGAACTTCGTTCATGGCGTCAAGTGACCTCGGGCTGCGATGGGCGATGTGATTGCGGAGCGCAATAACAGCGTTGATGACGGCCTTTTGTTGAGCTGAAAGGCTGCGGAACTTGTTGGCGTGATTGGGTACCAGCCATGTCTTAGCTCGTTGCTCAAGCTCAGCGAAATTCGGAAATGTGATGTTGTTGCCAATGCCGTCCGCAAGCGTCTGCACATCGCTCTTCGTCAGGTGTTCCGGAAAGGTCAGGGCACCGAAAGTCTCAAAAGTGCGCTGCTGTTTCGGGGCCAATGCGACATGTTCGGCGAACGAAGCGTGAAGGTGCGCCTTGAAGCGCGCGGCATCGCGGTTTATGTACGCAATGAACATTTCGCTGACGAACCCCTCCCAAAGCACAGCAGCAGCCAATAGGCTCTGCTCAGTGAGCGTGGACCGATCTCTATCGGTCGAGAACTTCCCGAACCCCGTGTGATAGAAGCCTTCTAGTGCCGCCAGCTGATCAATAAAGTCGCTCTTTACGTCGTTCGGAGAAATCTTTCTCATGGCTCACCCCAAGACATGTTCGCGCGCACTACCCGCGCAGCTCGCGCGCGATCCGTACTACCAAGCCGCTGATAACTTATCGACTATGTCCCGCCGCGACAGGACCCGCGAGCAGAGCTCCCACCGGTCCTTGTCCGGGTCGATGGTCTCCTGGTAACGCATCTCGAACGCGTTATGGGCCTGGTCGCGCAGATGGATGTATTCGTCCATGCGCTGCTCCAGCTCTTCGATGCTGTCGATCCACTCGTCCTCGATCGTGTCCGGGAGGCTTCCGAAGATGTCGTAGCGGTCCTTCATGCGGCGCGAGATCACCGCGTAGACCTGCTCGTCTTGCGTGTGGTGGTAGACGAGGTTGAGCATGTCTACGCTTTGGCGCACCTGCCCGAACCGCTTGATGCGGCCGAGCCGCTGCTCAAGCCTTGACGGGTTCCACGGCAAGTCGACGTTGATCAGGGTGCCGAGCGTCTGCAGGTTGAGGCCCTCGCACGCGGCGTCAGTCGCGATCAGCAAGCGGACCTCGCGGCGCTTCACGGCCGCCTTGATGTCCTCGCGTTCGACCGAAGCGAAGTCGGCGCCACGGTAGATGCCGCTCTTCCCCGCCCCGGCGTAGATCGCGACCGGCTCGCCGGGCAGCGCGTTCGCCAGCTCGGCGGCGAGCGTGCGGACGGTGTCGTAGTACTGACTGAAGATGATGCAGCCGTGCTCCATCCAGGTCCGCCCTTCTGTACGGTGCTCCGTCAGGAAGTACTTGACCGCCGAGGTCTTCGGGTCTCGGGCTTCCGGCCGCGAGAGCTCTTCGACAATGGTGCGCAGGTGGCTTGCTTCGTCTGCGGTCAACCCATCCAGCACCTCGGCGACCGACTGAGCCTCTTCCTCTTCCTCCAGCACCTCGCGTCGCAGCATCTTCTCGGCTGTGCCGCGCCCGGAAGCGAAGCTCGAACAGATTCGCTGCAGCAGTAGCGTCTTCATGAAGCCTGCCGCCTTCGTTCGCTGCTTGAGCGCGGCGGTGAAGTCCTCGGCGGCCCGATAGGCCAGGTCGAACGGGAGGTTTGTCAGCAAGCCGAGCCCCTCAAAACCCACGCCGCCGTAGTCGCCGGGCTTGGCCTCGGGTTCGGGGTGAATGGCTACACCCACCCGCTGCAACAAGCCCGCGTCCTCCAGCGTCACGCGTCGCCGAAGGACCGTGTGGCGCACCACCGGGTTGTGGTCGCGCAGAAAGCCGGGCGCGAGCGCGTCGGCAATCGCCTGCTGCTCCAGGAAGCCCAACGACCCGAAGCCCCGGTCGGTGAAGAAGGCCTGGTCGGGCAATCCGATCTGCAGACGAAGCGTCGCGAACAACGCGTGCTCGCCGGCAGGGGGAAGCGGGTTGCGCAGCCACTCCCAGACATCGCGATCCTCGACCGGCGTCTCCGTCCCCTTGACGATCGGCAAAGAGCGTTGCCAGTCGGTCCAGCGGCTAAAGGGTGTGCGCCCGAGAACGAAGTCCGCGCCCACGGCGAGGATCGCCAGCAGGTCCCACAACTCGTGCACCTCGGTCTGTATCGGCGTGGCGGTACCCAGTAACAGGTTCTTGGTGCGGAAAGCGATCCTCATCATGAAGTCGAGCAAGTTGTTGGGCTCGTCCTTCTGTTTTCCCATGCCCCCACGCCGGCGCGCCTTGTGGGCTTCGTCGAGCACCACCGTACCGAACTTGCGGCTGAGCAGATGCTGCCGCTCCTCCGAGTCGTGAAAGATCAGACCCGTCGAGACGATCGCGATCTGAGACGGACACCTGGCCACGTCCTCGGGGCCGCGTGTGCGTATCTCATGACCCTTGGGGTCGAGCCATACCTTCTTGGTCGACGACCACACCGCGCTGGGGATGCCCAGCTTGTCGGCCAACTCCACCTGCCACTGCATGGTCAGCGTCGAAGGACACAGGATCAGCACTGGGCCGTCGTCCAGAAGCGCCGACACCATTGCGCTCGCCGCCAGCGACAAGGTCTTGCCGACCCCCACCTCGTCGGCCAGCAGCAGGCGTGCGCGTCCGTAGGTCTCGCGGTGCTGCAGAAACAGGGTGACGAACGATCGCTGCCACGGCTGAAGCTGCTCACCGCCTCGGTAGATGGGGCTTTCGGCAAGCGCTGCCGCCGGCACTTCTTCCGGCTTAGCGTCGCCAAAGCGAATCTCGACCCGCTGGGCAATGCGTTGGACTTCTTCGATGATCGCGTCGGGCAATGGGAACGCGTCCGCCCAAAGGGCCGCGAACTCTTCTTCTACCCACGTCACGCCCTCCGGCGACGTGTCCTCCCAAAGGATTTCGTAGTTTTGCGCGAACGCGCTCTTGGTCTCGTTGATGGACCCCAAGAAGCACGTCTTCGAGCCGTCCGCCGCTTCGATCACGCCGGCCTTGCCATGAACGAACACCCGGTCCTTCGGGACGACTCGGACTTCGACACGGCCGCTCGTCAGCAGCTCGTGCAGCTTTCGGTACCGCTCGCGGTGGAGAAGCGCCTCGACCTCGGCCGGCGCCTCGTTCCAGCGTTCCTTCAGCGCCGTCTCGCGTGCATGCTTGGAGATCAGCACATCGGCCGCGTCGAGCTCGCTGTTGCAGAGCACCTGCACCTTGGGAATGGCTGAAATCTCTTCGCCAACAAGCTCGAAGATCGAGCTGCGGAAGTAGCCCGCGATCCGCCGGTAAGAGCGTGCTCCGGCCAGCTTCTGGTTCAGGAACGCATGGTCCAGCCGTTGCCGGCGAGAGGAGTAGCGTCGGATCGGGTCCATCTCAGCCAAGGCGCTGGTTCTTCACCAGCTCGCGCAGCACCCGTGCGGCGCTGGCTTCTTCGGGCCGAAGCGCATCCAACCGCTTGGCCAGGTACTCAGCCAGCTCGGCGACCAGGGCGCGCTGGGTCATGTCGCCATAGTAGTTAGGCACGTTCAGCGTCAGGTGGGCAAGCGCCTCGGCACCGTCGAGACCCTTCTGCAGCTCCATTAGCGCGTAGAGCGTGGCCCGCAGCGTCGACTGATAGAACTCCGAGCCTTCGCTCATCTCGGACCGCCCGAACTCGACGGCGCTCTTCAGCCGTGCGTCGTTCGCCTTGTGGCTCGCCAGCAGCGGCTTGAAGTCCCGCACCTTGAACGCCATCGCAAAGTTCTGGTAGTTGTCCAGCGACTTCGCGCCGCGCGCCTCCATGTCGAGCATCTTCAGATAGAAGCGCTCTGCGCCCCTCAGACGATCCCATTGGGCCTTCTCCACGCCCTGCGGGACCAGGCATTGATTGGCCGTATCGACCGCGAAGGCGATCAGCCCGTCGACGAAGGTCGTCTCCCCCTTGACGCGGGGCCGACTCGCCTCGGCCGTCATGTCACGGCCGTCAATGATCGCGTACCTGGTCAGCACCCTCAGCGCGGCCGCGTAGCCCGCCATCTGGATGTCGGCATCCTCGAAGACGTTCTCGTCGCGGTAGAGGCCCTTGGCTTGCTGGTTGAGACCAGTCAGGTCGGCAACCTGTTTCTCGACCTCTTCCTGGATCTCCCAAGCCAGGTCGTCCCTCGTGGTCTTGTGGTTGCCCTGGCGCTTGCGAAGCACCAGCAGCACCGTACCCTTGACATAGCTGCCCTCGCGCAACGCGTTGTCGGTCTCGGTGACCACATACCAAGCAGCGGTGACGTGCAGACCGGAAGCCCACACGATGTTCGCCATGTCGGCCCAGATCGAGCCCGACTGGTGCGTGAACATGATGACCTGGATGCCGTTGTCGGGCATGCACTCAGTCATGCGCTTATAGGCCGCGACCATCCCCCGGCGGAAGTCCTCGCCTTCCCCTTTCACTGCCAGAGATCGCCGGCTGTCCCAAACCCAGTTTGCGAACTCAGCAGGTGGGTTCTTGCGCAGCCAAGCAATGAAGAACTCCAGGATCTCCTCGTACTTCACCGCATCGCCGTACGGTGGATCCGTGATGAAGATGTCCTGTTCTCCCTGCACTTGCTCTGCGGGGCGGCAGGTGACGTTGAATCGAATCCCTGGCGGATGTGGAAAGCGCTTCAACTGAGCATTCAGCAGATCGAGAGCGAACGGTGCCGCCCGACATCCGTAGTTGAAGAGCGTGTTAAGTGCTTGGTTGTCGAAGACCTGCTTGACCCCACCACTACGCCCATCGCCATCGCCAATGCTCCAGCGAGTAAGGCGAGCGCTGGAATTCAACATCTGAGCCAGCCCGAGCTTCAAGTGAGCGTCGCTTAGCTGATTCACCAGCCCCGCGATGAGAAGCTGCCGTGGATTGAAGAGATGGTGCCAGTACGTCCAGCCGCGAGTTCGGATCGGCTCGTCTGTCTTGTCACCAGGCTCGATCCGCAATTCCGGAACCCAGCCTGCAGCCTGCCAGGCGGCCAGGTGCTGCCGAACATAGTTCACGACCTGTTGCTCACGCTTCAGATCAGCGTCGGTCACCGTTCGAAAGTCGTAGTCGTCACCGCGCCCTCGCTTCTTGGGGCGCATCCACTGGATGCAGTACAGCCGCTCCTGATAGACGTCATCCGACTGAGGAACGATGTCCGACTTCTCCCACAAGCGCAGGCGATTTCCTGTGCAGCCGTCCGAGGCGCGATAGTCACCACGGAGTGTCGAGATCTTGGTCCGAAGTTCTACGCCATCCACCGTGTGGATCAAGTACGGTTCTTGCCCGCGACCATCGGTCCGCACCGTGCCTTGTGCCGCATCTGCGTACTCTTGTTCACTGACTTGCGATGCGATCTCGATCGCATACCTGCGATTCACCGCATCGGGGACCAACCGAACTACAACCTTTTCTTTCTTGCTGACGATCAGGGTCGGCAGCAACGGGACCATCCAACCACTTTGCGGACAGCGTGCCTCGACGCAATAGAGGAACACCTTGGCGCGCCATCCACGCCCGTCCTTCTCGATACCGAGGTCGTCGATCTTTTTGAGCACAGCGGCTGACAGTCCTTGACGCGCGGCGATGAGGCGCGTGTTCTCCTCTTCGGAACCTCCGATGATGTGCAATGCACCCCAGGTCAGCATGCAGGCAACTGGGCTGAGGTCCGACGCATCAACGTCACACCCCAAACGAGCGGCCTCGAATGGGATCTGACCCGAACCGCTGAAGGTGTCGGCCACGCGCGGCCTGTGACCGAAGCGCATCAGCCCGAGCTGTTCAACCAGCTGGGGAATCGACGCCGCAGTCGTTCCCAGATGCGCATTCACGTCCGACCAAATGTGGTCATGGACGGTGTGGAAGACCTCCTCGGGGCGCCGAGCCTCTTCCACTCGTTCGCGATAGCTGAGCCGCGGCAACAGCTGCGCCTCGATCTGCCTTCGTTCTCGCTCTGAAACATCCATGCGCCACTCGACTGGCATGTCGCCGTGAGCTACGGCGGTCCAATCGACCGGCGACGCGGCCGGCAACCTCAACCCAGAGCTGGTCTCGAAGTAATCCGAAACGCGGGCAATGGTGACGCTCTCAAGAATCTCCTTTGGTTTGAACCTTCGGCGCTGGCGCGCGACGAAAGACTCGTCGTCCATGGCCATCAGCTTCTCGAAGATCTCGAGGTCACGCGTAGGGTTGTCGGTGGCAGGGAGCAGGCAACCCAGTACGCAGGCTTTGTTGAGGATCAGCGGCTTGCGTCCCTTCCAGTAGCCCCCGAGTGCTGTCAGCGTCTTTCCGTGGACTGCCATCTGTTCCTTGTACGACTCGGCAGATAGCTTCTGCACCGGCAGCAGCCGCTCAATTAGCGCCGGCGCGTCCTTCAGTGCCAAAGGAACCACAGAACTCATTCGGCCTCCCTGAACAACGGTAGGCGGAACAAGTCGTCTTCCACAGGTCGCCGCCGCCTGCGGCCCGGCGCTGGCTTCTCTCCGTCTGACAGTGCGGAGAAGAGTGCACGCCGCCATCCGCGCTGCGTGTCGTCTGGCAGCCCGGCCTCGGCGACCGTCATCGCGAACAGCCACCACCGCTCTTCGGGCCGCAGCGCCGCCCAGCGGCTGCCGATCACGGCGAGCTGCTCGTCGTTCGCGGTCTCCGCTGCCCAGGCCAACACGCAGAGCTCCTTGCCAAGCAGGCGATCGACCAGGTTCGTCCCGGAGTGCCAGCGCCCGGTGGTGGTCTTGGCGGCCTTCAGGCGATCGTTGAACTCCCGTCGCGCCACGTCGGCGATGGCCGACCAGATGCGCCGTGTCAGCACGACCCGCTGCTCGTCACGCGGCACACCAGCCTCATGGCCTCGGTAGCCGTAGTCCTCGACGATCACGACCGGCTCGTTCCGCGCCGCCGGAATCTCGACGCGGAAGACATGCGCCCCGAACTTTTCCGGAGCGCCGAAGTCGACCGTCGTGGCCGTTGCTTCTTTCTGTGTCATTGCTCCACGTCCGCCTGCTCAAGCTCAATGCCCAGCTTGCCTGCAAAGTCCTTCAGGTCGTGGCCTGATGCGAAGTGCGCTTTGCGGAAGGTCATAGTCACCGGCGTGTCCGGCGCGAACTTCTCCAGCACCTTCTCCAGCAGTGCCGTGATGAACGCCGAGTCGACCCGCACTTCGCCGACGGCAATCTGCGCGACCTTGCTGCCCTGGCCCACGGTCAGCGTCACGTTCTCGAACTCGACCGACTTGTCGGTGGCCTGCTTTAGACCCTCGAAGGTGCTGGCCCGCGAATCGAGCTTGCGCCCGGTTCGGGATAACAGGCGCGCCGACTTGACCTCGTCGACCTGCACGCCCTTCTTGCCCCGCGCCGGAAAGCGGAAGTCCGTCTTGGCCTCAAGACCCTCTGCGCTGGCGAAGGCACGCACAAGAACGTCCTCATCACCGATCTCGAAGCCCTCGCTGTACGGCACGCCTTCCCTCGGTTCGCTGCCATCGAGCGTGTAGCGGATGTCGCCACGCGGCGCCACGAACAGCTCGATCACGCGCTTGCCGCCCTTCTCCATGAGCCGGTTGCGCAGCGTGAGCTGGTTGGACCAGGTCACCGGGTCGCCCACCTCGTACTGCCCGGACACGTCGCACACCAAGAAGCTGACCCGCAGCGCCGTGGTCGAGTACGGGTTCTCCTTCAGAACCGGGCTGGAATCGGTGGCCGTCGACTCCTCGGCATAGTGGATGCGCGGTGCCGGGCCCGCATTGACCGGATTCACGCGCAAGCGAACCCGCCCCTCGTCCCCCAGCTCCGGCTCAGCCACGATCTGCGCACTGGTGCGCTTCTTCTTGGGCTTCTTGGTGACGTAGCCCGTTCCGAGGTCTTCCCACAGCCCCCGATTGCAGGCGATCGTCTTCAGGTTGTCCAGGCCACGCGGAGGTAACCAGGGCATCCCGGCCTGCTCGGCGTAGCGATCGGCCGCATCGGACCACCGCGTTTCGTCCTGGTTCTCTGGCCACAGCAGGTCTTGCGCCTTGTCGCGGATCGCGTCGAAGTCCTTCTCGACGTCAAGGTACAGCTTCAGCGGGTTGGAGGTCAGCGTCTTCTCGATCTGCTCTTCCCCGTTGAACGGCTTGCCGCCGTCCCGGGTCATGTCAAGTGGTTTGCTCGCGAGCTGCGATGGCTTGCCCGCACGCTGGATCGGAAACAGCACCTTGTCGAACAGGCTCAGCACCGTGGCATTGAAGTCCTGCTCGTAGGTCTGCTGCTTGCGTTCCAGATCCTCGCGCTGTGGGTGCCCCTTTGGGATGCGGCCGTCAGCCTTCTGCGCCGCGAACAGCTGCCGCGCGGCCTTCTCGACGCTGCCCATGGCCGTCTTGTCGCCGGTCAGCACGCACAGGTTGTTCTTCTGGCTTAGGCCATCGAAGAACCTCTGCACTTCGTCCGGCGGGATCTTCGCGTCTGGGCTGACCACCAGCAGCACGCGCCCGCGGCGCACCCGGTCAGCAACCTCCTCCAGCTTGGGCAGGGGCAGGACCTCGTCGTAGACCGTCTTGCGCTGCGGCTTGAACATGTCGCGCAAGCGGTGTCGGATCAGGTCGTCGACCTGGTTGTCCGGGGCGTCTTGCGCCAGGCTCTGCAGCAGCTTGGTGAGGTTCTCCTGACGGTCGAAGTAGAAGCGCCCCTCCGGGGTGTGGTGCAAGTACCAAGCAACCTTCTCCAGTTCCTCGAACGCCGCCAGAAAGTCCGACGGCTCGCGTAGTGGCGACACCAAGCACTCGACCATCTCCTCGCGGGTCAGGCCCTTGACGGCGTTCACCGCCGTGGACAGGCTGGCCGTCATCAGCAGAGCGCCTACCTGCGTCGCTGCCTCCTTGCCGGTCTGCAGGTCAATGACCTGCGCGTGCGCCGACTGCTGGGCATCCCACAGGTCCTTAGCGATCACGTCGCGCATGCCCGAAATCTCGGTCAGCTTGTCGCGAACCTCGGGCACGGAGAAGTCGAAGTGCTGCGGACCGATCAGGAACACGTCGTTCGCGTTGCGATTCCACACCGACTTCAGCAGACGCGACACCAGCTCAATCAGCCCCCGCGTCTGCTTGAACTGCTCGTTCTCCTTGAACAGCGCGACAACGTTCTTGAGCCTCGGGTGGAATGGATAGGTGGCGACGATCTCGTCGGCAATTGCCTCGGCGCCCCGATTGGCCGTCTTGGACTTTGCCGCTTCTTCGAGCTTGCGGCCGTAGGCTTCCGCGATGTCTTCGACCTCGCGCTTGTCCGGCAGCTGGGAGAACAGCCGCTTGCGAAGGATGTCGTAGATCTCGTTCGCGGCCAGGTCGACCGGGGTGATGTTCCGTTCCTGGCGCCCCAGCTCCGACCGCGCATCAGCGAGCGCTTTGTTGATCAGCTTGCCGCCCGTGTCATACGCCGCCGCGAGATCCGAAACGACGATACAAACGTTCTTCTTCTTTCCCGCAGCGGTAAGCAGGTTCGCAAAGGCTCGGGTCGCGATGTCTGCCACCGTGCCGTTACCCACTTTCTGGGTGTCCAGGTAGTGGAAGTACGGCGGCATCTCATCGAGCAGGATCAGGACGGGCTGATCGCCCTCGAACAGCTTGAGCCAGTCTTTCTCGTCGGGCGCCTTGGGCCCGCCCGTCCAGAAATTTCGGAGCTGCTCACCCTTGCCCAGCTGATTCGCGATCTCACCCCAGAAGAAGTGATCAGGGTTGTTGCGCCCGTTGAAGGCGGCGATGGCCGCGCCGTGGAACGCATCGGCGTGGGCCATGCCCGCGCAGTACCTGGCGCGCAGGCTAGCGTGTCTGGCCAGCAGCCCGAAGCCGACCAACAAGTGCGTCTTGCCGCCGCCCATGGCCTGCTTCAGGTGGAAGACCGCCTGTGAGGATGCCCCGGCCAGCCGCGCGATGCCCTCGGCGATCAAGTCGCGCATGCCCAGCGTAATGTGCGTCTTCTCGAAAAACGTCGTGCCGTCCCCCTCGGCGGTGATCAGCTCGTCAAGTTGCTCGATCTGGTCGCTGAGCTTGACGGACAACGCGTTGGGCTGCAGCTGGCAGGCGTCGCGAACGGTCTTCATTTAGTCTTTCCTTGGCTTCATTTGCCTTGGCCCAGCAGCATCTGATCAACTGAAGGCCACAGGGTCGCTTAAGGTCACGCAGCAAATGCCGACACAACATTCGGCAGGCCCGGTATCTGTCGCCACGCTTTTGCCGCTGGCCGAATTGTCTTCAGCGATGCCGCGACCCTTCAACAGCTCGAAAAACGTTCGGCTCAGTTCGCTGCGCAAACAGCCGACGATTTCCACCCAGTCGATAGCGGCATCGGTAGCGATCATAGCCACGGTGATGGCAATGCGCGTGAGCAGCGGGTGCGTAAGGCCTTGATCAGCTCATGCGGATTGCTACCCCTAGTACGGCAAGTGAATATCGGTACCGACTAGTCGGCGCAGCAAAAATCCCCGCAGCGCTAAGCAGTTGATCGATGACGACCCGCGCCTGTTGCTGGGCGGTGAGCATGGACTCGCGCTGTTTCCGTTTGGCTGCCAATGGTTGCGATGCTATCCCAGCATCGCGAGGCAACTCACGCAACCCGATTGCGCGCGTGTTGAAAGTGGCGGAAGAGTATGGGAGTCGAACCCACCAGGGACTGCTGGCAGCCCCTACCAGATTTGAAGTCTGGCCGGCCCACCGGGACGCGACACTCTTCCTCGTTGCTCGTTGCGGACTTCGGTCAGTCAGTGCTCCGCGTAGTGTAAGCAGCGCATGCGGTGTTCAGGCTGCATTCATGCCGCAGCGGCATCGCGCCACGGGTTGCCCCGGCGCAGCAGGTGGTCGTCGCGCACGCGGCGCGTGTAGCCCACGCGGTCGTAGAACTCCAGGATCAGGATGGCGACCTTGCGGCCGGTGCCAATGCGGTC
>VYLR01000185.1_pt1 | contig 14659 bp, 11 predicted proteins | sample 5114291 | NCBI WGS metagenome assembly VYLR01 (sample SAMN12291774, study PRJNA351875) | freshwater metagenome | isolation source: freshwater lake | place: USA: Michigan, Lansing Lake | collected 2013-08-14
ACAGCGATGTCTTTCCGTTTCTTTGAGTGGCTGACCGAGAATCGGGATGTGTTTGCCGCTTACAAAGCCAGTTTAGGCTTTGTTTGGGCTTGAAATTTGTTTAAGTCCCACTAGGAGAGTGGGGAGATGGGGGAGAGTGGGAAGATGGGGGAGATGGGGAGATAGGGAAGTGGGGGGAAGGGAGCAGGGAGAAGGGAAAACAAATAAAAATAGTCTCCTGACTCCTGAATACTGACGACCGACTCCTGATACTAAGTCGGTTGAGTAACGCACAGAAAACGGGTTTCTCGGAGAAACCCGTTTTCTACTCATGCAGAAGGCAAAACGGAGAATAAATAATCAGTTTTTAATAACCGAATTTAGTCTTAGCCGATAATTTAACCCGATTTGGGGGTAGAAACCCCCAATAATCGCCAATTTTAGCTGTGAATGGCTTAATCGGCCCCTTCAATCGGTGCAAATCCCTGACGTTGAATATTCTCGCTGATGTGACGAGGTTCGAGGAATTGCAGCAGATAATCCGGACCCCCTGCTTTGGAACCTACCCCCGACATCTTGAAACCCCCGAAGGGTTGACGGGAGACAATCGCACCGGTGATTCCCCGGTTAATATAGAGGTTTCCCACTTCAAATTCCTGCATAGCTCGGTTAATATGGGCAGGAGTGCGAGAATATAAGCCACCGGTTAAAGCATAATCGGTTCCGTTAGCTACAGCTAAAGCTTGCTCGAAATTACTCACTTTGATAATTGCCACCACTGGACCAAAAATCTCCTCCATCGCTATTACCGCATCAGGGGGAACATTTTTAAAGACGGTGGGACTGACGAAGTAACCCACGTCTGGAATTGGCATTTCTAGGGCCAATTCTGCCTCTTTTTTGCCAGTTTCGATATATTCCCGAATTCTCGCTTGAGCTTTCTCGTCGATAACCGGTCCTACTTCTGTACTTGGTAAATCCGTCGGCCCGATATTGAGGGACCCGGTAGCCTCGACAAAGCGATCAACAAAGCTATCATAGACGCTTTCCAGAACGATTATCCGCGAACAGGCCGAACATTTCTGGCCGGTGTAGCCAAAAGCGGACTTAACCGCACCGACAACGGCCTGATCTAAATCGGCACTCTCATCGACAATTAGGGCATTTTTGCCGCCCATTTCGGCGATAACTCGTTTTAGGTGTTTTTGACCCTTTTGCACGATCGAGGCATCTGTATAGATGCGACAGCCCACTTCTCGTGAACCGGTGAAGGCGATTAGGTGAACATCGGGATGGCTAACTAAATGCGCCCCCACCTGGGAACCTTTACCCGGGATATATTGGAAGACTCCGGCAGGAATACCCGCTTCTAGGAGAATCTCGGCAAATTTCGCCGTAATCACCGAAGAAGTCTCGGCCGGTTTCAATAGCGTGCAGTTACCTGCTACTAAAGCTGCTACTGTCATGCCAACTGCGATCGCTAGGGGGAAATTCCAAGGAGAAATCACTAAAGCAATACCCCGGGGTTGGTAGGAATAACGATTATTCTCGCCTGCCACGTCGAAATTATGCCCTAAATCCAGTCTTTCCATCTCGGAGGCGTAATAACGGCAAAAATCGATCGCTTCTGACACTTCTGGATCCGCCTGTTGGATAACTTTGCCCACTTCTAAACAAATCCAGGCCGATAACTCGTGTCGTCGCGCTTCCATCAAATCTGCCGCTTTTCGCAGTATTTCGGCTCTTTTAGCCACTGGAGTGCGTTTCCAAGCGGGAAAAGCCTGTTTAGCCGCTATTATCGCTTTTTCTGCCTGTTCCACCTCAATTAAGCCCACTTTACCCACTATTTCCTGCGGGTTACAGGGATTAACGGAATTAATTTGAACATTGGTAGCGACGTATTCACCGTTAATTAGGGGTAAATAGGTCTTACCGAGGGAATTTTTGACAAAATTAAGAGCTTGACTCGCTTTATTTCGTAGTTGCTCGTTGGCATAATCTGTGTCAGGGGCATTAGGAAAACCGAGGATAATCGGGTTATCATTGCCTAAAACCCGGGGGGCTGCGATTAAATCTTCCACGGGACGATCCTCCAAATTTTGCCGCAGGAAGGAACTATTAGCGGTATTTTCTAATAAACGGCGGATTAGGTAGGCCATACCGGGTAAGAGTTGTCCGTAGGGGGAATAAACCCGCACCCGATGACCCCGCTTCACTAAGGCTTTGGCTAATTGGTCGCCCATGCCGTACAATACCTGCATTTCAAAGCGACGACGGGGAATTTCTAAACTTTCTGCGATCGCACAGGCCAAGGCTTGCGATCGCACGTTATGACTACCGATAGCAGCGGATAAATATTGATGATTTTCCAATAATAACCGCGTCATCCGTTCATAATTGGCATCGGTGGCCGATTTTTCGTTATATACCGGCTGTGGCCAATGATTTTGGCGAGATTTAATCGTTTCCTGATCCCAGTAAGCGCCTTTGACTAGCCGGACAGTAACGGGATAACCGCGCTTTTTCGCCCAATTAATTAAATCTTGTAAATCTTGGGCAGAATCTCTTAAATATGCCTGTAGGGTGATGCCAATATCGGTACGACTGCGAAATTCTTCTTCTAGGAGTAATTCTTTCAGGATAGCCAGGGTGAGGTTTTTATAAACGTACTGTTCCATATCAAAATGGACTGCCACCCCTAACTCCTGAGCGCGTCGCAATAGTAGGCGAATGCGATCGCAAACTTTCTCCTTACTACCAATCGGATCCATGGGATCAAACTGAGAATAAAAGGCAGTTAGCTTGACAGAAACCTGCACTTGTGGTAATAAGTCGCCGTCCGCTTCATCAATTTGGCTAACTTTATTCCATTTGGTCGCTTCTTGAGCCAAATGGGTCATTAAATCGAGATAACTTTGTAGATAAACTTGGGTTTCCGCTTCAGTAATTACCGCTTCACCGAGGAGATCTATAGTAAAAGCCATTTTTTCCTTCCGCAGACGGGTGACAGTGCGAGTAATTTGCCCTAGGTCTTCCCCAGCGATATACTTACGAGCTAAGGTTTCTACGGATTTACTGATCACACTGGCGGCCGTTTGAGCCGGTAGGGAGTTAGGATCACTAAAGTTGAGGATACTTTTCAGCGCACTGGGCAGTTCTACGGAAGCATCACCGAGGTATTGTTGGAGATGATTAGCGATCTCGGCATTACTGCGTAAAGCGGGTAAACAGTCAATAAAACGGAATAATTGTACTCGTAAATTGGGGTTAGACATTGCCCAATCGAGTAATTTATCATCCCAACGCATTTGATCCTGTAAAGCAGACCAAAGACCTTTTTTTTCGCGAGTTTCGGCTAAAAGTTGTCTAGCGATCTCTTGGGTTTTGGTTTCGTAGTTTTGAGTTGAGTCGATTTGGATAACCACGGTGATTCAAGTAAAAAAATTATCAACGGGATTCAGCTTTCAGCAAGCTAAGGTCAGCCTTCAGCCTAAAATTCAGTTTTTGAGCTTTTTCAGCTGATTGCCGCTCTTAATGGCTCTTTTCTCTGGTTTATAACTCTTACCGAAGGACTAATCAAAGCTAATAGCCGATCGCTTTTGCTGAACACTCTATTGTACTCGATCGAGTGGGGAAGTGGCGAGGTTGGGGAATTTGTCAGTGATCACTGTTTACTGATCACTGATCACTGATAATCCGTTAACCTCTTAACCAGTCAAATAATTGACCGACGGTGATTTGAAAACTGATCGCAAAAGCAGGGACGGGTAAAAGAGCATTTTCTGATTCAAAAATAGCGATAGTTCGATCACTAAAATAAACAAAGATAATTTCTTCTTCAGGATCGATTAACCAACCCATTTGAGTGCCGTGATCTAGACAATAAAGGCTATTTTTAACAACTTTAGTCTGATTTTGGTCAGGAGAGAGAATTTCAATCCACCAGTCAGGAGCGATCGCAAAAGTATTTAATACTTTTCCCTCGGCATCGCGGGGAATATTTTCCCAGAGAAAAACTGAAACATCAGGAACTAGAGAACGACTGCCAAAAGTACAACGCAATTCAGGATAGACACGGGCAATTCGTTGGGGTTTTAGACTAGCGTTAATAGCTGGAACTAAATCACCTTGAATAGTGCTATGTTTACCCTGGGGCATTGGTTTAGGAATAATTTGACCATCAATAAATTCCTGGGAGGGTTTAGTTTCTGGTAATTGCAGAAATTCCCTTAGTGTCAGGGAATTATTAACAGTTACAACCATAAAATTTTTTTATTAATCATTATGATCGTTAATTCTATCGCAATTTCTCCGAGCAGAGAAGATCAAAAACAGTTATATAAAAATGTCCGTCATATCGCCGGGACAGGGTTGGGTTTGGTGGTAGTACAAAAATGCGTGGAACTACACGGAGGCTCGATCGAAATTGCTAGTATTCCAGGTAGTGGAACCACTGTCACGATTCTATTACCGAAAGTGGCCTGAAAATAAAATCATTATATGCTAAAAGTTTTAAAGGATATGGCGGAATTTTTCAAGCGTTGTCGCGGCCCAAATCGGCTTAAGCAATTAGCGCTGCTTTTTCTCCTGTGTCTAGCTTTCGTTGTCTGTAGTCCTAAAACGGCCTCAACTACGCCGGACAATTACATGACACTAACCCCCACAGCATTGACCAATAAGCTAGGCAATCCACTTTACCAACTCAGCCTTTACGGTAACGGGCAGTTAATCGCCGCTTACATGACCGTCGCGGGACGAGCGCATACTCAAAATTATAATCGCCATCAAGCTGGGACAGAAGCGCCCTTGCCGGACGGGAAATATCGGGTAGCCAGAGAGCCTGTTCCGGGAACAATTCCAGAAGCAGGAGATCGTTTCCTTCCCATACAGCCTTTGTTTCGGACTCGTCGTTCAGCTTTGGGCATTCACTACGATCCGTCCTTTGAAAAACCCAATGGCGAAGACGGGACATCAGGGTGTATCGCCCTGACCAACCGAGCGGATCTCGACCAGGTGTTGAATTACGTTCGTACTTATCGACCTCAATATCTCGAAGTTAATATTCAGTAATTGATATTACTTGTTTTGACATTGTATGTAATCATCTTTTGCAAGATAACCACTTTGAGGATCACCACTAGGGTTACACCAATCTTTAATATCGACATCACGAAATTTTTTGCCATTCGGTATGTTTTTCTTAGCCTCCTCTTTATTAGCGTAATTAATCACGGCTGTAAAATAAGAATCTCCGCGCTTAAAAATTGTTAAATTGTGCTGTTGTTTTTGAAAGGTATTTCTTTTGAGCTTTTCTAGATCGGATTTAGCATCCTTGATCGTACTAAATTCATTAGTTATAATTGCTCCAGTTCTACCCGGTATAATTTCTCCTCTCCTACAGTCATAATAACTTACACCTAGTTTAACTCCTGTATTTTTCCTCCAGTCGGGACGACACCACTCTTGAAGATTAACGACAAAAGAGCCTCTAGAATATGTATTCTCGATTATATTTCTCGCTCTCTCGGTATCTGATTTATTATTAAATACGACAACACTTACATACCAGTTTCTACGTTTAAATAAAGAATTCTGTCTTTGATATTGTGGTAATAGTCTAGGAAGTTGGTCTCTTTCCGATAGTGCGGCTTTAATGTCTTTATCCGAACTATAAACAACTCCATAATAGTCAACACCTGATTGATATTGAGAAGATGCTAAGTCAGCAAAACTTATGCTCAAAATTAAAACAGTCAGGATTAAACAGTAGTAATGCTTCATATAACTCTCAACTTGTAGTGTTTAAATGTTTATTCAGTTTCATCTATAGGTTTTCTAGGGGTTTTTTATCTAGATCTTTTTCAGGTGATTTGCAACTTTTAGCGGATTGGATAAGTAGGATATTAATGGTAGGTTCAAAATATTCTTTAACTTTTTTATTGTTTATTTTCTGATTTTCACGAAAACAGACCATAGTGAAATCAGAGTCTTCTGAACGTGTGATATTTTTAAGATCGGCATCGTAGAAATTTGAATTGCCCAATTTAGATCCTGAAAAATCTACAGTGTCTAGAGTCGCATTAATAAATTTGGATGATACTAAGTTTGAATTTGTTAATATTACCTCAGTCAGCTTAGCTTCTGTCATATCAGCCCCAGTAATACTCAGACCATCTAAAGATACATCTTCTAATACTATTTCTTTGAGATTAGCGTTTTTTAAGTCAATTACTGGTTTGGGATCTTTATCTTTGATGTTCGCAGTTATTAATTTTGAATCAGCTAGATAAGTGATGACCTTACCCTTACGTTTTCCATCTAATTGATCTAAAACAGCGAAGGTTAACGCTTCGGCGATAGGGATAAACTCTGGTAACAATGGCGCTCCATCTGGATTTGGTTGAGAATCTTTTGATTTTGTTGTCTCTACTGATTTTTTTGTCTCTACAATTTTTGGTTGAGAATCTTTTGATTTTTTTGTCTCTACAATTAAAGTTTGCATTTTGGAGAAATAATCTTTTAAAAGTTCTTGCTGTTTTCCCTCTTCAGCTATTTGCTTGTCTCTAGTTTCAGAAGCATAACTTAAATAGGAAGCACTAAAAGCTAACATCAAAGGGACAATCAATAATTGTAACCAATCCCAGAAACTTTTTTTCTGGAAGCCAGACCACTTAAAGTTTGATATCCAGGTTGATATGATGATTACAGGCAGCGAGATTAACGCCCCTGAAAGCAACCAGTTTATCCAGGGTTTATCACTTCCAAATTCACCGATTAGAGCAATAGCAACGACTATCAAAAACCCAAATATACCCAAGAATATATATACCCAATTTTTTCCTTTCTCGAAGAAATCTCTAATTTTATTATGTTTAAGTTGCGGTGATTGCTGCTTCAGATAGCTGGCAAAATCTATATCAATTGGTTCACTATCTTTGTCTGTTCCAGCTTCGTCATCAGTGAATATCAGAAAAGCCAGAGCTTTGCCATTTATTTTTTTTTTCGATGAATTTTCTGGCAAATCATTCAACCATCTTAAGGAATACTTTAGTCGTTCAATAATCTCATCACTTTCGAAGGGCGAATAAATCCCAGGAACTCCTCTGATATCAAGATTGCGATGTTCGATAATATCATGTTCGATAATATCATGTCGTTTTAGTATTTGCAGTTCCTTAGCTTCTATCGTTCCTATGTTAAAGAAGTGTGTATTTGATAAGCCGATTCCGTAATGCCAAAGTTCCTTCTCTTGTTCCCACCATTTGACAAGCTTGCCGTAATATTCACTATCTGGATTAACGGTTTCTTCAATGCGTATAATTAATCGTGCGATTTCTGAAGCTGTCATAAATATCCTCAGTGGTGCAGAAAACCCATGAAAGACTTGCTGTACAAGGAGTCCGAATTAGAGCGGGTTGACAGGAGGAGCAACTTTATGAGATGCTTAAGTCCCGCAACTAAAAGACATCGCTAGGTCAGCCTTTATCTTTGTATCTTAAACTATTTGAACAACTAAGTCAATCAGGGTAAGCGCTTCTTAACAATCCTTGACAAAATGAACTTTATATGAGTTGCTCATCCCATTTTTCTTTATTTGTGGCAGGCATCCTACACGCTTTTCCCTTTCTGGGAGAGGGGTTGGTTGTGAGGGTAATTAACCATCTCTGCCATTACTTTAGAAAAATGGTATTATAGCCTTTTGTCAACGGGGAAGTCCAGATATTCAGCCAACCCTCAATAAATCGGAGCGAGAATCATTCTCAATGAGGGAAAAACTTCCGGGGAAGAAATTAGGAAACACCACCCAGACGGGCATATTCTAAAATCGACCGGCTAAGAGCATCGCGATCATCGCCGGTGAGATAATAATTCCGGCCGCCGATATCATTGAGAAATCGCAGTAGAGCAAGACAAGCGGACTCTAGATCCGCCCGGTGTCGGGCAGCCGCTAAAGCTTGTTCCGAGGTGGCATAAACTAGGCGATTGCTAATTCCTTCCCTGCCATCCACTCGCCAACATTGAAAAGAATAACCCTGCATTTCTAGGATCAATTCAATCTGCCAACCGTGATAGTCAAATCGCGTGTAAATCATCTCAAGCAGCCCCTTGTAGGAGAGGAAAGTCACAGGTTTGACCGCTCTGATTGTCTAGAAGTCCCGCACCTGTCTAACTTTATAATTTAACGGCTGATTATGGAAACCCCCTGCAAACTTCGTGCAGATTTCGTGCAGAAATGATTTTGTCCACTGTCTAAAGGCAGATATTACTTTAAGCGATAACCGAGACCGTGAACGGTTTCAATAAAGTCTTCCGGCGCGCCAAGGGATTTTAGCTTGTGACGAAGACCGCGAATATGGGAAGTAACGGTTTCCTCGGCCGGAGAATCGTCCAAAGACCAAACTCGCTCAATAATACCCGATCGACTTAAGACCCGGCGCCCATGGGTAACAAGTAATTCTAAGAGAGCGAATTCCTTGGGGGTGAGGGAAAGAAGTTGACCGTTATAACTGGCCTCGTGGGTACTGGGATTTAACTGCAACCCCCCCCAAGATAATAAAACACTGCTGGTGCTGCTACCACGTCGGATCAAGGCCCGAATCCGCGCCATTAATTCGCCCAAATCGAAGGGTTTAGTGACATAATCATCGGCCCCTGCGTCTAATCCGTCGATTTTATCGATTACCGTATCCCTTGCGGTTAATAATAGGACGGGAACGGTGGCATTAGCAAAGACGGGATGATGGGATTCCGCTCGTCGCAGACGTTGACAGAGCAAAGTTCCGCTTAATTTTGGCAGGGTGACATCGAGAACTAAAAGGTCATATTTGCCTAATTCTAGCCAATTCCAGCCTTCTTCTCCGTCTCTAGCCACATCGACAACGTATTGTCGCTCGCTCAATGCCTCTCGCAAAATATCGGCTAGTTGAATATCATCTTCTACTACTAAAATTCGCATGGTCTAGAGATGGAGTAAGCTGGAAATAGTGTCAGTTAACTGCTGATGAATTGGCTCAAACAAGGAAAATGGATCGCGGGAGGTTTCGGGCTAACTGTCTTATTGATGGGAACTATTAGCCTAGTTTCCTATCGCAATACCCTCGTCCTGCGTCAGCGGGCTGCTGAGGTGGAAGTTACCTACGAGATCATCGATAATCTCAGTAATCTTTACGCTAACATGGCCGTGGCCGAATCGGGAAGACAGGGTTATATCAAAACTGGCAGCCCCAGTGAATTAGGTCGTCATCGTCGAGCGATCGCTTTGATGCAATCTAACTGGCAACTCTTGGCTAAACAATTAGAAAACGGCACGGATTTCGAGCGGGAAATGGTGACTCAGATCGGGGATTTAATGTATCGGCGAATTGCTCTATTTAATCAATCGATCGCCAACCATAAATCCGATCGATCCGATGATCTTTTGCAAGATGCAATCACGGTTAAAAGTGTCGATATCCGGGATAAGTTTCAAAATCTTCTTACCTATTTACAAGCTAGTCAGAAAAGAAATTTAAGAAGTAGCATCGCTAGTTCTAGGGATAGTATTAGCGAAAATTCTCTGTTGGGTTTACTGGGAACTTTTACTAGCTTTGGGATTATTTGCGGAGTTTATTTTTTAGTTTTTTGGCAAGAGAAACGGCGACAAAAAAGTGATGAAATTCACCGGTTATTACTACAGGAAAAAGAACTTTCCGATCTAAAAATTCAGCTTTTTTCTATGATATCCCATGAGTTCCGAACTCCTTTAACCGTGATTCTTTCCGCCTCGCAGTTATTAGAAAATGGCTTAAAAGATGCAGATCAGTCGAGCAGAAAAAACCTATATAGAATCCAGTCTTCTGTCAAACTAATGAATCAATTTTTAACAGATATTTTGATTTTAACTAGGGCAGAATCTGGCAATCTCAGTTGTCAACTAGAGCCGCTCGATATTGAAGCTTTTTGTTTAAATTTAGTCGAGGATTTTCAATTTATCAATAAAAATAATACGCCGATTAAATTTGTCAGTCAGGGATTGATGATCCGTCCTTATCTAGATGAGAAACTGCTCTACTCGATTTTAAGTAATTTACTCTTAAATGCCATTAAATATTCCCCCACAGGAGCAGGGATTAGTTTGATTTTGTGGAAAGATAGCGATCGCATTGTTTTTCAAGTCCGGGATCACGGGATCGGCATTGCCGAGGAAGATAGAGGTAAGATCTATGAACCCTTTTATCGGGGTCAGAATGTGGAAAATATTATCGGCACGGGATTGGGGTTAGCAGTGGTTAAAAAATGCGTCGAACTCCACCGTGGCGAAATCGCCCTAGATAGCCAAGTGGATAAGGGAACAAGCTTTACCGTCAAACTGCCCATTTCACCCTAGTTTCAGCTTGAGCGGCCCAAAGATTACAAAATTTAACTTTCTTTCTTCCGAAATGGGACGAAAGCAACGGAGAATTTTTAAGTAAGTAGTTATAATTAAATTGAAGATAGATTTTGCCTCTGATCCCCCCTGCCCCCCTTGATAAGGGGGGTGCCGATAGGCGGGGGGATCCCCCCTGCCCCCCTTGATAAGGGGGGTGTCTGACAACTTTTAACACCTACCTACTTATCTTCTAGATTGATCGATCGCAAAGTCCAATCTCGATCGACCCTGAAACCGCCACCAGTGCCTGATCGCGGCCAGAATTAGTCCAGAATCAACTCACTCCGGGTTGATGGCATCGAAATTTTAGGCAAAAATAGGGCTTTTACCGCCCAAAAAGCCTATATTTTGGCTATTTACCCCCAGTTGACCCCTGATTTTTGCAGCCGGTTGACTCTCCTGGGGAACTGGTCACGGTTTCCTGATAGGATAAGGTGACTTGGGATTAACTTATGGTGTTGAAAATATGTCTCTAAAACCTTACATTTCTCGCTTATTAGCTTTGGTTCTCGTCCTGGTCATCGGATTGATGGGTTGTTCTGGTAGTTCGGGGTTAACCGGCAATTATGGACAGGATACCCTAACAGTGATTGAAACTTTAACCACAGCCCTTGATTTAGTCAAAGATGACCCGAATAAAGCGGCAGTTGAGTCGCAAGCAAAGGAACAAATCAACGATTACATCTCCCTCTACCGACGAGATAAAAAATCCGGGGGTTTGCGTTCTTTCACTACTATGCAAACAGCCTTAAACTCTCTAGCTGGTTATTATACCGCCTACGGTTCCCGTCCTATCCCCGACAAACTCAAACAACGTTTAAAACAAGAATTTAAACAGGTGCAATTCTCTCTCCAGAAAGGAATTTAGATACAGTTATCAGTGATCAGTTATCAGTTATCAGTTACCAGTTATCAGTAGAACTCGACCTAATATTATAAGCTGTACTGAATTTAAACTGCGTATTAAAAATTTTAGTACAAATGCTCGAACTTCCTCTCCCTGCTTCCAACTCCGGCACTCCAGTGCAGTCTTAACGAGTAATTTAGATAGTCAACAGCTGGGTGGGATTGTTAAGTGACCGGTATTTAAGTGCGAGTAACAGTGCTGTCTTTTCCCTGATTACTGATGACTGATTACTGTTGACTGAAATGACTCCTGTAAAAATCGGGCCAAATCCGGTTAGACTAGAAATACAAAGCGTATTATAAAAAACTACAAAATTGATTCAAGACGAAACCCTAGAATTATTGGAATGGCCGCGGCTATGTCAACACCTAGCTACTTTTGCAGCGACTAAACTAGGTGCGATTGCGATTCGTCAATTGCCTTTACCGGAAAGCAAAGAGGAAAGTTTAAACCTACTCTGCCAAACCAAAGAAGTTTATAGCTTAGAACAAAAATTAGATAGCCGTCTTTCCTTTGATGGGATTAGCGACATCGGCGATGCCCTAGAAAGGGCGCATCTGGGGGGTTTATTATCGGGACAGGAACTTTTAAATATTGCCACGACTTTAGCCGGAGTGCGACGTTTACGGCGTTTAATTGACGAACAGGAAGATATACCAGTTTTAAAAGAGTTAGTAGCGGAAATTCGCACCTATCCAGAGATAGAACAGGAAATACACCGTTGTATCGATGAAGATGGCCGGATATCCGATCGCGCTAGTCCCCAATTACGGGAAATTCGGGGACAAATGAAGGTGATTAAAGAGCGAATTTACCGCAAATTACAGGATATCATGCAAAAACAGGGTGGTGCTATCCAAGAAGCGGTCATTACCCAAAGAAGCGACCGCTGGGTGATTCCCGTCAAAGCAGCACAAAAAGAGCAAATACCGGGGATAATTCACGATACTTCCAGCACAGGGGCGACTTTTTACATTGAACCTCACTCTATCGTTGACCAAGGCAATCAACTGCGGCAATATCGTCGTCAGGAACAAATCGAAGAAGAAAAAATCCTCCGGCAGTTAAGTAATACGATCGCCGAAGCTTTTGAGGATTTAGAATATTTACTAGCGATCGCTACTAGGCTCGATCTGGCCACCGCCAGGGCCCGTTACAGTTTATGGTTAGAGGGTAATCCCCCCCACTTTATCGATGGTTCGGAAACGATTACTTTGCGGAATTTGCGTCATCCTTTGCTCTGGTGGCAAAAACACCACGAACAGGGGGGGGAGGTCGTACCAATAAATGTGCAGATTAGCCCAGAAATTCGCGTTGTTGCCATCACTGGACCAAATACTGGCGGAAAAACCGTTACTTTAAAAACCCTCGGATTAGCGGCTTTAATGGCGAAAGCGGGCCTGTTTATTCCAGCGCGGGAACCGGTAGAGATACCCTGGTTCGATCACGTTTTAGCCGATATCGGGGATGAACAGTCTTTGCAACAGAGTTTATCGACTTTTTCGGGTCATATTCGCCGGATTGTTCGCATTTTAGCGGCTTTAAATTCTCGTTCCTTGGTTTTACTCGATGAGGTGGGAGCAGGTACGGATCCGGCCGAGGGAAGTCCTTTAGCGATCGCTATTTTACAATACCTCGCCGATCATAGTTTACTGACGGTGGCTACCACTCACTACGGGGAATTAAAAGCGTTAAAGTATCGAGATTCTCGCTTTGAAAATGCCTCGGTAGAGTTTGATGATCGCACTCTTTCCCCCACTTATCGACTATTATGGGGCATTCCGGGGCGTTCTAATGCTTTAACTATTGCCCAGCGTTTGGGATTAAATCCCGAAATTGTGGCCGAAGCGAGAAATCATCTGGGGGGGTTATCGGAGGAGATAAATCAAGTAATTGCTGGTTTGGAAGCGCAAAGACGGGAACAGGAGTCAAAAGCTAAGGAAGCTAGTCAATTACTCCAACAAACGGAGAAATTTTATACAGAAGTTTCCACGCGGGCCAATTCTCTACAGGAGAGAGAGCGAGAATTAAAGCGTTATCAGGAGCAGGAGATACAAAAGGCTTTATTATCGGCAAAAGCAGAGATTAATGATGTTATTCGCCGATTGCAATCAGGAACAAAAACCGGTAGAGATGCCCAAAAAGCCACAGAAGAGTTAACTGCGATCGCAGAAAGGTTATTACCAAAAACGGAAAAAACTAAGGTTAATTATCGTCCGCAAGTGGGGGAAAGGGTACGCTTGCCCAATTTGGGACAAACTGCCGAAGTTTTAGCAATTTCACCGGAATCAGACGAGATTTCCCTGCGTTTTGGTATGATGAAGATGACCCTACCCTTAGCTCAGATTGAGTCTTTGGATGGTCAAAAAGTGGAAACTGCGCCAAAAACTGCCAAAAATTTGCCCCAAACTCCCACAAAACCCCAGGAGACTCCTTTAATTCGTACTGCTAATAATACCGTCGATATTCGCGGTTCCAGGGTGGCAGAGTCAGAAACGGATATCGAACAGGCGATCATCAGGGCTACCCCATCGGGTATATTATGGATTATTCACGGTAAAGGTACGGGGAAATTGCGTCAGGGTGTTCACGATTTTTTATCCCGTCATCCCCAGGTAAAACGCTTTCAATTAGCACCCCAAAACGAGGGCGGTTCGGGGGTAACTATCGCTTATTTAACTTAGGGTCTGCTGAATAGGTTTTTTAGTGGGGACAGGGTACAGCCCACACCCTACACCCTACACCCTAAACCCCACACCCCACACCCCACACCCCACACCCTACACCCTACACCCTACACCCTACACCCTACACCCTACACCCTACACCCCACTTCCTTTATCATACTTTGTGCTTTTTGTCAAAAAAACTTTTTTTTTGCAATAAAACTACACAAAAAAAAGATCATCGTTGTGGGTGAAATTGACTAATTTACCCGTCTTCATGAGGATTACCTTCTAGGTGTGGCAAGGGTTTCAACCGTTGCTGCCCAAAAAAGCACAAAATACCCGATTATGAAATTATGTCAAATCGCTGTAACCATTGCAACATCGTTGTTAAATAAAAATCTTTCTCAATTAATTCTTAAGAATTTATAAATATTGCGGAATGTTAATTTAAATATTCTCAAGCTTGTGGAGTCAATAAATAATTTTTGCTTATCTTTAGCCAACATTGGGTTAGAAGTCAGGAGTCAGGAGTCAGGAGTCTGGAGTCAGGAGTCATACTAAATCTGGTTATTAAAGACTGATTATTTAGGGTTTGCTGAAAAAGTTATTGAAAAGCACAGGTCTCTTAATCAATGATTTCACTTAGCTACAAGCATAAGCTTTAGTTGTTGATTAATCTCTAAGATATAACTTATT
>VYLR01000202.1_pt1 | contig 14374 bp, 17 predicted proteins | sample 5114291 | NCBI WGS metagenome assembly VYLR01 (sample SAMN12291774, study PRJNA351875) | freshwater metagenome | isolation source: freshwater lake | place: USA: Michigan, Lansing Lake | collected 2013-08-14
GGCAAAACCAGAGATTCGGTCGCCTTGTGCAGGTCAAAGCCTGAGTTGCCCATCGAATTTTAGACCTAACTCCTCGGAATTTGAGAACTCTATCAACATGCGATTACCCTGCTCTCAATCCACCGAAAAAGAAACCACAAAAGTAGGCTAAATTGCTTCTAAAATATGACAAACGCCCCTTCATTCAGTCAGTTGATGGGGTTTATTTTTTGCATAACTCTCTCAATTCCTATGATTTTAAGGAGGATGGTTTATCTTGCAAGCCGAGAGCTGCTACAATCTAAGATGACTGGTTATAGATGCTTTCAAGATGACTAAAACAGCAGAAACCCTCAAAATAGAACTTGCTCAACTTTCTGTGCAAGATCGCGCTGAACTAGCTTACTTTCTCATCCATTCCTTAGATGAAGGTGTAGATGACAATGTTTTAGAGGCTTGGGATAGAGAATTAACTCAAAGGTTAGCCGAAATTTATGCTGGAACAGCCAAGGGTGAACCATCGGATAAAGTATTATTGGAATTACGAGAGAAATATTCGTGAAACCTGTTATTATTCACAGTGAAGCAAGACGAGAACTTGACAATGCTATTCAATATTATGAGAAGCAAAAGATAGGATTAGGGCTAGATTTACTATCTGAAATTGAACAAGCTCTCGAAAAAATGGTTCTTCGGTTTGTGTTATGCAATAGACGGGGGGTATAAGGTATGTAACCCTTATAGAGAAAGACATTTGGAGATTTTTATCAATTGTTTTTGCTCTAGAGCGAACTAATTAACAAGTAACGAAGAACCGAAAAAATTAAAATTAACCCTAATCTGGGAACAGCCCATACTATCGAAGGGGTGCGCCGTTATCTCATTCGCCGTTTTCCTTACATCATCTTTTATGTAGAATTTGAAGCATCTATTTGGGTGGTTGCGATCGCACATGGAAAACGTAAACCTGATTACTGGAAAAAGCGAAATTTAGAATAACGGAGATACTCAAACCTAAACTAAAACCCTCCAAATCTACCGAAAAAGAAACCACAAAAGTAGGCTAAATTGCTTCTAAAATACCATAAATGCCCCTTCATTCGGTCAGTTGAGGGGGTATTTTTTGCATAACTCTCTCAATTCTCATGATTTTAAGAAGTATGGTTTATCCTTTCATCCGATATCTGCTACAATACAGATACAGGAAATAAAATTTTGATCAGTAGGGTAAAAGTCTTTTCCGTTATCTTAGAAGGTAAGTATCATGAAAAATTTAGAAGAAATTAAAGCGATTTTGGGTCAAGTTAAGTCCTTAGTAAAAGAAAAGTATCATGTCAGTGAATTAGGTATTTTTGGAGATTATGTAAAAGGAGAAGTGCAGGAAAATAGTGAAGTTAATATTCTGATAGATTATACAGAACCGCCTAGTTTACTAGATTTAGTAGATCTGGAATATTATTTAAGTGATTTACTTAAGGTAAAAGCGGATGTTATCAGTAAAAATGGCTTAAAAGGAAAAAGGAGAGAAAGAATTTTATCCGAGGTTATTTATGTATGACGCAACGGGAATTTAGAGATTTCTTGCAAGACATTCTAGAGGCAATTTGTCAACTAGAAAAGATGACTCAGGATCTAAGCTTTGAAGAATTTTCAACTAAGATAGAAATCTTTCTTTCGGCAGTAAAATTAATTGAAATAATCGGGGAAGCAGTCAAAAATATTCCTGATGAAGTGAGAGTTAATTATCCTAATATTCCTTGGAAAAACATCGCAGGTATGCGGGATAAATTAGTTCATGAATACTGGGCAATTGATGAAAAAGTCGTCTGGAAAGTGATTCAAAACAATCTCCCCCAGCTAAAGAGAATTATTATCAGTATTATTGAGAAATTACAATAAATTTTCCTGCCTCATCTCAGCTTCAGTCATGCGTGTTTAAAGGGCATAGCCCAAGTTCAGCTTCCCAATGGTATAGTAAGGTTAGCTGAAGTCCATTGGTACGAGAGCTTCTGGCATTGGCAAAAAAGAATTTAAGCTCAAGCTACCCTTTCTCGATTGACCATGAAAACAGAGCCATCGCCAACAAATAAGTTCGCAGTTTGTCTCAATAATGAAGGCTACGAGGCTTCACTAGAAGTTGGCAAAATATACCGCGTTATCCCTGATGAGACAGCAGAAATAAACAGTCTAATTCGGGTTATTGATGAAAGGGGTGAAGATTACGCTTTTTCTGTGAATCGGTTTCATGCTATTGAGTTACCAAAGCCAATAGAAGAAGCTTTATTATCAGTTGCTAACTAAAACCCTCCCAATCCACTGAAAAAGAAACCAAAAAAGTAGGCTAAATTGCCTCTAAATACCATAAATGCCCCTTTATTCAGTCAATTGAGTAGGGGCATTTATATCATATTTCTGTGTTATCTTGAGGGGATTTATACCGCTTTGCGGAAGGCAAAAGTCTTATACCATAAGCCTTTCATGTTCCTAATTTTTACAATCCAAATCAATCATTAATGTTACCAGTATAAAATAAATAAGAGGGGTTATTCATAATGAGTCCACATCCGTATAACTTTGACAACTTTACTCTTCTGGAATAAACTGATAAACCAAACGATGCTGACATAACAAATTAAACCTTTAGCCAAGCAAAAATATCCACTGCTGATATTGACCAACGTTCTAATCCTTTAATCACTGCTAAAGGCTCATTATTTCCTTCAGTTGCAATATGTACTTTCGGTAATCCTGTTTGAAAAACGGTGACTGACTTTGCTGAAGGATCAATCAACCAACCTAATTCTGTTCCTTGTTGTAAACAGAAAATAATCTTTTCCATCCCTAAGGTAACAGATTGTTCAGGAGACATAATTTCAATAATCCAATCGGGATAACGTAAAAATTGATCGGCCATTTCTCCCTCTAGATCTCTTGGCAAATTCTCCCAACGAATCACCGCAATATCTGGCACAATTGAACGTTCTGCAAAAGTACAACGCAATTCAGGTAGAGCATAAGCTAATTTTTGAGGTTTAGTCTGTTGATTAATGGCAGAGGCTAACTCAAATTGTAAGATGCTGTGTTTTCCTTTGGGCATAGGTTTTTGAGTGACAATTCCATGATAATATTCCCTAGCAGGCTTAGTTTCTGGAAGGGCAAGAAATACTTCGAGGGAAAGAGCTTGTTTATCTTCTATTGTGGCAAACATTAATTGATTTCTCCGATCTTGAGTTGTTTTCTATTATAAGCTCCTGACTCCTTACTCTCAGGTAAGTTTTTGATTTTTACCATAAGTCCAATCTAAAAATACGGGTTTTTCTTTAAGCTCTAGCACAAAAAATTTGATTAGCAGTGAGGTTTAACTCTGGAAAAATCCCTGAAATAAGACGTTGATCCTGTTTAAATAAATTACCTTGATATTCTCCATCGATTAATTGATAGATAGAAATGGTGGGTTCTTTGGGGCTGCCGATATATCGGGCCGAACCTTTGGCTAAATAATCGATAATCCAATATTCGGCAATTCCTAATTGTTCGTAGTCGTCGAATTTTTTCAGATAATCATCTCGCCAATTGGAACTGACAATTTCAATAATTAATTTAGCTGATGTTGCCAGAGAAATTGAGGAAGCGGTTTCCCAATAGAGATCATTAACTAGATTTTCTCTGTCTAAGACAATAATATCGGGTAGATAACCTGTATGGGGGCGAAGGGGTTTTACTGCCGCAGTATTGGGGATAAAATAGGGCAATTGCCGTCTTCTAATCTCCAATCCTAACTCGATGGTCATAAAACCGCCAATTTCTTCGTGTTTTCCGATCGGTCGCATCATGGCCAATAATTTTCCTGCGATTAATTCGTATTGTTGTCCATCATCGGGATATTGATTAATATAGTCATCAAAAGTCAACAATTGGGGGATAGTTTGGGTTGTGGTCATGGCAGTTAGGGGAATAAGAGAGATGATTTTTCTAGATTCTAACTCGATTAACGACGTTGCCACCAAGTCAATCCAGCTAGGGTAAATCCTACTAAAGGCATCACTACCATCGCTATCCAAAAAATAGCGTTAGCTTGCAGGGGATTTAAATTAATTCTTCTATTTTCTGGTTCCTTGGCCCGGATAGATAAGGTGGCTGTTTCACCACTGGCTAACCACTGCACAGAATTTAAAAATATATCTCCGTTTAACTGTTGTTCAAACAGTCCATCGCTGGCAAAGCTGGCATTACCAATCACGATTAATTTACCTTTTTTTCCCGTCAGGGCAACTCCTAGATCAAAGGGGCCGGCTAAATCTTTTTCAGGGTTAAACTGGAGATTCTGATCATTTAAATCACTCTCAGCCCACATTTTATCATTAGTAATCATTAAAGATACGGCTTCAATTCCTTCGACGGGAACGGTAGCGATGGGACGAGCAAAGGGAAAGATAGAAATACCGTTAGCAAAATCGCGAGTAATGGGATGATTGCCGTAATTGGTAATAATGGGACTAGCCGGTCCTAGTCCGATGATTTCCCCGGCACCGGAAGCATCAATAATAATCCGATTATCCAGTTTCACACCCCAGGCGGTTAATAAGGGTTCTAATCCGGTTTCGGTTTGAGGGTCAATCAGTAATAAAATTTTGCCCCCTTGCTCAAGATAGTTTTTTAACGCGGTGACTTCTTGGGGAAATATTTTTCTTTTGGGACTGGCAATAATAATGACATCGGCATTATTGGGAATGGTGGAACGTTCCACTAGATTAAGTGGTTCTACTTGATAACCTTTTGCTTCTAAACTATTGACTGCTTGCCCTAAACCCCCTTGAGGTTCTTTGATGGCATTTTCTCCATGACCTTGCAGAAAATAAGCGGTTAAAGTGCGATTAGTTTTAGCGGTTTCGATGGCGTTACTTAGTTTTGCTTCGGTGAGATTTTCCTGTTCACTAATAGTTTTCAGGGGTTGTTTTTTGTCACCATACTGTAGATAGACTCTGGACAGATTATCATCGGCTAGTTTTTTGAATTCCTGAGCGATATTGGGTTTTTTCTCTGGGTTAACTATCTCGTACTGAAATTGGGGATTTTTGCGTTGATAATTGGCTAAAAGTTCCTCTTCGTTGCCACTGATTCCCCGGGTTGAAAAAATCCAGACTTTGACTGGTTTTGACAGATTGGTTAATAGTCTTTCGGTTTGGGGGGATAAACTAAAGATTTGGTTTTCGGTTAAATCAACTCGATAGGGATAACGGAGGGCAAGAAAGTTAATTAAACCGATAACACCGAGGACAATAATAGTAGTAATGAGGGTTTGAGTGCCGGTGCGGGTACTTCTTTTTTGCCAAAAGTCTTTGGAAGTGATTAATAATAACAACAGCCACCCTAGAAACAAAATAGCCCCGGCAATTAATAACCCCAGAGAGAGGGATGACCATTGACCGGAGATTAACCCTACTGTTAAGCCAGCACTACCCAGAAAGAGGGCGGGTATATAGAGAAATTTACTGTATTTTTGCCAGGATCTCATAGTTAGTTTCTTTGATAACGGTCCGCTTCGATCGCTTGAGTAGTTAGGAAGATTCCCAGCAGAATATAACTGAGGAGGATGACTAAACTACTACTGTCAAAAATTCCCCGCACGAAATTGTTAAAGGGTTGATACCAAGATAGATGGGATAGTAATTCTTTCAGGAAAAATCCGATCTGTTCTCCCACTTCTCCTCCGATGCGATCTCGAAAGAAGGTTTCGGCATTGTTAGCAATTACATCCAGTATCCAGATAAATAAGATGGTGATAAAGGTGATGATGTAAGCCAGGATAGAACTATTGGTAAGGGAAGAAATAAACATCCCGATGGCTAGGATGGCCGCTGCCAGTAAAATTAATCCTAGATGAGCCATTAAAATACTGGCTATATTCACCGGGGGAACTGCGCTACTAAAAACTACTATTTCGTAAATCCAGAGGGGGATAATCATCACGGTAAAAAAGGCCAGCACTCCCAATAATTTACCGATGGCTATACTCCAATTGGTCAGGGGGGAAGTGGCTAAAAGTTCTAGGGTTCCCTGTTTTTTTTCCTCTGCGTATAATCCCATAGACAGGGCTGGCAAAATTACCAACAATAAAGAGGATAAAATAATGCCGATGAAAGTGGTCATAAATTCAGATACCACATCTCTGGCTACCAGAAATCCCGATTGTTCCTGGATACTAATATCGAGAATAATTCCGTAGAGAAGGGAGTTAAAGAAAAATCCTGCTACTAACCAAAATATCCCCATAATGATATAGGCATTGGCGGCGGTAAAATAGCTTTGAAATTCCTTGCGAAAAATCGCCCAGATATTATTGATCATGCCTCTCCTCTTGCTGGTTACTTTCCCCGCTGCCGATTACTTCCAGAAATATATCTTCTAGGGTTTTACGCGTGCGACGCATTTCTAATAGGTTATAACCATTGTTGACAACTATTCTAGCAAGTTCTGCCCCTAGGTTTGTCCCCGCTTGACCAACAATTTTGAGCAGGTTATCGCCGACTTTTGCTGCTTGTTCGACTTGGGGTATTTGTTGCAGGATTTCTAGCAGGGAATCCCTATCACCCTCGATCTCAATTTCATAACTGGAACCGGCAGGGGTAGCGGTAGTAATATTATTGGCCACGATGCGACCCCGATTAATAATTGTCGCTCGATCGCAGGTAATACTCACTTCTGGTAAAATATGAGTGGAGAGAATAATTGTATGTTCTCCCGCTAAACTTTTAATCAGATTTCTCACCTCGATAATCTGTTTCGGATCCAATCCTACTGTCGGTTCATCTAAAATAATTACCGGTGGATCGTGTACAATCGCTTGGGCAATTCCCACACGCTGTTTATAACCTTTGGATAACTTGCGGATAATAACTTTTCTTTTTTCTAGTAACTGACATTTGCCTAACACTAAATCTACCCGCGCTTTTCTATCCCCCGATGAGATGCCTTTAATCCGTGCCACAAAATCAAGAAAACCTTCCACGGTCATCTCTGGATACAAGGGGGGATTTTCGGGAAGATAACCAATGCGACGACGCACTTCTAAGGATTGTTGATGCACGTCGTATCCCGCTATCCTTGCTGTTCCTGTCGTGGCAGGAATATACCCAGATAAAATCCTCATAGTTGTGGTTTTTCCCGCTCCATTCGGTCCCAAGAAACCGAGTATTTCTCCTTTTTCTACGGTAAAATCCACGTCACTAATTGCCGTGGTCGAACCATAAATTTTACTCAGATGTTCCACTTCAATCATAAGCTTTATCAGTTATCAGTTACCAGTTACCAGTTATCAGTTACCAGTTATCAGTTATCAGTTACCAGTTATCAGTTAACAGATGGGAGTTTTCAGTCTGTTAAGTGACCAGTTCGGGGCTTTCTTTTCACTCGACGGAATCTAAAACCTAATTTGTTAAGCTAGAAGATTTGATGGACTTAGTTTCTAACCTTCTTTTTGGGTAGGAGAATTGCCAGATTCTTTCTTTTGCCTTTTGCCTTTTGCCTCTTGCCTGCTGCTCACTGATAACTGATTTTTCCCAGACTATGATCCTGATTAATTTCTACCACTAGATGCGCTTGTTTGAGCAGGGGGGGCAGAAATAATTGCGGATGTAAACTTTTCCAAAAATACTTGACAAATTCCTCAATTTCTGATGGGGTCATACCTCCTTTTGCTTCGGCTGCCTGTCGCCATTGTAAACTGTAACGGTAGTCAAGGGGATAAAGAATCAGTAAGCGATCGATTTTTGACCAGAGGGGTAGATATTCTCGCAATCTTTGATTATTATCCCTGGCGAATTGTCGGTCTTCTTCGCTATTAATCGGATCGGGGGCATGATCAAAGACTGTTTCCTCGACTGGATTCATGCCCACAAACCAACCCTCGAAAAAAAGAATATCAACTCGTTCCACTTGTTCCGCTGCAATTCTATCTCCTTGTCCTTGATGCAGGGACTTGTCAAAACGCGGGATTAAAATCGGACTTTCTTGCTGACAAACCTGTTCTAAAACTTTAATTCCTAATGCTATATCATGAGTACCCGGTGGACCACGCCAGCGCAATCTTTCATCCTTTTGACGCAATTTTATTCGCTCATTATAGGTCTTATAAATATCATCTAAAGAGAGATTATTTACTTTTAAATCAAAATAGGCTAAAATAATCGACATTATGGATGTTAGGGTGGTCTTTCCCGTGCCTTGAGGGGCCAAAATGCCTTGAATCAACGGTTTTGCGTGGCTGCGTAGCTCTAGCGCCCAAGGAATCCAGAAGCGCCAACAGCTGATCAAAATCTGATTTGGCTGATTTATCCCTAACTCCTGACATTTTTGCCAGACTCGCGGCCAGAGAATCGTTAATAGTTCCGCCCTTTCCTGTAGGATGAGAGGGTTAGTCTGCTGAAAACTTAAGGATTCGATCTCTAGTAAATCTTCTAGATCCGCCTGACTTAAGGGATTTTCGTCGATTAATCCCCGTAAAATCGTCAAAATCTTCATAGCTGTTATCAGAATTAGCAAAAAACTGTCCCGATGATTCAGGAGTAATTCTCTGGGGTTAGCCACCCATACCGGCAGATTAATCCTGCTCAAGATTTTTTTGAGAGTGTTTTTTAGGGTTATTTGCCCAAAAATGAAGGGTTCGCAGGCAGGCACGGATTCCCATTATATATATAAGTATATGTCAAGTCCCGTTTTCAGTCAAGGGGTTTGGCCAAAAATCTCTCCTGCTTTTACTGGGTTTAAAATCAACAAAATAACCACAGAGAAAGGAGTTGCTATTATAGAAATGGAGGAAATTTAGAGGTCACTGAGCTTTGTCGAAGTGAGGAAATTTATGGATCCACGTTTAGAAAGTTTTGTCAAAAATTTGTTTAGGGGACTGGTGGCTGGAGACGGCGATGTTTTTTCGCGAATGGCTTCGAGTCATGAAGGTGCTAGTCCTGCTTATCCCGAACCTTGGGCGAGAATCGTCAGCACTATCAAGGCAGATTTTGATCGGGGTAAATTTTCTAAACTGCGAACGCGTTCGGATTATGAGGAGGCAATCAAGCCTTATTTTGAAAGTTTTGCCTTGCTCTATTCTCCCGAAGATTTTCCCGTAAATTCCGAGGATGAAGACGATTTTGAGGATGAAGATGATTTTGAAGATGAAGACGATAATGAATGAAGCTCAAAAAGCCTTTTTAAAGATAGTTGAATCGGTTTACACCGATGGGGTGGACGCGAGGGGTAAGCCAGAATTATCCGAGGATGAGAGGGTTAGTCTCCCTAAAATTTAAGGATTTGATCGCTAGTAATTCTTCTAGATCCGCCTCAGTTAAGGGATTTTTGTCGATTAATCCCTGTAAAATCGTCAAAATCTTCATGGCTGTTATATCAGAATTAGCAAAAAACTGTCCCGATGATTCAGGAGTAATTCTCTAGGGTTAGCCACCCATACCGGCAGACTAATCCTGCTCAAGATTTTTTTGAGAGTGTTTTTTAGGGTTATTTGCCCAAAAATGAAGGGTTTGCAGGCAGGCACGGATTCCCATTATATATATAAGTATATGTCAAGTTCCGTTTTCAGTCAAGGGGTTTGGCTAAAAATCTCTAGCTTTGTCTCCAGTTTCTCAATCGGTTAGACTAAGAATTATTAACATTACTTAACAAAACAGCCGATGAATACAGCTGCTCTGACGATAAAGCAAAATTGGCAATGGCAAGGACATTCGATACACTATGTGCAAGCGGGTACTAGAGTCGCGGGAAAACCCCCTTTACTATTAGTCCACGGTTTTGGTGCTTCCACCGACCATTGGCGAAAAAATGTGCAAGGTTTAGCCTCAGAATGGGAGGTATGGGCGATCGATCTGTTAGGATTTGGTAGATCAGCTAAACCAGATATTGTCTATAGTGGCAGTCTTTGGCAGCAACAATTAAATGATTTTATCAAGGAAGTTGTGGGCCAACCGACGGTTTTAGCGGGTAATTCTCTGGGGGGTTACGCTTCTCTCTGTGTGGCTGCTAATCACTCCCAGAATGTTCGGGGATTAATTCTCCTCAATAGTGCCGGTCCCTTTAGCGATACAGAAAGCAATCGTCAGCCTAATTTAGCACAAAAATTACTGCGATCGATCTTGCTGCAACCCCACGCCAGTTATCTCTTATTTCTCTATACCCGTCAACCCAAAACTATCCGCAAAACCCTAGAGAAAGTATATCTCGATCGCAGTGCCATTACTGAGCAGTTAATAGAAGATATCCGTCGTCCTTCCCTGGATGCGGGAGCAGCCAAAGTTTTTGCTTCTGTGTTTAAATCTCCCCGGGGGGAAAATGTGGATATTCTCCTGCAAAAGTTAAGTTGTCCCCTGTTGATGTTATGGGGTGAGGGGGATCCTTGGATGAATACGAGGGAACGCGGATCCAAATTCCGTCAATACTATCCTTCTCTGACAGAATATTATCTAACTGCTGGTCATTGTCCCCACGATGAAATTCCCACAGAGGTTAACCAGTTGATTAGTGATTGGGTGAAAAGCTTATAGGTAGTTAGGGATCGGTTATCAGGTTTTTATTCTCTTGACGCTTATTTGACCTGAAAAAAGAGGGTTCGCAGGCAGGCACGGATTCCCATTCTATATATAAGTATCTGTCAAGTTCGAGGATTTGTCAAGGGTTTTTTGGGAAAAAATCTACCAGAATTTGGCCGGTGGGGAAGACATTGGCCGGTATTGGTAGAGAAGCAAATGGATGAGTAATTGCAGGGGATAACTATCTACTTGATGTCTCTGTTGGTTCCCCAATCCAATACATCTGTCTGTCTTTGTCGCAGTTGTCGGGTCGTTTCTTCTAACCAAGCAAGATAGTCTTGTTCGTATAAGTCTTTGGTATTGGTCAGGTATCAGGTTTTTATTTTTTTGAAGCTTATTTGACCTGAAAAAAGAGGGTTCGCAGGCAGGCACGGATTCCCATTATATATATAAGTATCTGTCAAGGGCGGGGATTTGTCAAGGGTTTTTTTGAAAAAATCTGCCGGAATTTCAGGGGAGAAAATCGGAATCGAGGATTTGTTCAGGACTATAGGGGCAGCTTTCGGCAAAGATAGCGGCCGGTAATTGGCTTTTTTGTCGGACTCTCTTCACTGCTTTGGGGTAAATAACGGCGATTCTGGTTAAAAAATAGTTATAAAGGGTTTTTGACTCCAATAAAAGTTCTAATTCCACCCGAAAGTTACCGATTTCGTCCTGCCATCCCTTCGCACATCTTTCTCGTTCCTCCGGCCAGTATTGGTAGAGGAGCAGATGAATGAGTAATTTTAGGAGATAACTATCTACTTTATGTCTCTGTTCGTTCCCCAATGCTTCGATTTCTTCGACCAGATGTTCCCAATCTAATACATCTGTTTGTCTTTGTCGCAGTTGTTTGGCCGTTTCTTCTAACCAAGCAAGATAGTCTTGTTCGTATAAGTCTTTAGTCGTCATACCCTATCCTCTTTAGCACCGGTCAGGTATTAGGTTTTTATTTTTTTGACGCTTATTTGACCTGAAAAAAGAGGGTTCGCAGGCAGGCACGGATTCCCATTCTATATATAAGTATCTGTCAAGGGCGGGGATTTGTCAAGGGTTTTTTGGGAAAAAATCTGCCAGAATTTGGCCGGTAGGAAAGACAAGCGATCGCAAGATATTGGATAAGTATAGAAATGCGGACAAATTAAGAGTTTCAGAGGGATAAGAGAGTGTTTCACCTTTGCCTGTGGGTTACAAAAGCATTTGACAACGCAGTTACCTGTAATGTCGGCTTGAAGGAACCCTTTGTTTCACCTCGGAGATGAAAGGTTCGGCCAATATAGAACAGCGCAGCACAACTAATAGTTAGGAGAATCCTGATTCTCGACATATTTTTTAAGTTGGTCTATCGTAACACCACCACAACTAGCCACGAAATACGTCCCTGTCCACAAAACCCGTTTGTCTTGCCAATAAATCTTTTAAAAATGGTTAGGATAATTGTCCCACATTAATTGGCAAGAAGTTGCTTTTAGGTTGACTATTAACCCACTTAAGAGCATCAGGGGTGGGTAAGTAAGAAGAATGCGAACATGGTCTGATACTAAATCCGTTGAGTATAGGCTACATATCAGGACAGGCACTCATGCAAAAAGGGGAATAAATAATCAGTCTTTAATAACCGGATTTAGTATAACTAAACAGCGATCGCTGATGAGGAACTGAATATCAAAAATCGGACTACAATAATACTATTATCAAATATCTGGGTGGGATCAATCGGTAATCATGGTTAAGTTTAGCAAGTACCTAAAGAGGCTTGGGATTGTTGCTGGAGTGGCTTTTTTGTTGTTGGTTACTCACCGAGCGGCTCCCCGAAAGGCAGTGGAAAATGAGCAGATGAAGGGGGTTTGGTTAACCAATATTGGCACGATATTGTTACATCATACTACGTCCTTAGATGAGGTGTTAAATCATCTTTCGCGATCGGGTTATGACCGGGTATATTTTAGTGTTTATGGGTTTGGGGGAACGCTTTATCCGACTTCCCAACGTCCGACGAATTGGTTGTTTGTGCCGCCGTTGAGCAATCCCTGGAGGGCAGCGGTTAAGGAGTCTTTACGGCAGGGTTTGAAGCCCTATGCTTGGTTTGAGTATGGTTTGATGTTATCGCCTAAGGATCCTATTGCCAAAAAGCATCCGGATTGGCTATTAAAAACGCCCGCAGGGAAGACGGTGGTGGAAACCAATGTCTGGTTAGATCCGGCGAATCCGCAGGTACAAGCCTATCTTTTGGGGAATATGGAAGATATTTTAAAAGAAAAAGATTTGGCGGGGATTCAGTTAGATGATCATTGGGCAGTTCCGCGTGTTTTTGGTAATAAAAGTCAGGCTTTAACGAATTTAACCCGCAAGTTGCACGATCATGTCAAGGCGATTAATCCCAAGTTGGTGGTGAGTCTTTCGCCTAATCCTCACTCTTTTGCGGTGAATAAATATAATCAAAATTGGTTGGCTTGGGTGCGTCAAGGGATTGTGGATGAGGTGGTCTTACAGATCTATCGGAAAACTCCCAATCAGGTGGCGGCAAGTCTTTCGGGATCGGGACTGGCGACAGCTTCCCGGTATGTGCCGGTGGGGGTGGGTTTATATGCGGGTTGGAATCCTGATTTTTCCTTAAAGGGTTTACAAGCTCAGGTGAGGACGGTGGAGCAGCAGGGTTATGGCTATTCGTTATTTTGTTGGGAGTTTGTCGTCATGCGTCATCTTTTTAATCATATTCCTCGGTTTTAATTGAGATGGATTGGTATCCAGCAACTTTTGTTCACTCAGCCACTTTGAATCATAGATTTCCAGAAGTTGTGTCAAGATATCAAAAAACTTCTCTTCTGTCCCATCAATAGAGCGCCGAACCCAAAAACCTCCAGACACAATTGCTAGATACCAATAATGATCTCTCTCCTCTCCTTCAAAAGAATTTTCATTTTGGGTGGCTAAATAATCAGCCAGCCATCTGAAGTTTTCTTGTAACTTATCACCAACATCTTCTGCTGGAACACTTTCATTTTTAATATGATCCTGATATTCACGCTTGATTACTTCAAACTCCAGAGGAGTCCGATCAAACCTCTGTTCATTTATTTTTTGAACGACTTCGTATTTTTTCTTGAAAGCCTCAAATTCTTCAGGGGTAGCAAACAAAATTTTATGTGTTTGGTAGAAAGCTCTTGCTACTACTCTGATTCTCTCATTGTAAGCTGATTGGATTTGTTGCTTAAATATGCTGTCAGCAGGGTCAATAACAACTTTCTCTTGAATCCATGTTAGAAATTCTGGGTTGTAATACCCAAACTCATAGCCACCCTCAAAGTTCAGACTAGAAATAGTATGGGGACCACCCTCCTTGAAAATAGGTAAGCCAGAAATCACTATTAATTTGCTATAATCAACAAAGGGCTTGATCTGACAGTAGAGAGCGCGCGGTCCATAATCGAGCCAAGTTTCACACTCTTCATAGCTTTTTTTTAATGGCTTAAGGCTTATCCAAGCAGAGTGAATAAGTTCTTCTTGTGTATGTTGTTTAGCATCGTTAGCATGATTTAGTTGAATTCCTGCAAAGCTGGCCAGCCCCAAAGAAATGACTGAAAAAGTAGCGAGGCTTACAACGGTATTACGTCGGCGGTTTTTCTTTTGCCGCTCTTGTTGCTGTCGCCAATCGTCACTGGCATTAATAAATTTTTCTTCTTGTTCGCTTAAGCCACCAAGATTTTCAACCCACATTCCGCACCCTAAGCTGTCACAGAGAGAAATTACGGAGAGAAAAAATCAAAGTGAGCATAAAAATAAACATAAGGAGCGAAAAAAGGCATTTGAGAAACAGTAAA
>VYLR01000192.1_pt1 | contig 14229 bp, 12 predicted proteins | sample 5114291 | NCBI WGS metagenome assembly VYLR01 (sample SAMN12291774, study PRJNA351875) | freshwater metagenome | isolation source: freshwater lake | place: USA: Michigan, Lansing Lake | collected 2013-08-14
GCAGCGCGTGGACCGCACGGCGCGCTTCGGTCAGGCGCGTGAGCGCGTCGGCCGGGTCGGCATCGCTCGCGCGTTCGGCGGGCACAGGCGCGGCTGCGGGGGCAGGCGACAGCGCAGGCGAAGGCGCTTCGGCTGCCGCGCCGAGCCTCTGCCCTTCCTCGTGGCGCACCAGACGCACGATGTCGAGCTCGGCGGCGCGGCCGGCGTAGCCGATCACGACCTTCATCAGGAAGCGGTCGGTCTGCGCTTCGGGCAGCGGATAGGTGCCTTCCTGCTCAATCGGGTTTTGCGTGGCCATTACGAGAAACGGCTGCGGCAGCACGTGGGTCTGGCCAGCCACCGTGACCTGGCGCTCTTCCATCGCTTCGAGCAGCGCCGACTGCACCTTGGCGGGCGCGCGGTTGATCTCGTCGGCCAGCACCAGCGGCGCGAAGATGGGCCCGGGCTGGAACACGAAGCGCGCATCGTCGGCGCCGCCCTGGCGGTAGATCTCTGCGCCGATCAGGTCAGACGGCAGCAGATCGGGCGTGAACTGCACCCGCGCCAGCCGCGTGCGCAGCGCGCGGCCGAGGGCCTTGATGGCGCGCGTCTTGGCCAGGCCGGGCAGGCCTTCGAGCAGCACGTGGCCGTCGGCCAGCAACGCGATCAGCAGCGCCTCGATCACGGCGGGCTGGCCGATCACGGCCTCGCCCATCCGGTTGCGCAGCGCCGCGAAGGACGCCAGCGCGGCGGCGCTCACTGCCCGCCCATCCGCAGGCTGCCGCCGGCCTGACGCGGCTTGCATTCCTGGAACGTGGCCATGTGCGCATTGACCGCATCCTGGATCTGGCCGCCGAAGGCCACGCCCATCCTGTTGGCCAGGTCGTTGCTCTTCTGGCCGCCGTGGCGCTCGTACGGGTCCATGCGCAGATTGAAGATCAGCGAGCTGGGCTTGTGATAGTCGAAGAAGCCCTCGCGGGTCATGAAGTGCGACTTCCACGGACCGATGCGCACCGCGGTGAACTTGGTCTCGTCGTAGTAGTAGACGACGTTGCGCGCCGAGGGCGCATTGCCGGTCCAGTGCGCGAGGTTGTCGACTCCGTCGATGCAGACCTTGTCGCGCGCCTTGAGCTTGGCGCGCACGTCGCCGTAGCCGGCGGCGGCGGCCAGCGTGGTGAACATGTCCTCGTGGGTCTGGATGCCGTTGGAGATCTTTCCCTTGGGGATCCTGGCGGGCCAGCGCACGAGCATGGGCACGCGCACGCCGCCCTCCCAGGTGCTGGCCTTCTCGCCGCGGAACGGCGTGGATCCGGCATCCGGCCACCACGAGACCATGGCGCCGTTGTCGGTGGTGTAGACGACGATGGTGTTGTCGGCGATCTTCAGGTCATCGAGCAGCTTGAGCAGCTGGCCCACATGGCCGTCGTGCTCCATCAGGCCGCTGCCATAGACGTCGAACTCGCTGGAGATGTCGCTGGCGAGGTTCTTCGACGCCGGCTTCAGGTGCGTGTACAGATGCATCCGGCTCGGGTTGAACCAGGCGAGGAACGGCTGCCGGGCCTGCGCCGCGCCGGTGATGAACTTCTTGGTGCGGTCGAGGAATTCCTCGTCGACGGTTTCCATGCGCTTGGTGGTCAGCGGGCCGGTGTCGCGCACCTTCTGCTTGCCGACCTTACCGAAGCGCGGATCGACGGTGGCGTCGTCTTCCTGCGTGGCCACGGAGTCGAGCACGCCGCGCGGCCGGTAGCGGGCGTTGAAGCCGGCGTCCTTGCTCCACATGCGCAGCTCGGGCTCTTCCTCGGCGTTCAGGTGGTACAGGTTGCCGTAGAACTCATCGAAGCCGTTGACCGTGGGCAGGTGCTCGTTGCGGTCGCCCAGATGGTTCTTGCCGAACTGCGCCGTGCGATAGCCCAGTTCCTTGAGGATCTTGCCGAGCGTGGGGTCGCGCTGGTCGATACCCACCGGCGAGCCGGGCAGGCCCACGGTGGTCATGCCGGTGCGGATCGGCAACTGGCCGGTGATGAAGCCAGCACGGCCCGCGGTGGAGCTGGGATGGCCGTAGTGATCGGTGAACAGGATGCCTTCACGGCCAATGCGGTCGATGTTGGGCGTGGGCACCATCATGCCGTGGCTGTAGATGCCGACGTTGGCGTAGCCGATGTCGTCGGCCATGATGACGAGGATGTTGGGGCGCTGCGCAGGCTGTGCCTGCGCGGGCGCGGACGCGAGGCCGGCCAGCGCGGCTGCAACGGCAGCGGACAGTGCCAGCGGGCGCATGCGGGGGCGGATCGGGGTCATCGGGCTTCTCCTGGGGTCTGGCGGTGTGCTGCGTTATGGCATCGAAGATCGCGTCGGGGCGTCATCGTCCCAGACGTTGTCGGATCACTGGCATGTCGCGCTGGACCTGAGCGTAGAAACGCTTCAGGCCTTCGCACAGGTAATTGAGGCCGGGCTCGCCGTCGGGCGTGGCGAGCAGCCGGTTTTTCGGGCACTCGCCCCAGCACAGCGCAAGCTGCGCGCAGCCGCGGCAGTAGGCGGGCAGCGTGTCGCGTTTGGCCAGGCCGAACGCGATCTGCTTCGGCGAGAACGCCAGGTCGCCCTCGTGCGTGTCGCGGATATTGCCGAGCTTGTACTCGGGGTAGACGAAGTGATCGCAGCTGTACAGGCTGCCGTCGTGCTCCAGCGCGAGCGCCTTGCCGCAGATCGGCGCCGCGGTGCACATCTGCGCTGGCAGGCCGAGCGACTGCGCGACCGCGCTCTCGAACACGTTGACGTGCACGCGGCCGAAGCCGTTGGCGAGCCACTCGCGCCAGATGGTGCAGAGGAACTCGCCGTAGTCGCGCGCATCGACCGACCAGTCGGTGACGATCGACAGCGGATGCTCGGGCCGCGTGCGCGCGCTGCCGAGCGGCGGCGCGGCCGCATCTTTCAGCGCCGGGCCCTGCTGCTTGAACGTGCGTGGCTCCACGCAGGGCGTGAACTGCACGCGGTAGGTGCCGGGCACGCCGGTGAGCACGCGCCAGACATCGAGCGGCCGGCGCGCCACCTCGCGGTTGACCACGCACAGCAGCGCGAACGGCACCCCGTAGCGCGCCAGCAGCGCAGCGGCCTGGATTACCTTGTCCCAGGTTGGCGTGCCGCCCTTGGTGGGCCGGAACGTGTCGTGCAGGTCCTGCGGGCCGTCGAGACTCAGGCCGACATGGAAGCCCTGCGCCTTGAGGAAACGCGCCCAGTCCTCGTCGAGCAGCACGCCGTTGGTCTGCAGGTCGTTCTCGATGCGCTGGCCGGGCTTGCGGTAGCGGTCCTGCAGTGCAACCACCTTCTCGAAGAACGGCAGCCCCATCACGGTGGGCTCGCCGCCCTGCCAGGAGAACACGACCTCGTCGCCGGTCTGCGCCTCGATGTACTGGCGGATGTGCTGCTCGAGCAGGTCGGCCGCGATGCGCGCGTTGGGCTGATGGCCGAGCAGCTCGGTCTTGTGCAGGTAGAAGCAGTACGGGCAGTCGAGATTGCACAGCGCGCCGGCCGGCTTGATCATCGTGTGGAAGCGGTACTGCCGACCGGGCGGCAGCACCGGGAGACGGCTGACGGGCTGGGCGATGACGGCGCTCATCGGGCGTGCCGCCAGGCGATGCCCGTGCCTGTGCCGGCTGCTGCGCGCAGCACGGTGCAGCAGCGCGCGGCAGACTGAATGGCAAGGCGGTGCAGGACCATCGGACGCCGGCGCTCAGAAGCTGGCGGTCAGGCCGACGCCGACGGTGGTCCACGTCTTCACGCCCTGCGGGGCGTTGGCCTTCAGGCCATCGCCAGGCACGTTGCGCGACACGAACGCGATCCCGACCAGCGCCGGCGAGATCACGCGGGCGTACTGCGCGTAGTACTCGTCCGACAGGTGCGCGGTGGGCACGCCAACCAGCAGCCCGCTGCTGGTGAACTGCACGCCCTGACCGTACTGGATCGCGCTGTTGAGCTGATCGGCCGAGGTGCGTACGAACTGGAACTGCACGATGTCCCTGGCCGACGCGTAGGCGTCGACGATCGCGCGCCTGGCACGCACGTTGGCATTGAGCCAGGCGTAGGCGCCGTTCGCGCCGAACCACCAGTTGTCGAGGCCGTTACCCCAGAACATCGGGTCGAAGCGCTCGTAGGTGGCGGTGCCCGGCTTGTCGCCGGAGAAGCGCGCTACGTGGTACGAGAAGCGCGGCGCGAACCACCAGGTCTGCGCCCAGTAGCTGACGCCGAGCAGCCAGGCCTCGGCGCGCATCGGGTCGCGCTTGCCGCCGACGCGCGTGATGTCGTTGCGCTGCTGCGCATACTCGGCGCGCAGGCCCAGGCCGGGGGCGCCCGGCACCACGCCGGTCAGGTCGAGCCAGGCCTGCCAGGTGTCGAGGCCTTCGCGGCCGCGCTCGATGAACGACAGCGGGGCCAGATCGCCGGGATAGATCGCGGTGGAGCGCGGCACCGTGATCCAGGCCAGACCCGCCTTGCCGAGCTTGTCGCGTTTCCACTCGAGCGAGGCGCCCTGCACGCGGGTGTCGGTGCGCGCTTCGGGCGCCTCCGACGGTTCGAGCTGGAAGCCCTGCACACTGAAGTCGCCGTACGAGAGACGGCCGATTGCGGTGCGCGCCCAGGCCTTGCGCGGCGTGGAGGCGCCGCCGCCCCACGAGAAGCCGTTGGCGGAACCCGCAGTCAACAGCATGCCGGAGCCGAGCGTGAACGACTGCCGGCCGAGCGACAGGTCGTAACGCCAGCCGTCGGCGAACTCGCCACGCACGCCAGCGAAGGCGTTCTCGAAGCGCGCTGCGCCTTCATCGCGATAGTCGAAGGCATCGGCGCCGATGTTCTGCGTGATGCCCACCGACAGCTTGCCGTAGGCGACTGTCTTCGGGGCCAGTTGGTAGTCGGCCGACAGCTGCGGGTGCAGCCACAGCTCGGTGAACGTGCGGTCGGTGTCGAACGTGGGCGCCGAAGACGCGGCAAGGTTCCACCACGTGCCGCGCATCGAATAGAGCTGCGCGTGCGCGCTGACATTGCCGCGCAGCGTCAGGTTGTCGGACGTCCAGGTCCACAGCGCGGGCTGCTGCGCGCGGGCGGAAGCGGCAATGAAGAACAATCCGCAAAGAGTCAGGACAACGCGCAGGCGAGAACGAGTCATGTATTGCATCGAGTGTGTTCAACACCCCGATCGCGTGCGACCGGGGACATCAACGAAAGCCGAGACCGACGCTGGCGCGAACCCGCGCTGACGATGTGCGGCCGCAATCCTCAACGACATGCTGCCCTCCGAGAAGGACCGGGCTGACGATCAATACGGAATCAGTCTACGTAACCGGCATTCACCACGACTACCGCGCTTCCGTTGCCGCTACCCAGAACGGGTAAGTCGGCCTGGCTGCGACACAACAATGCGGCCCCTTCTGCGTCTGGCGGTGTGGGTCCGCAATACCGGGTTGCGTACTTGCGTCTACTGACTGCGTCGCATGATGCGGGCGCGCAGCGCCTGGTATTCGCTGTCGCTGAGCGCGCCGAGTTCGCGCGCCTTCAGCAGATCCGTAAGTTCCTGTCCCTTGGTGATGCGGGTCGATTCCTCGACCTTGAGGTTGGTCGTGCTGCCGCAGGCAACCAGCGCAAGGCAGGCTGCGACAAGGCCGAAGGAAGCGGTGCGCCGGAGATCAAAGCGGGTCATGGTCGGGCCTCCTAGCGAACCGAGTCGATCAGCCGCTTGCGCTGGCGATCGTATTCGTCGGCGGTCAGCGCGCCGGCATCGCGCGCCTTCTTCAGGTCGATCAGTTGCTGGCCCACGGTGACATCGACCCGCGCGCGCACGACATCGTTGCTCGCGCAGCCTGCAAGAAGTGCCAAGGCCATGGCACCGGCAATTGTCAGGGAACGCACATCAGTCTCCAGTGGGGTCGAGAGGAACGCCACGACGGCAGGTTCACCATACGCCCGAGACCGGGACCTCGGCAAGCCTGCGCCGACGCAGGGCCGCCGGAAATGAAAACGGCGGGGCCATGCCCCGCCGCTTGGATTCCGGATAACGCGGCTGCCGCGCTACTTGTTGCCGGTGATCCGCCGGTACCACAGCGGATGGTGATGCTTGGCCCAGGCGTGCGTGACGGTACCGCGGGTCATTGCGCGCAGGCTCCCCTTGACCCAGAAGATGGCCGAGTACATGTGCACGATGACGCCAAGGATCAGCACGAACGACGCGATGGCGTGAACCACCGCCGAGACGCGCACCACGGTCACCGGGAAGGCGAACACGGTGTCGCGCCACAGCACCACGCCGGACAGCGTCAGCAGCACCATGGTGGCGACCATCACCCAGAACAGTTGCTTCTGCCCGATGTTGTACTTGTCGATCTCGGGCAAGTTGTCGTCGCGGTTGTTGATGACGTCGGACAGCCGCTTGCCCCACTCCCGGTCGTACGGCTTGATGACGTTTTCCTTCCAGTACTTCACGGCCATGACCGCGAAGAAGGCAAACATCACCAGGCCGAGGAACGGGTGCAGGATGCGCGACCAGGTGCCGCCACCCAGCAGGCTGGTGAGAAACCAGAACGCCGGGTGGAAGAACGCCAGGCCGGAGGCCGCCAGCAGGATGAAGGTGATCGCCACGGTCCAGTGAATGACGCGCTCACTGGCGTTGTAGCGCGGCACCTCGCCGCTTTTCATAACGATGCTCATGTCTGTTCCTTCCCTTTTCTTCTAATGGGAGCCGGGTTCCTCTTCCTTCGGCCCACGCGTGACGTAGTGGAAGAAGGCACCCAGGACGGCCAGACCGATACCGATGGAGAGCAGCGGCTTGGTGACACCCTTCCAGAGGCTGACCCAGGGGCTGATCTTGGGATCGAGCGGCAGGTCGTTGTACAGGTTGGGCTTGTCGGCGTGCTGCAGCACATACATGACGTGCGTGCCGCCCACGCCCGCCGGGTTGTAGAGCCCCGCCTGCTGGTAGCCGCGCTCCTTCAGATCACCGACGCGCTTCTCGCCGCGCTTGACCATGTCGGTCTTGGCGCCGAACTGGATGGCGCCCGTGGGACAGGTCTTGACGCAGGCGGGCTCGAGGCCAACGGCGACCCGGTCGGAGCACAGCGTGCACTTGTAGGCCTTGTTGTCCTTCTTGCTGATGCGCGGGATGTTGAACGGGCAGCCGGCCACGCAGTAGCCGCAGCCGATGCAGTTGGACGAGTTGAAATCGACGATGCCGTTGCCGTACTTGACGATGGCACCGGGCGACGGACAGGCCTTCAGGCAGCCGGGGTCCTCGCAGTGCATGCAGCCGTCCTTGCGGATCAGCCACTCGAGCTTGCCATCCGGGTTCTTGAACTCGGCGAAGCGCATCACCGTCCACGACTGGTCGGTGAGATCGACCGGGTTGTCGTAGATACCGGTGGTGGTGCCCACCTCGTCGCGCAGGTCGTTCCACTGCATGCAGGCGACCTGGCAGGCCTTGCAGCCGATGCACTTGGAGATGTCGATCAGCTTGGCCACCGGCTCGGCTGCGATGCGCACCGAAGGCGGCGTGGTGGTCGTGGCGGACCGACGCTCGACGGAGAGAGATTGCATGGTCATGTCGGCGTCTCCTCAGGCCTTCTCGATGTTGACCAGGAACGCCTTGTACTCCGGCGTCTGCGAGTTGGCATCGGCCACGTACGGCGTCAGGTTGTTGGCGAGGAAGCCGTCCTTGGCGACCCCCACGAAGCCCCAGTGGATCGGAATGCCCACCGTGTGCACCGTCTTGCCGTCGCAGTTGAGCGTGGCCATCCGCTTGGTCACGACGCACTTGGCCTTGACTTCGCCGCGGTTGCTGCGCACCTTGACCATGTCGCCGTTGCGGATGCCTTTCTCCTTGGCCAGGACATCGCTGATCTCGACGAACGGCGCCGGCTGCACGATGGCGCTGGAGTAGGCGTTCTTGGTCCAGAAGTGGAAGTGCTCGGTCAGGCGATAGGTGGTTGCCGCGTAGGGGAACTCCTCCTTCTTGCCGAACGCCGCCATGTCGCCCTTGAACACCCGGGTCGCCGGATTGGACGTGGCCTTCGGGTTCTTCGGGTGCATCGGGTTGTAGCCCAGCGGCGACTCGAACGGCTCGTAGTGCTCGGGGAACGGACCCTCGGCCATCCCGCCCAGCGAGAACAGCCGCCCCACGCCCTCGGCCAGCATGATGAACGGCCCGGCGCCCGAATCCGGCCCGAGGTCGGGACGGATGTCGGGCACGTCGATGCCGCCCCAGGCCGTCCCGGTCCAGCGGATGGCACCGCGGCGCGCGTCCCAGGGCTGACCGGTCTTCGGGTTGGTATTGGCGCGGTTGTAGAGCACGCGCCGGTTGGCCGGCCACGAGTAGCCCCAGGTCAGGTTGTTGCCCATGTTGCCGGGGTCGGCCGTGTCACGGCGCAGCGACAGGTTGCCGGCCTGCGACCACACACCGGAGTAGATCCAGTTGCCGCAGGCGGTGGAGCCGTCGTCCTGCAACTGGCCAAAGCCGGCGAGTTGCTGGCCGGCGGGGACCAGCACCCGCGTCTTGTCCTTCGGGTCCAGCACGTCGGTGAGGGCGCGACCGGAGATCTCGCGCAGCAGCTCCTCGGGTGCCGGATTGGTCGGCGTGGCGTAGGCCCAGGTGAGATTGAGGATGGGCTCGGGCACCTTGCCGCCGTCCTTGCGGTACATGTCGCGCAGCCGGGTGAACAGCGTGGCGACGATCTCGCGGTCGGTCTTGGCATCGCCGGGCGGCTCGGTGGCGGCCCAGTGCCACTGGATCACGCGGCCGGAACTGGTGAAGGTGCCGGCGTCCTCGGCAAAGCTCGACGAGGGCAGACGGAACACCTCGGTCTGGATCTCCTCCGGCTTGACGTTGTTCAGCTCGCCGTAGTGCTTCCAGAACTCGCCGGTCTCGGTGCGCAGCGGGTCGATGATGACCAGGTACTTGAGCTTGGACATCGCAGCGCCGACCTTCTTCTTGTTCGGCAGCGCGGCCAGCGGGTTGAAGCCCTGCGAGATGAAGCCGTTGACCCGGCCCTGGTGCATGCGCTCGAAGATCGCCAGCACGTCGTAGGCGCCGTCGCGCTTGGGCAGCCAGTCGAACGCGAAGTCGTTTTCCTTGGTCGCGGCGTTGCCGAAGAAGGCCTTCTGCTGGCTGGTGTGCCACTTGGCGAAGTTCTGCGCGAAGTTCATCTGATTCGGGCGCAGCGGCTTGGGCGTGCGCGCCGTGATGTACTTCTCGCGCGTGTCGTCGGCATCGGTGGGCGCCGACAGGTAGCCCGGCAGCACCTCGCTGTAGGCGCACTGGTCGGTGATGCCCTGCACGTTGGCGTGGCCGCGCAGCGCATTGACGCCGCCGCCCGGCCGGCCGATGTTGCCCAGCAGGAGCTGGATCATCGCCATCGTGCGGATGTTCTGCGAGCCGTGCGTGTGCTGGGTCCAGCCGAGCGCGTAGCAGATCGTCATCACCTTGTCGGTGGTGGACGTGCTGCCGATCATCTCGGCCACCTTGAGGAACTGGTCCTTCGGCGTGCCGCAGACCTTCTCGACCATCTCCGGCGTGTAGCGGCTGAAGTGGGTCTTCATCAACTGGAACACGCAGCGCGGGTTCTCGAGGGTCTCGTCGACCATCGCGTACCCGTCCTTGTCGAGCTGGTAGGCCCAGGTGGTGCGGTCGTAACTGCGCCGCTCCTCGTTGTAGCCGGAGAACAGGCCATCCTCGAAGGCGAAGTCCTCACGGATCAGGAACGGCGCGTTGGTGTACGCCTTCACGTAATCCATGTGGATCTTGTTGTTGGCCAGCATGTAGTTGACGACGCCGCCCAGGAAGGCGATGTCGGTGCCGACGCGGATCGGCGCGTAGTAGTCGGCCACCGCGGCCGAGCGCGTGAACCGCGGGTCGACGACGACGAGCTTGGCCTTGCGGTGCTCGATCGCTTCGGTCACCCACTTGAAGCCGCAGGGATGCGCTTCGGCGGCGTTGCCGCCCATGATCAGGATGAGGTCGGCATTGCGGATGTCGACCCAGCCATTGGTCATCGCACCGCGCCCAAACGTCGGGGCCAGACTGGCCACCGTCGGGGCGTGTCAGATGCGCGCTTGCGTATCGAGTGCGACCATCCCCAGCGAGCGCGCCATCTTCACGGTGAGATAGCCGGACTCGTTGGAGGTGGTGCTGGACACCAGCATGCCCAGGGTGTTCCAGCGGTTGACCGTGACGCCCTTGTCGTTCTTCTCGATGAAGTTGGCGTCGCGGTCGGCCTTCATGTGCTTGGCGATGCGCGTCATCGCCTCGTCCCAGGAGATCTTCTTCCACTCCTTGGAACCGGGCTCGCGCACCTCGGGGCTCGTCAGCCGATTGGGCGAATGCACCATGTCGAGCAGGCCGGCGCCCTTCGGGCACAGCGTGCCGCGATTGACCGGGTGGTCGGGGTCGCCTTCAATATGGATGATCCGGCTCTTGACGTTCTTGGCCTTGTCGCCGAGCGTGTACATGATCACGCCGCAGCTCACGGAGCAATAAGGGCAGGTGCTGCGGGTCTCAGTCGTGCGCGACAGCTTGAAGGCGCGCACTTCCGCCTGCGCAGCGCCGGGCGAAACGCCCAGCGCCACTACGGAAGAGCTGCCCATGCCTGCCGCACAGATCCGGAAGAACTGCCTCCGGTTCATCGGTGCGTTCATGGTTCATCCCCAGTCAGTTTTCGACGCTGCGGGCGCAGCGCCGCTCCAGACGCGGCTGCATACCTGTCACCAGCCGAGTTACGTCATGCTAGGAGCAAACCCCATTAGGCAACAACCCGCACTGCAACATGACGCCCGGAAAGCCACAGAACCGATGCCCGGCCGGCTGCCTGCAGCCGGCCGGGCGAGATCCCCGCGACCGGGTCCTCGCCGAGCGGCGGGGACGTGGGGGCTGAGCGCCAAGTCTCGTGTCAAGGTCGCTCGTCGAGACTAACCCGACGCAAGCGGTTCTCCACCACCAGTCCTCGCTCGTCGGTATAGCGCAGCCTTACCGGCAACCAGCACAGGGACGGGGCGAGCCAGATCTCCATGGCGCCCCCCGGAGCGGGGAGACGCTCCAGGCGCACGGCGTCGTAGGTCCCCGCGGGCACGCTCACCGCCTCGGTGCCCCGGCGCTGGAAGCGGTAGGGCGAGACGTGGCGCACGCCGGCCACCGCCACCTCGACTTCGCCGTCCCCGCGCGCCGCGCGCAGCCGCTCGCCCAGTTGCAGCAGCAGCGTCAGGCGATCCTGCAGCAGCGGCAGCGTGCGCGCCGGCGCGTCTCGGTTGGCCGAAAAATGTACCCGCTGCGCGGCCCAGTCGAAGGTGGTGATCGCCGGTTCGCGCCGCGGGTTCCGCTCGACGTACTCCTCAGGCCGCAGGAGGCGGCCGTCGACGCTGCCGCGGGAATCTTGCTGCACCGAAAAGAGCAGCGAGCGCGTGGTCGAGCGCATCCAGTAGCGCGTACCTTCAACGACCAACGAGAGCTCGTTGACGCCCTCCAGGCCGAGCACGCCGCGCGAGGCCTGCACCGCGAACTCCATGGCCAACCGCGGCGGCCACGGCTGCTCGGCGGAGCAAGGAGCCGGCTGTGGCTCGGCGGCTGTAGCGTGCATCGGAGCGGCGAGCAGCAGTGCTGCCAGGACCATCGGCGCGAACCACAGTGCCGGACTGCCGGCTTCACTCGCCAATCTTCACCTCGCGCAGCACGGTCTCGATCGTCTGTTCAGTAGGGAGCACGGTGCGCGTGCGCGCCGGCAGCCAGCTGTGCGCGGGCGACAGCCACAGCTCGAGCCGCAGGTCGCGTCCCCCGCCGGGCAGGATGCGCTCCAGCTTCAGCGTGTCGACCGTGCCGACCGGCAACGACAGCCGCTCCCAGCCGATGACTGCCAATTCGTACACGCGCAAGTCGCGGGTGCCTGCCACTTCGAGCGCCAGACCACTGCCCGGCAGCAGCCGCTCGGGGAAGGCCTGCGCGATCACCGCCAGCTGCGCCAGAAAGCTCAACTGGTCCTGCAGCCCCGGGCGCAGCGGCAGCTCGCGATCGGTGTTGCTGAAGGTGACCTTGCGTTCGCTCCACCGGAAGTTGGTGGCCAACGGCGCGCGGTTCAGCCGCTTCTCGACGTAGCGCTCGGGCGCCACGCCGAACTCCGGGTCGATGCGGCCCTCGCTGGTCAGCGCGGCGTAAACGCGCCCGCTGTCATCGTAGGTGTCGGACTTCGCGCTGTAGCGGCCGTCGGCGATGCGCCACTCGATCGACGTGCTGCCCAACAGCCGCAACAGGCCCTGGTAAACGGTGGTGTCGCTGACGAAGCGGCCGAAGCGGGGAAAGCTCACCGCCGCGGCTCCCAGCCGAGGATCCACCGACGGCGCCGCCGGGCCGTCGGCCAGCGGAGGCACCTCGCCAACTCCCGCCGTCAGCGGGGCCGGATCCTCCGGCGCCGGGGACGCGGGCGCCTCGTCCAGGGGCGGCATGTCGGGCGGCGGCGCTATCGGGGCGACGGGCGCAACGGGGAGAGGTGCCTTCGAGGCGGTACCGGCGGCAGGCGTCTGGCGCGGCAGGTTGCCGACGCTGACCGGCGCGGGCAAAACGAACAGCTCCACGGTGAGCGCGCGCGCAGGTGGCGGCAACTCGAAACTCAATTCACGGCGCGCCACAGCCAGCCACCACAGGTGCAGCGCCAGCGAAGCCAGCAGCATGACGGCGAAACGGCCATACCCGCCGGACCGGCGGGTGGCCGCGAGGCGGCTGACAGTGGCGGCGCGGGCAAGGGCCATGGCAAACGGAGTCACAAACCCGCCAACGCGGCAGGGGCGGGCAAGGCTGACGGCAGATCGGCGATGCGATGCGGGCACCGCGGCCGGTCGCAGTGCGCGCGGCGGGTGGCGCCGACGGCTAACATGAGAACGCTTCGCCACGAGACCGCCTCAACCGCACGATAACCGAATGAAACTCGCAACCCTGCGCGACGGCTCGCGCGACGGCCAGCTGGTGGTCGTCTCGCGCGACCTAACGATCGCCCACCACGCCAGCCACATCGCCTCGCGCCTGCAGCAGGCGCTCGACGACTGGGGCTTCATCGCGCCGCAGCTCAACGACCTGTACGTCACCCTCAACGAGGGCCGGGCGCGCCACGCCTATGCCTTCGACCCGGCGCAATGCCTGGCACCGTTGCCGCGCGCCTATCAGTGGGCCGACGGCTCGGCCTACGTCAACCACGTCGAGCTGGTGCGCCGGGCGCGCGGCGCCGAGATGCCGCAGAGCTTCTGGACCGACCCGCTGATGTACCAGGGCGGCTCGGACGATCTGCTCGGTCCCATGGAGGACATCGTCTGCGCCGACGAGGCCTGGGGCATCGACTTCGAGGCCGAGGTCGCGGTGGTCACCGACGACGTGCCGATGGGCACCGCCGCGGCCGCGGCCGGCGCGCACGTGCGCCTCGTCATGCTGGTCAACGACGTGAGCCTGCGTAACCTGATTCCCCCCGAGCTGGCCAAGGGTTTCGGCTTCTTCCAGAGCAAGCCGGCGACCGCCTTCTCGCCGGTGGCGGTGACGCCGGATGAGCTGGGCGAGGCCTGGGACGGCCGCAAGCTCAACCTGCCGCTCGTCGTGCACTGGAACGGCGAGCGGGTGGGCAGCGCGCACGCGGGTACCGACATGGTGTTCGACTTTCCACAACTGATCGCGCACGCCGCCCGCACGCGCAATCTGCGGGCCGGCAGCATCGTCGGCTCGGGCACGGTCAGCAACAAGGACGCCAGCCGCGGCTACTCTTGCATTGCCGAGAAGCGCGCCCTGGAAATGATTGCCGACAGCAAGCCGAGCACCGAATTCATGAAGTACGGCGACCGCGTGAGGATCGAGATGTTCGACGGCGCTGGCCGTTCGATCTTCGGCGCCATCGACCAGACGGTCGCCGCCGCCGGGAGACGCTGATGGGTGAGAAGCGGGCCAACCCGCTGGCCGGCATGGCCAGCAGCATGACCGACGGGGTTGAGATGATGCGCAGAGTGTGGGGCCTGACCGGCCTGCCGCAGGTGCCGCCGCTCGCCACGCCGGCCGGCATCGCGCAGTTTGCGCAGGGGCTGCCGCAGGCCCTGCCGTCGATGATCACGCCGACGCTGGACATCGGCGAACTGGACAAGCGCATCGCCGACCTGCGCGCGGTGGAGCAGTGGCTCAACCTGAACGCCACGATGCTGCGCACCAGCATCCAGACGCTCGAAGTCCAGCGCAACACGATCGCCACCCTCAAGAGCTTCGGC
>VYLR01000195.1_pt1 | contig 14135 bp, 15 predicted proteins | sample 5114291 | NCBI WGS metagenome assembly VYLR01 (sample SAMN12291774, study PRJNA351875) | freshwater metagenome | isolation source: freshwater lake | place: USA: Michigan, Lansing Lake | collected 2013-08-14
GCTGGAGCCGGCGCGCACGCTGCCGGCCGGTCCCGGGCTGCCCTGGGCGGCCGTGCTGGCCGTGCTGGGAATCGGCGGGGCCATCATCGGCCGTCTGGCCGGCGCGTCGGCCGTGCGCAAGGCAAAGTGAGCTTGCACTCACACTATCGCAAGGCCGCCTCAGGTGTCGGGTTGCAGCCAAGTCTGGACCCCGGACCCTCTTGAATCAACGGCATAGCGCTACCGCGCTCAAGCACTTCTGAATGCCGTTTGCATCCAACTCTGAACTCTCCCAGTCTTCTTTCACTGAGTATTGAACCAGCGTACAGCTAACGCATTCTTGTCATGCAGCATTTAGTTTGTTGACGCACAGCATTTGTTGTATCAAGATGCCGCTATCGCCACATTTGGTAGCGCGGCCGTATGCCTAAGCCCAAAGACACCACGCAAATTACTGTCCGCCTCTCGGCAAAGCTCTTTGAGACCTTCGACGAGGCAATTGAACGGGCATTCCTCCGGCGTGACGTATGGCTCGCCCACATCTTGAAGGAGGAGTCGCGGCTCATCGGCGAGGAACTGAAGGGGCTGCGGAACTCGACGGCGGCTCGGAAGTTTATTGAAGGGCAGCTGAACGAGCGCGAGCGTAAGGCACTGACTCTCACGCTCCCTGCAGATGTAGTTAGCGCGCTCAAAGTGCTCTGCGATGAGCACGGTCTCGTTCGCGACGCACTCTTCAACCGGCTGGTCTTCATGCTGTGTCGTTCGCCCTTGGAGTGGGCAGAACTGACGGGCGTGCCAGGCGAGGCGGTCCTTATGGCGGCTGGCAAGCCCGCTGAACCTGGTCCTCAAATGATCGAGTTCACGCCCTGGCTTGGCTATAGCGACGTGGTATCGAGCACTCCCGTCGCACTCGCAAGCCAGGAACTGCGCGACCCGTTCGCATTGCACCGCCACGTTCTCCACTTCCTCGCCGATGACTTTCCGATGGATGAGAAAGATCGTTCCGAATGGCAGCAGCAGTCACTGTGGAAGATGTCTTTGGTTCGGCCATTCAACGGTCCACTCCGCACGAACCTCGCCTTTTTGGAGCTCTATCTTCCCGACGAACTGGTGCCAGGAACTGAAGCCTGGACAAAAAATCAGGCGGACGCGGAAAGACTTCTGCGCACGCTTGGAGGGATCTAAGGGGGCTTCGATGACTGGAAACAGCCACATCGAACGGGGCCTTAGCAGGCACGCCGCGACGAGAGCTCAGCAGCGGGGCATTCCTCCGATGGTCGACGACTGGCTGACTCTCTTTGGAGAAGAGATCTACGACGGCAACGGAGCAATCATCGTCTTCTTCAGTCGAGACAGCGTTCGGCAACTGGAGCGCCAGTTCGGCCGCGAGCCTGTTCGCCGAATGTCTGAGTACCTCGACTGTTACAAGGTCATGAGCTCGCGGGACGCGACGGTGATCTCCATCGGGCACCGGTACAAGCGTATGAACCGCAGGTAGGTGACCCATGGAAGCAGCGTGTGCCTCCTCAATGCCGCGGTTGTTGCAAGAGATTCCGAAGGCACTTATGTCCCGATCGGGGAAAGTGTTCTATTCGGGTCGGGCCGCGTTCACACAGAACTGCCCGCTGTACATGCTCGGCATCAACCCGGGAGGTGATCCCGAAGTGCTGCGAAGCGAGACGGTGGGATCGCACTCCACTTGGGTCCTCAAGCAAGCACCTGAAGAGTGGTCGGCTTACCGGGACGAGAGTTGGAACGGCGTCCGACCCGGTGCGTATGGCATGCAGCCCAGAGTGTTGCACCTGCTAGGCCGTCTTGGGCTCAATCCCGCTCGCGTGCCAGCGAGTAACTTGGTCTTCGTTCGATCACGCCGGCAGGACGATCTTGCGGATTTCGAGAGATCGGCCGCCGAGTGCTGGCCATTCCACCATCAAGTCATCGAAGAGTGCAAACCGCGCGTCGTCGTGTGCTTCGGCAAGAGAGCCGGCGACTACGTCCGTCGCAGATTGGGAGCGACAACACGTGAGGACCGGTTTGAAGAATTGAATGCTAGGCGTTGGGAGAGTACGACCCATGTCGCGTCATGCGGCCTGCGCATCGTGACACTCACCCACCCGAGCATTGCGAATTGGCGCACCCGCGAAACGGATCCCAGCGACATTGTATTGAGGGCGCTCAGGACGACGTAACAAAGACATGAGGCCGGTAAACCACATCGGCAAGTTCTGAAGAGCAACTGGCTACGCGTGACGCAGCTCAGCGTCACCGAGCATCTGACGGGACAGAAGGCGATGAGAACCGGAAAAGAAGTGACTACTCAACTCACTAAACCTCGTATGCCCAGTCACATCACCGATCCCGTTGAACTTGTGTACCTCTCCCTCATGCTGCGTTGGGAAAGAACAGCACCCCCCGACCGATCCGGGGGCCTCCTCGACGGCAAACCGGCGAGAAATACGCAAACCGCACGATTGGCGTACGTGCTGCAGAAGGTCGCCGTCGGTTTACGCGAGGAACCCTTCGCAACCCTCGCACGGTACAGCAGGCGCAAGGATGGAGAGTCGTCTGTCTCGAGGAACCCGGCCACAATGATCCAGCCTCATGCCCTTACTGACGGCTGGTACGTCGAGGGCTGCATGAATCTCCAGCAAAAGCAGATGTTCCTGCAGAACATCACTCGCCTTGGATTGTCGTCGGCCTTTGCTGCCTGCTTAGACGACTTTGTTGCGGGTAAGAGCGTCGAGGACTATCTCCCGACAGAGGAGGAACAAGTCGAGATTCTTCGCAAGATCGACGAAATTGAGGGTCGGCCATGATTGAGAAGAATCTCCTCCGCATTAGTCACACACACTCTTCCGCAATGGGCGGAGCTTCAACCATCGTGGCGGAGTTCGATGTGCAGGCACCTGTCCCTCGCTACGAAAAGCATTCAAAGGCCGAACCGCTCCGGTGGGGTGACGTACAGCTTGTCGAGGGACGCGTCCGACGGGAGTTGCTGCCGAGGAACCTCTGGGAAGACGAGGACGTGAATCCGGATACGAACGAAAGGCATATGACTGTTGAGCAACTGAAACGCGTCTCTGACGCGTTAAGGGGTCTCAAGCTGACGGTGGCGCCATTTGAGAACGGAGTCCTCGGCGTCTGCGATGGTTGGAGTGACGACGTCAGGATCGAAGCCGGCGACGTACGAATTGAAGTTCACTGGTTCTTATACCCGCCGCCGCACTTCGAGGGCATCGCGGAACTCTGCGCTGCGATCGAGTGAAGTAGTTAAAGGACGGCTCCATAAACGCGTCCGAGCAGCCAAAGCGGTCGACAACGACTCCTGAGCAGTTGCTCGCGACCGCGCGCCAGCGCGGACTTCCTAGATATGGCGCGAAACGAGGCGCGTTGAACCACAGTCGGCGCAACAGAGACGCCCCCGATCTTCACTGGCGGCCTTCTTTCGCTCAAGTGCAGCGTAAATCGCGAGGGAAGTGGCGCGGCCTCTTCTGTTCCAGATCTCCGTGTTCCGCGCGACAACGGCATCCCATGCCGCATCACTGACGATCCGAAGGCTTTCGTCAAAACGCACCAGCCAATCCGCCTGCGGCCGTTCACGGTACCGGCGGCGGCCCGTGTCTGGATCCTTGATCCAAGTAAACCGACCGAAGATGACCTTTCCGGTGACTAGCGGCTGGCGCAGCACCAGGATGCAGGCCGGGATGCCCGTGCCATAGAACAGGTTGGGCGCGACGCCGATCACGGCTTCGAGCAGATCGGCGTCGATGAAGCCGGCACGGATGGTCTTCTCTTCACCGCCGCGGAATAGCACGCCGTGCGGCATCACCGTCGCGATCATTCCTCCGTTGCGGGTGACGGCCAGCATGTGCTGCAGGAACATCAGGTCGGCCTTCTTGGCGCCGAGCGGCACCTGACCGAAGCTGAAGCGCTCGGGGAACTTGGGCGCCCAGGCCGGCGTGCCGTCGGCGTTTTTCTCGGTGTTGCCCCAGTTGATGGAGAACGGCGGGTTAGTGAGCACGCGGTCGAAGCGCATCAGCTCGCCGCCTTCGACATGCTGCGGCTCGGCCAGCGTGTCGTCGTTCTGCAGGTTGGCGGTGCTGATGCCGTGCAGCAGCATGTTCATCTTGGCGATGGACCACACCGTGCCGTTGAACTCCTGCCCGAAGAGGTTGGCCTTGCGGCCGTCTTCGCCGTGTTCGTCGATGTACTCCTTGGCCGCGATCAGCATGCCGCCGGAGCCGCAGCAGGGGTCGTAGATGTCGTGCTTCAGCTCGGGCTTGATCAGCCGCACCATCATCCGCACCACCGAGCGCGGTGTGTAGAACTCGCCGCCCTTCTTGCCAGCTGAGTCGGCGAACTCGCCGATCAGGTACTCGTAGGCTGCGCCGAGCAGGTCGGGGAACTCGAAATCCTCGTTACGCAGGCGGTGGATGCCGAAGTGGGTGATTAGCTGGCGGAGCTTGTTGTCCGGAATCTTGCTTTGACCCACCTTCTGCGTGAAGTCGATGTGTTGCAGCACGTCGTACAGGCTGGTGTTGGCTGTCTCGATGCCGGTGAGCGCTTTGTTTAGGTAATCGCCGACGTTCTGGTGGGCGTCGTTGACCAGGGTCTCGTAGCGCGACTGCGGCGGCACCCAGAAGGAGCCTTCCTTCTTGTACCAGCGCGAATTTTCGGCAGATGCCCTGGCCTCGGCTTCGCTCTTGCCGGCCTCGATTTCGAGGCGGATCACTTCCTCGCGGCGCTGGTCGAAGACGTCAGAGCAGCGCTTGAGGAACAGCATGCCGAAGATGTATTCCTTGAACTCGGAGGCGTCCATCTTGCCGCGCAGGATGTCGGCGGCTTTGAAGAGATGGCGCTCGAGTTGGCCGAGGGTGAGGGGCATGTGGCGAGTTAGTCTTCTAGTGAACGGAGAAGTAGTGGGTCGTATGAGTCAAGCAGGCGCGAGGTGCAGATCGTGACCGTCGTGAGCAAGATCACGCGAGTGCCGCGCCACCCTCGGTGCATACGCTATCCACCTCCGCCGCCACTTCATGGAGGAAGGAGTTCCGGTCTGGAGAGGGGGTCACGTCGGGAATGGGCGCGGCGCGCTCATAAATGCGCTCGCCAATGATCGATGCGCGCGCGTAGCTCGAACGGGGTCCCGACTGATTGAAAGCCAACTGCCAGTCCGGCATCCGTTCGGCCCGAACGCGCCTGCTCGCGAGGTCCAGCATCTTGATGGCCAAGGCGTTTGCCAAACCGTCGAAGACCTGCTGCTTCTGTGCGTCGTCGGTTGGCTCATGCGGAACCCATCGGATGGGGTTCTGCAGCAGCACATATAGCCCGTCCTGGAGCTGCTTGCGAAGGTCCGCAACCGGCTTGAGATTGTCGAACTCGTCGCCGAGCCCCGGGGTGCTGAGGCGCCGGCTCAACGCCCAGATGCGCTTCCAATGCTCCTTGCCGACGCCCGGCTTGCTGGCCAGACCAAGGCGCGGCCACCAAGCGTCGTGAAAGCTTTCGGCTGCGTTCTTCACCGCCAAGACGAGATTCATTCGGTCGTACACCGGCTTTGCGGCGACGGGTGCGGGCCTTTCCACGATGCTGTCGATGGCGGCGAGGAGCGCCTGCAGTTGACCTATGGTTCGCTTGTGCGCCTTCCTGGATGTGTCCAGATGCTCGTCGAGACCACCGACGAAGAAGCAAGCCTCTTTCAAGCGACAGCGAAGCGCGCGTTCAGCGAAGGGGCCCAACTCCTCACCGATGGACGCCAGGACATTCTCGGCAGAGGCCAGGACGTGCTGCTCCTTGGCGGCAGCGTTGGGCAGGTTGTCGCCCTTGACCTCGTCGAAGTGCGTGAAGACGAGCAGCAACTTGCTGGCGCTTCCCGACGTGATCATCTCCTTCATTGCGGCCACCGGTGCGGCCTGCATTGGCTGGACCGCGTTGTCGACGAGCACGATCGCGTCTGTCGACTCGATGCGCCTCGTTATTGAAGTTGAGATGGCTGCGAGCGATTTTGGCGTATGTCCTAGGCCTTCGCCGTCGAGCAACACCAGCTTAGGCTGCTGTCCGCCGTTCCATGCAGGTAGAAAGGCGCCTGCTACCCGAATGCCGTTTACTAACGGCGTCAGCAGGCGACCGAAGAGCGGGGCGTGGTTGCTAGAAAAGCGGGTGACCATCTTGATGAAGCTCGCTCGGTCGTCCGTCTCCCATGACCACGACTGTGGCCAGCCCTGTTTGTTGCGCCGAACCGCGCCAACGGTGAGCAGCGAGAACCGAAGCTCGATCTCGTCCATGAGCTCGTCGCTGATGCGGTGGAACTCGTCGTCTTCGCGCAGCCTACGATCCAGCTCCTCCTCGAACAGCTCGTCGATGACTCGCTGATCGTTCTCGTCGGTGGCACCAAGCTCGACCTTGAGCAGGTCACCGTGGCGACCAGCGATGGCGCGCAGCGCAAGGAGCGTCTTCGTCAACAAAGCGTTCGTCGCCTCAAGATCGATCGAACTGTCTGTGGCTGACTCGTCAGCTGATTCCACGACCTCGTGTTCGTCATCGTCTTCTTCCTCTGCTTCGTTGGCCTGCGGGCCGTTGCCAAGCACATAGCTGAAGCGGAATCGCTGATTCACGTGCATCAGCAACTTTCGAAGGACTTCGCCGTCGCTGTCACCGCGGTAGGCGGAGAGCACGGCCTCTGAGATACATTCGTTTAGATGCTCCCGGACCTCGTCGATCGGGAAGAACGTCACGACAGCCCGGTACGGGCCTTCGGTCAGAACGACCTCGGTCTCGTGCACCGTGGTCTTTGCGGTCGAAGTGGATGGAAAGCGCTCGCTCTTGGGGTCGGTCCCAATCAATTGGCGTAGCAAGGTCGTCTTGCCAGCGCCAGTGGTTCCGAGCAGCAGCGCTCGCCGGTACTCGGAACCGGAGGATGTAGGAAGCGGAAGGACCGACTCACGGATCGAGCCGAAGTCGCTCTGCTCCGGTTCCATGCCGTGGTAGAAAATCTCAACGACGCGGCGATGGAATCGCTGTTCGGCCTCCGCTCGGGCCGGCAGACTCCAAAACGCTTCGTCCGCCAGCAGTTGGTTGAGCTGCTCCTTCAGTTCGCTCGCCTCCGCTTCATCGGAGGTTCCGAGCCCCTGACGGACCCTCAGGCCAGGTTTTCCGGTGTTCGGATCGACCCGAATTGGGTGACGAAAGATCACTGCCCACGCGGTCCGGCCTTGAGACCTGCTGAGGCTTGCCACAAAACGCTTGTCCATATCTCGTTGTTCCAGCGTTGTTCCTGACGTGATGCTATCCGTGTGCTGTGTGGACCGTCAAGCTCAAGTGGAACAACCGTGGAACAACAGTTTTCTGAGGCGACGCTAGTCAGCTGGTCGAAGTCGGGCTAGTGGTGGCGAGCTCCGACCTAGTCACTCTGCGACTACATGTGGCTCTTCCCATCGCACAGCGCTGCAGGTGAATCAATGGTCAGACCGGAAGCGGCCACTCACATCGAGTTCAAAACTCGGTGAGAAGAGTTCGAAACTCAGCGAAAACCGACAGTAAGGAGGGCCGATCTCGCCCGACCTAGCAATCCGGAATTGAACTCCGTTGCCAATACCGGGTCCATTCGTTGGCACTCGACAGGGTCGACTGCTAACATCCTCGGCAAGGAGATTGTCCTGATGGCATCGAATTCCGCTCTGGTACCCGCTCTGGCTCCTTCCGGCTCGGCTGGCGCACTGGCGCTGGCCCCCGCCGTGGGCAACCTCGACGCGTACATCACTGCGGTCAACCGCGTGCCGCTGCTGACGGCCGAGGAGGAAGACCGCTACGCCCGCCAGTTCCGAGACCACAACGACCTGGAGGCGGCCCGCCACCTGGTGCTGTCGCACCTGCGGCTGGTGGTGGCGGTGGCGCGCAGCTACCTGGGATACGGGCTGCCGCATGCAGACCTGATCCAGGAAGGCAACATCGGCCTGATGAAGGCGGTCAAGCGCTTCGACCCGGACCGTGGGGTACGCTTGGTGTCCTTTGCGCTGCACTGGATCAAGGCCGAGATTCACGAGTACATCCTGCGCAACTGGCGCCTGGTCAAGGTGGCGACCACCAAGGCGCAGCGCAAGCTGTTCTTCAACCTGCGCAGCATGAAGCAGGGGCTGGGCACCATGTCGGCCGGCGAGGTCGAGGGCATGGCGCGCGAGCTCAACGTCAAGCCCGAAGAAGTGCGCGAGATGGAAACGCGCCTGTCCGGCGGCGACATTGCGCTCGAAGGCCGCAACGACGACGGCGAGGAGGAGTTTGCGCCGATCGCCTACCTGGCCGATGCGCACAGCGAGCCGACCCAGGTGCTGGAGCGCAAGGAATACGACCGGCTGCAGACCGAGGGCATCGCGCGGGCGCTCGACGCGCTCGATGCGCGCAGCCGCCGCATTGTCGAGGCGCGCTGGCTGGCCGAGGACGCGCAGGGCAACGTCGGTTCGGCCACGCTGCACGATCTGGCACAGGAATTCGGCGTGTCTGCGGAACGAATCCGGCAGATCGAGGCCAAAGCCCTGCAGAAGATGCGCGGTGCGCTGGCCGCAGCCTGATCGCGGCGGCCGCAGCGGCAACTTCTGGAATGGTTTGGTTGGTTGCTGGACCCGCCTCTCCTCCTCCCCTCTCTCCGAGAGGCGGCATTTCAAAGCCCCGCTTGCGGGGCTTTTTCTTTACCCCCGACACCTGCCTTGAGCAGCCCGGCGCGGTCCGCCGCAACCGCTCTCGCAGCCCGTTCGGCGGCAGTGGAAAGCCGCGCGCCTAAAGCAGGCGCTTCAGATCGCCCACCAGGGCGTCCACGCCCTGCGCGTGCTTGACGAACAGGCGCACGCGGCCATCGCGGTCGAAGACGTAGCTGCCGGCGGTATGGTCGATGGTGTAGGAGGTGGCGGTCTTGCCCGGCACCTTCTGGTAGAACACCTTGAACTCCCTGGCCGTGCGCTCGATCTCGGCGGCCGAGCCATACAGGCCCACGAAGCTCGGATCGAAGCCTGGCACGTACTGCGCCAGCACCGCCTGCGTGTCGCGCTCGGGGTCCACCGTGATGAAGATCACCTGCAGGTCCTGGCCGGCGGGCCCGAGCTTCTGGCGCGCCAGCGCCAGGTCCGACAGCGTGGTGGGGCAGACATCGGGGCACTGGGTGAAGCCGAAGAACACCACCAGCACCTTGCCCTTGTAGTCGGCCAGCGTGCGGCGCGCACCCGTGTGGTCGGTGAGCGCGAGTTCCCGGGCATACGGCGCACCCGTGATGTCGACGTTGTTGAAGGCGGGCGCCTGCGGCTGGCAGGCGACCAGCAGCAGCGCGGCGGCGCCGGCGAGCAGGAGGGCGCAGATGCGGATCATCGTGAACATCGACCCCGGCGGCGCGGCAGGGTTCCGCGCTGCCGCGCCGTGCCGTCAGCCGACGTAGTGATCGACGAGCAGCGCGGCGAACAGCGCCGCCAGGTAGACGATCGAGTAATTGAAGGTGGCGCGGGCCAGCCGGTCCGAGTAGCAGCGGACCAGTTGCCACGTGTACCCGAGGAAAACGGCGCCCAGCGCCAGCGCGCAGGCCAGGTACAGCCAGCCCGACATGCGGATCGCAAAGGGCAGCGTGGTGGTGGCCACCAGCGCAATCGTGTACAGGAAGATGTGCAGGCGGGTGAGCTGCGGGCCGTGCGTGACCGGCAGCATCGGCAGGCCGGAGTTCTTGTAGTCGTCGACGCGGTACAGCGCCAGCGCCCAGAAGTGCGGCGGCGTCCAGACGAAGATGATCAGCGCCAGCAGCCAGGCCTCGGCCGGCGCGCTGTTGGTGATGGCGGCCCAGCCGAGCACGGGCGGCATCGCACCCGACAGCCCGCCGATGACGATGTTCTGCGGCGTGTTGGGCTTCAGCAGAACCGTGTAGACGACGGCGTAGCCGACAAAGGTGGCAAAGGTCAGCCACATGGTGAGCGGGTTGACGTGGGTGTAGAGCACCCACATGCCGGCGCCGCCGATCACGCCGGAAAACAGCAGCGCCTGCGGCGGCGTGATCTCGCCCTGCGCCAGCGGCCGCATGCGCGTGCGCGCCATCTTGGCGTCGATGTGGCGCTCGATCAGCGAGTTCACGGCGAAAGCCGCCCCGGCGAGCAACCAGATGCCCAGCGTGGCCACCAGCACGCGCGCCAGCGACGGCAGTTCCTGCACCGACAGGAACATGCCGATCACCGAGCAGAAGATCGCCAGTTGGGTGACCCGCGGCTTGGTCAGCAGCCAGTACTGCCGCGCGATGTGCGGCAGGGCAACGGCCGAAGTGGCGGGCGAGGCGGGCATGGGCGCGGCGGGGGGGATGCCGGGCGCCTGCGGGGGCATGACGACCGGCAACCCGCAATTCTACCCGTGGCCTGAGTGCGCCCAGCCTGTGGACTTGTCGGCGGACTTCGCGGACGGCACGGCCGCCGTCCGCATGCCGCCCTGCGACAGCCGGAAGTTGATCGCCACCAGCAGCGCCACCAGCACGGCGGCCCCACCGTTGTGCAGGACGGCCAGCGCCAGCGGCCACTGCAGGACCACATTGGACAGGCCCGTGAGGAACTGCACCACCAGCATGATGGCCAGGGCGCGCGCCAGCCAGCCCAGCCCCTGCACCGTCCAGCAGCGCCACGCCAGCCAGGCGAGCACCGCCACCACCACGTAGGCAAAGTGCCGGTGAACCCAGTGGATCGCCACCAGGGCCTGGAATGGGATCGGTTCGCCGGCGCCGGTCATGCCGAGGTCGCGCCAGAGGGTGAAGCCATGCCCGAAGTCCATGTCCGGCAGCAGCTTGCCGTGGCACAGGGGAAAGTCGGGGCAGGCCATCACCGCGTAATTGGTGCTGACCCAGCCGCCAAGCGCGATCTGCAGCCCCAGCAGCACGAAGGAGACCACCGCCAGCGGCCGCAGCGCGCGCGCCGCCGGCGGCACCGGCAGCGGCACCTCTTCGCGCAGCGCCAGCCACACTAGCAGCGCCAGCAATGTCATTCCACCCATGAGGTGAATGGTCACGATGATCGGCTGCAGCTTCAGCGTCACGGTCCAGGCCCCGAAAGCCCCCTGCAGGCACACCGCGAAGAAAACCACGGTGGCCAGCCACGGCGAGTGGCGCGGCTCGCGGCGCTCGGGCGTGCGGCGCCAGCGCCGCCACGCCATGACCATCAGCACGATGATGAGAAAGCCCACCGCCATCGCAAAGTAGCGATGCGCCATCTCGATCCAGGCCTTGGTCATCGTGACCGGGCCGGTCGGCTGCGCGGTCTCGGCAGCACGGATGTATTCGCCGGCCGACAGCGGGTTGGAGTGCCCGTAGCAGCCGGGCCAGTCGGGGCAGCCGAGGCCCGAGTCGGTCAGCCGCGTGAAGCCGCCGACCATGATGAGGTCGAGCGTCAGGAACGCCGTGACCCAGGCGAGCTTGCGCAGCTTGTGCGAGTCGCGCGACAGCCAGACATAGGCAAGCGGCAGCGCCGCGATGGCGATGGCCTTGGCAGCCAGCCAGAACAGCGCTTCAGCGGACATCGGACGGCTCCGGCATGAATGCGCCCCTCAACCGATGCGCGAGGCCTTGAGCAGGCGCTTCAGGTCGTTCCTGACCCGCTTGGGATCGGCATCGCGCGGCCACCGCAGCATCTGGTTGGAGATCGGGTCGATCATCCAGATGTGATCGCGCAGCGCGCCGCCCGGCGGCAGCGCCAGGAAGCTCTCCAGCGCGGCGGCCGGTGTGCGCAGGAAGTGCGTGCCGTCGTACTCACGCAGCAACTGGGTATCCATGGGCGCGTTGTCGAGCACGAGAAACACGCGTTCGATCCGCTCGGCATCCTTGCCGCTGGCCGCGCGCAACTGCCGCATCTGCCACAGCTTGGCCTGGCAGTCGGCGGCGCAGGCGGACTGATCGGCCATCACCATCACCCAGTTGCCGCGCAGCGAGCGCAGGTCGAAGGCGCTGCCGTCCTGCAGCGTGGTGGGCAGACCGGCCGGCACCGGGCGCTGCGGCTGCACGAGTTCGCCGTAGTTGGTGCGGCCCGCCGGCGGATCAAGGTAATACAGGTAATAGGAGGCGAGCACCGGCGCTGCACAGACGGCGATCAGCAGGTACAGCACGCGGAAGCGGCGCCAGTGGGAGGCTGGCGCGGCCGGGGTTGCGGCGATGGTCACGGGGAACGGCAGACGAACCGAGTCACTGAGTTGGTGGGCGGGTGGGATGCGCGGCTGTTGCACCCGTGCGCCAGAGAGCACGCGCGCCGAGCACGAGGGTCAGCACGGCGATCAGGCCAGCCAGCGAGTACCACTGCACGGCATAACCCCGATGCTTGTCCACGCCGCTGGAAGGCCGCGGCCAGTCGCGTCGCAACCCGTCGGCCGCGCCGCCCTGCTGCTGCACGATCCAGGGCGCCACCGCCAGTCCGGTCACCCGGCTGAAGGCGGCGTAATCGAGATTCTGCCAAATCGCCGGCAGCGGCCCGCCTACGGCGCCCTCGCCCAGTTCGAGCACCCGCGGCGGGTTCGGCAACGCCAGCCCTTCGACCACGATCTGGCCTTCGGGTTGCATCACCGCCGGCAGTTTCGTGCGGTCCCGCGGGTCGCGCGGTGCCCAGCCGCGCAGCACCAGCACGGCCGTCGTGCGCTCGCCCGCCGGGTCGGCAAGCACCAGTGGGGTGAGCAGCAGCAGGCCCGCCTTGCCGTCCAGCGGGCGGTTGTCCAGCCACACGCTGTGCGCGTGCAGGTAGCGCCCGGCGAGCCGCACCCGCCGCGGCAGCTCGGCACTGAAGTCCTGCAACTGGGCGGCCCGGGGCGTGGCAGGGGCCGCCGCTTCGGCCGCCTGCCAACGCTGCTCGACCGCGAGCTTGCCCTCCGCCCGGCGCGTCTGCCAGTTGCCCAGGCTCCAGGCCATCAGTACGCCCGCCACACCGGCGGCCAGCGCAAGCACCAGGCCAACGCGGCCCTGGCGCAGCACCGCGCTGCCGGGCTCATCGGCCGCTGCGTGCCGGGATCCGCTTTCCTTCATGGAGCGACCCCGCCCGCGGCAAGGGCGCCGAAGCGATGCGATACTGACATTGGCATGAAGACGTTCATCGCACTGGCTTTCGTCGGCATCCTGGTGGCGCTGGGGTCGGCACTCGTGTTCCTGATGCGCGACAAGGGTGCGACCAACCGCACCGTCAATGCCCTCACGCTGCGTGTGGGCCTGTCCATTGGACTGCTGCTGTTCATCTGGTTCAGTTACTGGATGGGCTGGATCGAGCCGCGATCTTATTGACCGCGCCGGTCAGGGCGGGCTGACTGGCCGGGCGCGCGGGATCGCTGCGCCGGCAGCCGGATGTGGCGTGTACCCGCGCGCGGCAGCACCACGGCCGGAAGGCCGCGGTGCTGGCCGCAGGCTACTGGCTGCCGACGAACCACACCTTGGCGATTCCATCCGGCGTCACTTCGTAGATCGCTGCCACTTCGAGCGGTTGCGCCTGCACGCCGATGACGCGCTCGTGGTCGATGACCTTGTTGCCGAAAACCATGCGGGCGACGAGTTCCGCATGCAGCCCCGGCAGGTTGAAGCGGTGGCTTCGATAGTGCTGCGCAAGCGCCGCCCTGCCGCGCAGGATCGGCTCGGTGCCGGGCAGGCGATAGACCAGCACATCTTCGGTGTATTCGCGCACGAAGCGGTCGAGGTCCCGATCGTTGTAGGCGTCGAGCTGCCTTTGCGCGAACGCCTCGGGCTTGAAGTTCTCGGGCATGCGGGTCCCCCGGGGAGAAGGCGCTGCGGCGGGCGCGGCAGCGACGGCGAGCGTGCCAAGCCGGCTGCCAGACCGCGGGACCGCGGAACGGGTCTCCGGAGCGGGCCTACGGAGCGAGTCTACGGAGCGGGCCCGTGGAACGGGACTGCGGAGCGGGTCTACGGACGCAGTCGGTAGCTTACGGGCGCCGCCCGCCTCATCCGGCGCCGACCCGATCGCACGCCAAGCGCAACCAGTCGAGCAGGTAGTCGGCAACCGGGCGCTCCACCAGCAGCCAGGCGCGCTGCGCCTGCAGGCGCAGCAGCACCACGGCCAGGTCGGCGCAGCGGGCCCGGGTGGCCTGCCCGGGCAGCGCGGCGATGGCAGCGGCGTCCATCAACCGGGCGAGCAGCGCGTCGAGGTCCTCGCCTTGCAGCTCGATGCCCACCGTGC
>VYLR01000197.1_pt1 | contig 14008 bp, 13 predicted proteins | sample 5114291 | NCBI WGS metagenome assembly VYLR01 (sample SAMN12291774, study PRJNA351875) | freshwater metagenome | isolation source: freshwater lake | place: USA: Michigan, Lansing Lake | collected 2013-08-14
CCAGAACAGAGTAAATCTGTTAAGGCAGGTGCGGAACCCCGCAAGGGAAAGAAGCAGAAACCCAAATCGTGAGGTTTGGGAATCACCGTCCGTTTACGGCGGTGAGGATGTCAAGTAGCCGAATGGACTCACGATTTACCAGAATGGAAGGATCCCCATGGTTCGGCTATTCCAATTTTAGTAGAGGATGTTTTGCGATCTATGGGTAAAACGGAGGAGGAAATCGAAGATATTAGCCGAGAAGCCCAGCGAGAATCCTATTTAGATGGAGCTTTACCGAAAATTTTGGGTTAAAGCCCCGCCCTTTAGTGTAGGGTCGGGCGACTTTTAATTTATGGGTTGTCAACTTCAGAAGCAATTCTGTCTAAGCAAGTAATCTCTGTGAACCAAGAATCCCCGTCTTTTTAGAGCGGGAAGTGTCAAAAGGATTTTACCAAAATGTCTAACGAAACCGTTACCTATTCCCTAGAAGCTGTTCTCAAGGAAATCAAAGACAGTATTAAGGAAGTTAGCCACAAAATCGACAAAATTGACGAACGGCTAACTAAGTTAGAGGTGGGACAAGCTAAACTGACTGAGAAAGTCGATGGGATGGATAGAAGGCTCGAAAAGGTTGAGGGAACCCAGAAAAATCAGGTCTGGACGTTAATAATTCTTTTAGGAGGGGCGATCGCTACGGCATCGTGGCGCTCTTTCTTTTCTGGGAATCCTTGACCATCTATGAGTTTGCTAGTGTATGGCATTTATTTAAGTACGGGAAGCGCACCAGCAACCGTGGCGCGCTTCTGGGTTTTCTGTTGGGGGCAATCCGTTAATTTCGTTTAAAATAACTGAACTCCTGTATATAGGGTCTGCTGAAAAAGTTTCTCGTGGGGGTAGGGTGTGGGGTGTAGGGTGTAGGGTGTAGGGTTTTACCCATTTTCATCTGGTAAATTACCTAATTTTCAGGGAAAAAGTCCAGGAATTTTCCCCCCGATCCCTCCAATGGCTGGCACTTTTTTATTTCCCAAAAGTCTAAAAGTCTTACCCAACGAGGTTTTTAGATTTATTCAGCAACCCCTATATAGTCATTTCAATTAAGATTGAGAATATCAATGCCAGAGTTCATAAGGGTTTAACTGGTCTAGAGTGTATCAGACTTATCTGAAATGACTATAATTCACAGTGACCTTCCTGAAGCTCTCGACTACCGGCACAAACAATTTCATCGATAATAAATTCGTAGATAGCATTTCCGACAATCACTGTCAGAACGATCGCAAGCAAGCCTTTTGTGTATTTATCTAATGCTGTCATGAGGTTTCCAAAATTTCCTTATGGGTAATTTTAAGTAATCAAAAAGGAGATGGGTATGATTAGAATCACCCAAACCGCCGCTTCAGCCGTTTTCTGGTTAGCAACTTTTTGTCCCCTAACTCCCCGCAGCACAGGAATCGGCAAAAATTACGCAGGGAATCCCCACATGATTAATGGGAACAATATAGGTTTCTGTGGGGGGAAATAAAGCGACAACGTGGGGAACGGGACGGGGAGTATAATGCACTTGCGATTGGCCCTGATAAGCGAGGGAGGTGCTTGCTCCTGAATCCAACATCACCGCCTCCCGAAAGCCTGCCTGTACTAATAATTCTCCCAAAGCCATCGAATCGATCGGCTCTCGGGAAACCCCGATAACTGGCTGTCCTGCCTGATTAATCCCCCAAAAAGCCCGGTGACGCAGGGCATCAAAACCGTAAAGTGTACCAAAGGATTCTCGCGATTGTGGTTGTCCATCTTTGACTAACCAAGCGGCCGCGACAAAAGCATCCGTCACCTTGAGATCATCTCCAGCCTCCGCTGCGATTCCTTCTAGGGTATTATGACGGGCAGGATCAAAAGGAAGATAACGCACCCATCGCTCAGTAATGATTACTAAAGGACGACCCTCTAACTTGCCGATTTCCCCTTCATATCCCGGGATAAAGCCGCCATTTTGGCTTAAAACCGGCCCGATCATCTGATTTGAGTCCAATTCCTTGAGAGAGAAAAAACCGCCATCTACAGCCGCGATCGCTTCTGTGCCAGCGATAATTTCCTCCACTTGATAACGACTATCAGCGTGGATGGTTTTGGGAATCCCGCCACTAATCAGAACAAGTGTATTAGTTGGAAATTCCACTTCCCGTTTTTGGATGGTGGTGGCAAAGTTAAAACCGCCATCGGTACGGGGTAAGGGATCACCCCCCCAAGCTTGCGGTACAACTTCTCGCGTGCGCGATTGCCCAAAGCGTCCAATAGTGAGTAAATCGGGGGATTGTCCGGCAAAATGCTCATCGAGGTCATTCATCGATAAAGCCGCCCGATAACCCGCTTTTTTGACGAATTCCTTCACTCGATCATCCGCCTTCCCTTCCGGATAGGTGAAATAATTAACGGTAATGCCCAATTCTTTTTCTAAGATTTGTTTCGATTGCTTGACTTCTTGCTCCAAATCTGCATCGGACAATAATCTTAAATCCCGGGGATGACTAACACTATGGGAGACAATTTGGACTAGAGGATCGGCGGCCATTTCCTGGAGTTGTTGCCAAGTGACACTGGTTCTGCCGGTTTTTTGAGTCATTTTATTGATATAAATCGAGAAAACGGCAGGATAGCCATATTTTCTCAATAAAGGATAGACATACTGGTAATGTCCCCCATAACCATCATCAAAAGTCAATAAAACCGGTTTAGCAGGAAGGGGGATACCTGTCCGCAGATGGGAAATTAACCAATCGATACTGATAGGAGTTGCCCCGATTTCCTGCAAAAATTGAAAATGTGCCTCTAATTCGCCGGGAGTAACGTCAAAAAATACCTCTTTTTTTGGTAAAATGTCGTGATACATTAAAATCGGTACTTTTGTCCCTTGAGCGCGGGGATGAATTTCCGGCCAGGGTGCTAATTCGATCGCTGTTGCCGAGTTATTTGGCCAATTATCGAGACTAATATCGTTTTTTTGGAGAGATAGGGAAAAAATCACGCGATCAGAGATGTTTTTATAGGTTTTACAATCAAAAATTCTCGATATATCCTTAAAAGAACTATTTTCTAGGACATAATCCGCGCATTCCGGTTGAAACTCCCTAAAAGGTGCGGGGAGAGAATCACCCCCCACCAGAGCATTAGAACGAGGATAGAGAGAACTTGCCCAAATAATCAGACAAACGACGATAAATGCCAAAAATCCGTATAGGGGAAGCAATGGAAACGAAGATTTTTGCCGAGCTTGCCAACGCATAAGATCAAGTAATAAAGTAAAAAGTAAAAAAGAAATTGAGATTTGCGCTAGTACCTTGACTAACAAGCTGAGTTTCCCTATAATCCGTTCCCTTGTCAAGTTTTCTAGAACACCCTCATCAGTTATCAGTTATCAGTTATCAGTTATCAGTGAGCAGATTTGAGTTTTCAGTGGACAGTGGTAATCAGTTATCAGTTGTCAATAGACTACCTTTATTGATTCTCCCCTCTCCCTTCTCCCCACTCCCCTCTCCCCAATTCATAATTTATAATTCATAATTTATAATTTCCCATCTCCCCCCACTGATAACTGGTTACTGTTTACTGATCACTGAAAAACCCCACACCCTTACACCCCACACCCCACACCCTAACACCCTACACCCTAACACCCTACACCCTACACCCCGCTATGTTCAGGGGGATTAAACTGGTAAAGCGTGACACAAAACTGCTAGAGTTACCAAAGACGAGTATATAAACTTTACAGATATTGTATGAGAGTTTTGGTTATTGGCGGAGACGGCTATTGTGGTTGGGCAACGGCACTCCATCTATCAAATAGAGGTTACGAAGTAGGCATACTTGATAGTTTAGTTCGTCGCTATTGGGACTTACAATTAGGCTGCGATACCTTAACACCGATCGCACCCATATCTCATCGGATTCAACGCTGGCAAGATCTAACGGGAAAATCGATCGATCTTTTTGTCGGAGATATTAATAACTACGACTTTCTGATTCAATCCCTGCGACAGTTTCAACCAGACACCATTGTTCACTTCGGAGAACAGAGATCTGCACCCTTCTCCATGATCGATCGCGAACACGCAGTTTTAACCCAAGTTAACAACGTGGTTGGCAATTTAAATATCCTCTACGCGATGAAAGAGGAATTTCCCGACGCGCACCTAGTAAAACTGGGAACGATGGGTGAGTATGGCACACCGAATATAGATATTGAAGAAGGCTACATCACGATCGAACATAACGGTCGTAAGGATACTTTACCCTATCCCAAACAGCCCGGCAGTATGTACCATCTTAGCAAAGTCCACGATAGCCATAATATCCATTTTGCCTGTCGGATGTGGGGTTTAAAAGCCACAGATCTCAATCAAGGGGTGGTTTATGGAGTCCTCACCGAAGAGACGGGAATGGATGAGATGTTAATTAACCGTCTCGATTACGATGGGGTTTTTGGTACTGCTTTAAACCGTTTTTGTATTCAAGCGGCGATCGGTCATCCCCTAACAGTGTACGGTAAAGGTGGCCAAACGCGGGGATTTTTAGATATTCGCGATACCGTGCGTTGTTTGGAATTAGCGATCGCTAATCCCGCTCAATCGGGGGAATTCCGCGTTTTTAACCAATTTACCGAACTGTTTAGCGTCGGTGACTTGGCACTGATGGTGAAAAAAGCTGGTTCTGCGTTAGGGTTAAATGTGGAGATTAACCATCTTGACAACCCGCGCATCGAGTTAGAGGAACATTATTTTAAGGCTAAAAACACGAAATTACTCGATCTAGGCCTACAACCTCACTATCTCTCCGATTCTCTCCTCGATTCCCTCCTAAACTTCGCCACCAAGTATAAAAATCGGGTAGATATGAATCATATCCTACCAAAGGTCACTTGGAAACGATAATTTATTAGTAGATGATAAGTTAAGGATGGGTTACTTGCCCATCCTTTCCGTTTTTCTGGGGAAAGCGAGCATTGCAGTTGTCACCCGATTTTGCTCGTGTTAGGATACACTTGGGCAAGGTTAATTTTTTTAACTTCTCAATCCCTCCTTTGGTATTAAGATTATTTGCTTATGCCCAATAGACATCTCCAAAAATTATAACCCAATTACAGCTTGCTTTTAGATTGCGTACTAACCAAATAGTTCGGTGGCTGAAATGTAGATATATTGTTGCTAATTCAATTTCACTGAACAAATATGGGGCAATTAAGATTATTTTTATTTGGGTAAGTTTCTTGACTAGAAAAACTTCCGGTCTTAAGATAATATTATGTCTAGGTCTAATCGATCGCTTCTAAAAGCCTATTTTGTAACTTACATTTTTCTAATCACCATCGCAAATTGTCAAAAAATATGAGAAAACTAGCTTGGCAAAAACTGGCTCCCTTGTTACTTTGTGGTTTAATTGCTACGGGTTGTGATCAAGACAAAAATTCTTTAACGGAACCAATCAATTGGCAATCCATATTATCGGAAAGTTTGGCAGATTTAGACCTAGAAAATATTTCCCTTGATCAGCTTTTAGGAATTTTAAATAGTCTCTCACTTTTTTCTGACGATATCATAGGAATTGACGAAAACTGTCTGGCCGAGAGCGGAGATATCGGCAGCTCCCTAGCCAGCAATAGAAGCGTTACCTGTCAATTACAATTGAGTAATGGCGAATGGGTAAGTATTGTTGTTAACCGAGATTTATTCGGCCTTGACAATATCCCTAATAATAACCTTCAATCAGGTCCCTCATTTACTTTTGACCCCCCAGGAGAAACAACCACAAATCCCGACCCAGAAATTAGAAATCCTGTGGGCGAAAATTGGCTTTCAGTAGAAACAATGACGGGTAATTGGGGTTCAATCGATAATTGGGGTTCAGCAGGAGTAACGGTTAATTGGGGTTCAGCAGGAGTAATGGGTTCAATCTATAATTGGGGTTCAGCAGGAGTAATCACGGGTAATTGGGGTTCAATCGATAATTGGGGTAATTGGGGTTCAGCAGGAGTCATCGATTATTCGGGTATTTCCACTTCTCCGATTCCGTTCGATCCTTTTAATACCGGGCAGCCGGTTAATGTATCGGAATCAAACTCGATCGCCAGCTTAGGATTTTTCAGTATTTTACTGTTCGGACAAAGAACATTCCAATATTTTCGCCGACAATATCAGGCCAAGAAAATGAAAAAATAGGCAGGAGTCCCTTAATCCGAACTGATGGGAATTATTGTCGCCGGCAATTGGGGAAATTAGGGCAACGTTCCTGCATTAACTGGGAAAATTCTGTTCTTTGAGCGGGAGTTAAGACTTGGCGAATTTCCAAAAAACTTTCAAATTGCAGGTTACTCATTTCTTGGCGATTGCGAGAGATTTGCTGATGTTTAGAACGGATCTCTCGATCGGAGGCATTATTCGATAATAAACTATTTAATTCTTGTTCGTTGCTTCTCAGGGTTTCTCGCAACTTTTTGGTTTTTTCCTGATATTTCTGACGAATAGCGGCAACTTTTGACTTTTGCTCATCGGTAAGGTTCAATTGTTCGATTAGTCCTTCTCTAGAATTATCCACCCGACGGGGACGACTCTCAGGACGCTGGGGAGAGCTAGTTTGAGCAATAAATAGACGATCTTGGGGATAGGATAGCACAGTGGCAGTTGGGGCTAGGTTAACGGCCAGAGTTAAAGCCATGGTCGTGCCGAGAATCGAGAGAGTAGAAAGGGACATAATTGACCTCCACAAAGAAATTAAGGATTATAGGTAGAATAGGTGAGTTGAGGCTCGTTTAAGGTCATCCAAGGCGAACTATAAACGCTAGGAGCAGCAATCGGTGGAGCGATACTATGGTTCCAACTCTCCACTAAAAAAGCTTCTAACTCCTCATCGGAAATTTGGCTCAGTTGTGGATGAGGATCAGACCAACGAGAGGAAGCAAAAATCAGGGCCGATAAGGCAGTAATACCAGTTATCAAACCCAATAAAGGCAGCAATTTTGGGGAATTTACCGGCCTTTCTCCCCTAATCATTTGCATTAACTGTTCTTCTTCATCTATCGGTCGAGGTGGCAGCGATGGACGATAGCGACGCAGAAAATTAACTACTTTCTCATCTTCCAGGGACATTAGAGAACTCCTTGTTTTTGCAAAAATTGACCCATGGTTTTACGCGCATAATGAAGACGTGATTTCACCGTACCGAGGGGAATTTCTAAGATTTGGGCGATTTCCTTTTGGGGTAAGTCCTCTAGATCGTGAAGGACAAGGACAGCGCGATGTTCTAAACTGAGAATTTCTAACCCTTGTCGGACCACTTCCTGATAATGCAGTTGCATCAAATCAGGACTATCTTGGGGACGGGATTCGCTATCAAGGGAGTTTTCCTCATCAGTGCTTTTGGCGCTCCTCATTTGTCTTTTGGCTAATTGTCGCCGACCATCGATCGCCACATTCCAGGTGATCCGATAAACCCAAGTGGAAAAGTATTCAGGTGAACGCAATTTCGGCAACCCGCACCACACTCTTAAAAATACCTCCTGGACAAAATCCTCTAGGAATTCCTGTCCACAGAGTTGATAGAGAGTAGAGCGGATTTTTGGTTGATAAAGACGGTAAAGGTGACGAAAAGCACCCCTATCACCCCTTTGACATTTTAAGATTAACTCTCGATCGCTCACACTTGTTTGCTTATTGGTTATCACCCTGATCATTACCCTCCCTGGATGCCTGTCCCTTTAGACTAGGGGGTGTCAAGAATGGTTCATAACCAGTTATCAGTTATCAGTTATCAGTTATCAGTTATCAGTGATCAGTGATTCAGTGATCAGTTATCAGTTGTAAGTTATCAGCTTTTTTCTCCCCACAACCCCACACCCCACAACCCCACACCCCACAACCCCACACCCCACTTCCATCACCGAGGGAGTAATTGTTGATAGAAATCCAATTGTTTTTGAGCGAGGGCTTTATTAGTATAATTGGTCATTACTCTCTGATAACCCCTCTGGCCTAATTCTTGAGCGAAGCTGGGATTATCTAAGAGAGTTTGTATAGATTTAGCCAGTGCTTCCCCATCTTTTTCGGGAAAAATTAACCCCGTATCAGCAATAACAAAGGGAATTTCTCCTGAATCGGAACCAATAACAGGAACCTGACAGGCCATAGCTTCAATTAAAACATGACCGAATTGTTCTTTCCAACCCACAGCAGTTAAAGTTTTGACCTGATAGGTGGTTTCTGAAGGTAAAACTAAAGTGTTCATCAGGTTAATATAATTAACTACTTGATCGTGGGGAACACTTTCCACTATTATCAAGCGATCGCTTATTCCTGCGGCTGTAGCTTCGCTGACTATTTTATCTTTCAAGATGCCCCGACCTAACAGTAATAATTTCCACTTACCTGTTAATTTAGCTGCAGCTTTAATCAGTGTTAGAATGCCTTTCTCTTCCACAAAACGACCGATAAAACCAATCACAAATTCATCAGTTTCAATGCCTAAAGAGCGGGCTAAATCCGGTTGCTTGCTGGGGGAAAAAAGGACTTCATCCACTCCTAATTGCGGTAAAACGGTGTATTTACCCCCGTAACCCCGTTCTTTTAAAACATCTACTCCGTCTTGATTACCGGCGATTAAACCATCGGTATTTTTCAGGTTATAAGCTTCTAACCAAGAGATGGGAAATTTAGGAGTATAGGGAAGATTCCACCAAGTAAAGAATACATTTTTAGCCCGGAGATTTAAGAGACGATTCAGAGTAATAAATTGTGCGTAAGCGAGAGATTTAGAACCCTGTTCCACTTGAATAATATCGGGGTTAAATTTTTGCAATAAAGGAATTATATCAACACCAAAAGTTAATAAGGCTTGGTTATTCTGGCTAAAATTAGAGATAGGAATGACTCGGAAATTATCAGCTATTTTCGGTTTACTTTCAATGATTTTATTTTGGACTCCTCCCGGTTGCCAACGTTGGGGAACAACAATAGTAACTTCAATATCGGGATTTAATCTTGTCAGGGAGCGCAGTTTCTCACAGTTGAGATCAACGATATATGTATGACTAGCAACTAAAATTCTCATAGATTATCTAGTTTTGTATAAATTTGGCCATCATTCCAGAGGGACTTAAGTTGAGTTTTCAGAGCATCCAGAAAACCTAAACTATAAAAAATTCCCCTAGAGAGGATTTTAATCGGGGAACCACCTTTATTACAGGGAGGATTGCCAAGAACGTGACAATCAAATAATTTAGCATAGAGTCGCAATTGTTGAGCGGGAGTGAGATTTTTCAGGGCCATCAGAAAGTGATTATGATAAAAAGTCGTCTGATAACTCAGAGAACGAGTGCTAATATCATGACAGCCGCCAGTTTCTTCCCCTAAATGAACCAGATAAGCGGTGGGATCGTACCAGACATGATAGGGAGTCGGGCGTAATCTTAAGCAAAAATCCGATTCCTCGCGCACGGCACTGCCACGAAAGCGTTCATCGAACCAAATGCCGTATTTAGTAAATATATCCTTCCGGAAAGACATATTACAGCCCCGGGCCGAGATTACCTGCTGGGGTTTAGTGGTGTGGACAAGATCGATGTAATACCAAGCAATGCCCGGATCCATCGCTTGGGGGGGTAAAAAGTCGATTTCGTAGGGTTTGCTGGTATCTGTCACCATTTTTTGGGAGTCACCCAATTTCATGCGATCGAATACCCGACCGGCTACTACACCTATCTCAGGATTCTTGACAAAATTCTCACTATGTGCTTTGAGATAATTATCTGGTAGCCGCACATCATCATCGATAAAAAGAACGATATCGCCCTGGGCGCGACGGACTCCATAATTTCTGGCACCGGGTAAACTCGCCCAATCTAGCCGATACCAGCTAATTTTGTGCTGATTAGCCAGATTTTCTAGATAGGATTGTATTTCGTGGCTGTGGGTAGCTGTTTGGTCGATAACTAACACCTCAAAATCGGGGTAATCTTGTTTGAGCAGGTCATCGAGAGTATCTTTAAGAGGCTCTTCGCGTCGATAGGTGGGTATGATGACAGAAATCGAGGGAAAATTCATAGCAGTAAACAGTAAACAGTAATCAGTGAGCAGTAAACAGTGAGCAGTAATCAGTGAGCAGTAATCAGTAAACAGTAAACAGTAAACAGTAAACAGTAATGGCTCTTCGGTTTGTGTTATGCAATGGACGGGGGTTATAAGGGATGTAACCCTTATATAGAAAGGCATTTAGCGATTTTTGTTAATTTTTTTCGTCTAGAGCGAACTAATCAATTAAGTCTCTTGCCAGATAAGGATTTAGTCGATTTATGCCCCCCGATCAAACCAGACCAAGTAACGAAGAACCACAGTAATCAGTAAAAAGACAGTAAGTACCTAAGCAAAATTAATTACACACATCTAACCACCTCTTGCCTCTTGCCTCTTGCCTTTTGCCTTTCTTCACTAGGAAATTAATTTTGCACGACTACTTAGAAAACCGCACACTTAAAAACTCACATCTGATAACTGATAACTGATAACTGATAACTGATAACTGATAACTGATAACTGATAACTGAAATCCCCAGCACCCATATTTCAAGCTAAAGAAATACCTTTGCGTTTAAATTTTAAGCCCTTTTTGGAGGATTTTGTTTCAGTTTCCCCCGCCAGAATTTTAGCCTCTTTTTCCTGTTTTTCGATCACGGGTAATTTAAAAATTACACCCGCGAATATCCAGTAATAAACGCCCACAGGATCCGTATCGAGGGCATACCAATAGGGAAGATAGGTAACAAAGAGCAGGAAAACCCAATAACTACCGGCAAAACCTCGCAGAGTCGGATCTTTGAGGGAACGATAGGTGCGGAAGGCCAGATAAATTAGATGGGTCATGAATATCATGTACAAGGCAAAACCAATGTATCCCAACTCGAATAAAACCTTACTGTGAAAGGTTTCCACAAAAGAAATATCACCGAAAAACCTAGCAGAAGATGTGGCCGCACCAAGTCCACGACCTAAAATACCGCCCTGATTACGGGTAGCAAAATCCAACTGTTCTTGAACAAAAGCGGTGGGGGGAGAATGTTGCCAACGGCCGATGGCACTATCGTAGCGTTGTTGGACAAAATCGGGGTTAAGGAAAGAAAAACCGATAGCTAGAAGTAAAGTGGCGGCAAAAATGATCGGCAAAAATCGTTTTAAGTTAGCGATTTGTCCTGTAAGAATCGTCATCAGACCAACAATCATCGGTACAGCAAAGAAAGCTAATCTTTGCCCAGAGACCACTGCATTAATAAAAACTAGGGTTAAACCCACTAGGGCTGCTAGTCGCCATTTTTGGGAAATTTCACTAAAGGCACTGGCATAACAAATTACGGCACTAGAGACCAAAAACCAAGCCCAGTGCCAGGGGGAAACAAAAGTACCCGGTAGGCGGATCATATTCACTTCTGGACTATATGTTAATGACCCACCGACCAAACACCTTGCCTCTAAGCTGGCTTTGTATAGTAAACCACCCACGTAGCCTCTAGTTCCTACACAACGACCGGTTTTCAGCATCCAGTATTGCATTAGTCCTAGGACACAACAAATAATCACTAAAGTCACTAAAAGACGACCAAAAAATAATAGGGTGGGTTTGTCTTTGATTAAGTAATAAGTGCAGAAGATCAAGGGGACATAACTTAGCAAAACTTTAAATCCTAATAGTCCTTGCAGAAAAGTCTCACTTTCCCGACAGGGAACTCCGCGCAAACGGCCATCCCTAAACATACCCATCCCGGCCACGGAATCGCAAGTAGGCAAAAATTGTCTTTGTAAATTGACCGCTAATAGACAGACTACACAGAAAACAAAGATTAATAATAGAGTTGTACCTAATTGTTTCGGGACAATAATCGGTAATTGCTTTTTTCGACATTCTAAAACTAAGCCGACTAAAGCGGGTAGATAAAAGATATCTTTACTTAGCTGGAGGATTTGATTACCTCCCAACCAATAGATAATAGTACCAATGAAGGGGACATAGATAATAAATGCCCAAAGAGCCGTGCGGGGATAGATAAAGGAGAAAACTCCTAAAATTAAGGCTAAACTTACTGCAGCTCCTATCGTGGCATCAAATAATAAGCTGAGGGGTAATCCGAGCAAAATTGCTACACAAATAGCAAAAATAACCAACCCCGTTAACTTTTGTTTCTTTTGCCTTTCTTCTTTTTTGAGGGCAAGTTTCTCTTTGATGTTAAGCGGGGGACTATCAGCTTTTGTTTGCCCTTGTTTATTCCTTTTTTTCTGGCGATCGATACTCAGTCCGGTCATAATTATCCCTTGCTAGGCTAGGCTAAAGGCATTATAATCCCTGTCCCCCTCGATCGACTACAAAAGATAGCTTCGCACCGCTTCCACCAGCCTTTCTGTCCAAAAATTGGCTAATTCTAGGGTTTCTGCTTCCACCATCACCCGAATTAATGGTTCTGTACCAGAAGCTCGCACCAAAACTCTACCTTTTTCCGCCATGGCTGTCTCAGCTTTGAGGATTTCTCGCCGCAAAGGTTCACATTGCTGCCAATTACGTCGCACTTCTCTATCTTCCACCCGCACATTGCGTAAAATCTGCGGATAGGTGACAAAGCTATGATCGACTAAGTTAGCCAAGGAAACCGCCGATTTCTGCACTAAAACCGCTAAATGTAGGGCGGTTTGCATTCCATCCCCAGAAACTCCGTAATGATGGCAGAGAATATGACCAGATTGTTCACCCCCTAGCATGGCTCCAGTTTCCCACATTTGTGCCTGAACGTGCTGATCGCCCACGGCAGTCCGCAAGAATTGCCCCCCCAGTTTTTGCCAAGCGCGTTCAAAGCCTAAATTAGCCATCACCGTTGCTACTAATAACCCATCGGGTAGCTGTCCGGCTTCCAGGAGGGAACGACCCCAAAAATAGAGGATATAATCGCCATCTACTACTCTACCCTGACTATCCACGGCCAGGACCCGATCGGCATCGCCATCGAAGGCAAATCCTAAATCCGCTTGCTGATTAATCACCGCCGCCTGTAGGCTTTCCAAATGGGTAGAACCACAATTAACGTTAATGCGATCGCCATCGGCTCGCTCGTGTAGGCAGATAACTTCCGCCCCCAAAGTTTGGAATACTAAAGGTGCTAGGTTAACGGCTGCCCCCCAAGCTAGATCCAAAACTATTTTTAATCCCGATAGGTTAATATCCGTCCCGACGGAAGCAATCACAGCTTGATAGTATTTTTGGATTAATTCGGGACAAAAAGTCGCTTTTCCCCAATTTACCGGTTTATCTGCTAATTCTAAATTGCCTCTTAAACCCGCCTCTATCTGTGCGGCTAAACTGCCAGATAATTTTAAACCGCTGCTGTCAAAAAATTTAATGCCGTTATCTTCAGGAGGATTATGACTGGCAGAAATCATGATCCCCCCCATCGCTTCGCTTTCTCTGGTTAAATAGGCGACGCAGGGAGTGGGACATAATCCCAGTTGCCAGACTTCTATTCCCGCCCAATTTAAACCCGCAGTGATAGCATTGGCTAACATATCACTGGAATTACGGGAATCTTGACCGATAATTACTGGTTTGGTGACACCAGCTTGATTTTTTAATACCTGTCCCGCCCAAAATCCGATTTGTAGCGCTAGGGGGGCAGTTAATAATTCTCCCACTTGGCCGCGAATTCCGTCCGTGCCAAACAGGGGTGATGATGGTAATTCAATCAAACCCCCTAAGGATAACAGAGGATGCGATCGAGTTTTTTGCCCATTTTGATACGACAGAGAAGCTACCATGGCCGATTCCTTTCCTCACACAACACATTCAGAGGATAACATGATCACCGATTTTTTAAAATCAATGTCCCCAGTTGACCCTAATCCTCCTCCCAGGGTTCCTTACATCTGGTGTGGGGAAGTGGGGTGTGGGGAAGTGGGGTGTGGGGTGTGGGGTGTGGGGTGTGGGGAAGTGGGGTGTGGGGAAGTGGGGT